>Ga0310916_10000109_pt1 | contig 38125 bp, 40 predicted proteins | sample GREbulkMGLF176_FD_203444 | JGI IMG/M metagenome (GOLD analysis project Ga0310916, IMG submission 203444) | Lab enrichment of tropical soil microbial communities from Luquillo Experimental Forest, Puerto Rico - GRE.bulkMG.LF176 | ecosystem: Environmental > Terrestrial > Soil > Tropical forest >...
ACCCCGAGCGATCTGGAAAAACATCTGACAACGGTCCGTGAACTAGCCAAGGAAATGATCACCGGGATTGAGCAGCAGCTTGGCATGATTCGTCGTGAAGAGCAGGTCACCAAGGCCTCAGAGAACATTTCTCAATCCTCAAAGCCGGTTTTGCAGCCAGTGTCCGAAACCTACGTCCGCTACCAGGGCCGGATCTATGGCGAAGAGCAGGTGAGCGATTTAATCGCGGCATTTGGCGCTTCCAACAACCTGTCCGGCGAGCGAATTGAACTTCTCCGTAACAATGCGCAGCGCGGAGAAAAACCGCGATGGGAAGCCCTGGAGAAGCTCTCGGCAAAGAATTATCAGACCAGGCTCTTGATGGAATTTGCTGAAGTTGCCGCGGAAAGCGAGGGTGCCAGATATGTGTGGATCGAGTCGGACGGGGGCTTCGGTTATGCGATTGATCCAGATGACATCCCTGAAGGCGTTGAGTCTGTCCAACTAACGCTTGCGGTCGGAGCTGGAGCTTAAAAAACATAGAATTTTCGTTGTTAGAAAAGAAAAAAGAACGGCGAATTCGTCTTGCCAGGCTTCGGGAAGTTAGTGAAACAGAAGAGGAAAGCGCGCACGGGCTTCAACCCCAAGACGCAGCAGAAGCTCCGAATTCCGGCCAAGACGGTCATTAAATTCCGAGTCGCCAAGGCGGCGAAGGACGCGGTTCTGGGAGTAAAAAAGTAGTATTTTAAGGTCGCTCTAACACGACATCCTTCGCCGTCTTATCGTCGCGCCAGCCGAGGAACGTGGTTTGGCGAAGCTGTTCATCCGCCGTCATCTCGGCAAATGCCACTTCGCAAACAAGCTTGGGCTGCACCCATTGAATCTTCTCCTTAACTTTCGGTGGGTTCTCAAATAGCGACTTGTCTGTAAAAAACGGCTTCATTCGTTCGATGGCGTCTTTAAGCCCTTTCTCGCTGAACCCGCTTCCAGCATGGCCGAAATAGTGAAGTCTCCCGTTGCGGTAAGCGCCCAGCAACAAAGCGCCTAAATGTTTTCGGCTCCCTTTTCCTTCGGTGAATCCGCCGACCACAAACTCCTGTTGCGGCCTGGATTTTATTTTGACCCATCTTCTACAGTGAACGGCATTCTTTTTTAGGACGATCAAGTCCTGGAGCGGCTTGGCGGGCGATTGAGGTACTCGTGAGTCAAAACTGTAGTGCAATTTCTTTGGCATAATCTCCCTTCTTTATTGCTTTTATCCATGGGTTGTGTTCTCTACGCGTAGAGTCAAACATCACCCATGTTTTTCCGCACCAAGCCGGCAGGTTCTTATCGCTATCTGCAAATCGTCCACAGTGTAAGGGAGGGAAAAAAGGTCCGCCAACAAGTCATCGCCACCCTGGGCCGACTAGATCTCCTGGAAGCAAGCGGACGGTTGGAAGCGCTCATCCGTTCGGGTTTGCGCCGTTGTCAGAGTTTCGCTGTCATTGACGCCCATGCGGCCGGCGAAATCCAACCGGTAGCTATTCGGCGCATCGGACCGGACCTGGTCTTTGCTCGGCTCTGGAAAGAAAGCGAAATTGCGGAAGTCTTGCACTCGGTTTTAAAGGCTCGTCAATACGAGTTTGACGTCGAACGAGCGATCTATCTTACCGTCTTGCACCGGCTCTTTGCCAGCGGTAGCGATCGGGCGGCGGAGCGCTGGCGCGAGGATTATCTCATCCCGGGAACCGAAGCCCTGGAGCTTCATCATCTCTACCGGGCAATGGCGTTTTTGGGAGACGCAGTCGAGCAGCTCCCCAAGCCCACCGGCGCGGTTCGCTGCAACAAAGACCTCATCGAGGAGGCGCTCTTTGAGCGCCGACGGGATCTCTTTACCGAAGTGGAATTGGTCTTTTTCGACACCACTTCCCTTTATTTCGAAGGCCGCGGTGGAGAGTCGATCGGCCAACGCGGCCACACGAAGGATCACCGACCTGATCTGAAGCAAATGATCGTCGGCATGGCAGTAGATGTGGAGGGTCGCCCGATTTGCTGTGAGATGTGGCCGGGCAACACCGCGGACGTCACCACCCTTTTGCCGGTTGTCAAACGCATGCGGGAACGCTTCCGCCTCCGTGAAATAACGATCGTAGCCGATCGTGGGATGGTGAGCCAGGCAACCTTAGAGGCGTTTGAAAACAGCGATCCGCCGGTACGCTACATCGTTGGAGTGCGGATGCGCCGCCAGAAGGAAGTTAGTCTATCGGTGCTCGGCAGCCGAGCCCGCTGGTTTGAGAGTGTTCCAGAGCGCAGCAAAGCCAAGGATCCAGCACCGCTCAAAGTCAAGGAAGTGTGGGTAGAGGACCGTCGCTATTGTCGTCTGTCTCAATGAAGAGGAGCGCCGTAAGGATGCGCACGATCGGGAGGCGATTGTGGCACACTTAAAGGAGCAATTGCGCAATGGTGACAAAAGCTTGGTCGGCAACAAGGGATACCGCCGCTATCTCAAAGTGGAAGGAAGCGGCCACTTTGTCATCGATGAAAAACAGGTCAAAGCCGAAGAGTGCTACGACGGGATCTGGGTGCTACGGACTAACACTGTTTATAATGCCGAGACAGTAGCTCACGTCTACAAGGCGCTCTGGACGGTCGAGGACATGATTCGTACAGCCAAATCAATTCTGGAAACCAGACCCATCTACCACAAGTGCAACGAAACCATTCGAGGCCATGTCTTCTGCAGCTTCCTGGCGTTGCTACTCAAAACCGAGCTGGAACGGCGCATGAAATTTGCCGACTTACAGTGCGAATGAGCACAGGTGCTTCGCGGTCTTGAAGCCTTGCAACAGGTCGAAGCCACTTTCCAGGACAAACGCTTTCTGCTTCGCAGTCAGCTTGGCGCTGAGGCTTCCGCGGCTTTGCGAGCTATCGGAGTCGCCGCACCCCCAACGGAACTGCCTTAAAGCGGCAAATCTGGTGAAAATGTAGTGCCAAAGCGTTTTCGCGCTTTTATAAGTATCCACTTACGAGACACTTACATTTTTGCGGTGTCGAAGATAGGTTAGGCCCCAAGTAGCGACTTGCTTTGGCGGCTGGAAAGACATCGAAGGAATGTCCCGGAGCGAAATCGTCGAACGAGCGATCATTCGGCTCGCTCGGGGCAGTGGGGGTATTGACCAATAATGAAGGGGAATGTCCGAAAGGCGCCCTCTTTCATTGAACCGATGAAAGCCCTTCCGGTCGAGGAGCTGCCTGAAGGCGACTGGCTCTACGAAATAAACTTCGATGGATTTCGGGCTCTTGCCTTCAAAGACCGCACGGATGTGCACCTGGTCTCTCGCAATAATAAGGCGTTCGATTATCCGCTACTACTTGATGCGTTGAAGAAGTTGCCAACCGACCGCGTTGTCCTCGATGGCGAAATACCGAATAGGGTCACTCGTCAGAGCCTGCAGAAAACGCCCTCTACCGCTTTGAGTGTTGGCGTTCGCAAGCGGCCAACAAGACTTGCACCGAAAAAGATTTCCATAGCCAGATTGCCCATTACTGGAAGCGACGTTTTTGGTCGAGAGGAGGATCTCGCTTTCCTGGATCGCGTATGGGCAAACAAGGATATCAATGTCGTAACGTTTATTGCGTTTCGGGAGTTTAGGCAAACGCCAGCTCGTAACTATCGTCGCCGGAGCTGTACAGCTCGGAGTGTTCTACTCTCCTGGAGTCGTTCGCCTAAGATCGAGAGCTGAACGTTGTCGACCGGATCCGCAAGGCGGTAGTTTCCAAACTTCCGGTCAATCATCGCCCATCTATCGCCTTGCCGCAGGACTTCGTCAGGCTTGCCCGTCAGCAGCGGCCTAATTCCTCGACGCAGCCAGAGACGCTGTTCCTTGACCGAGCTGAATGATTCCTGTGAGTTGCTCAGCCAGCCTTTGATAAACATTTCGCGTTTACGCTGGCAGATCTCCCAATCTTCCTTCTCTCGGTTCGAAAGAATGTCCGGCCCTCAACGCTCGCCTGATGTTTCTGGTGCCAGATCGGCTGCAGGACTCCATTGGTGAGCGACCTGGCCAAGGGCTACGGCTTTGCGGCTTAAGAGATAACTGGCGCGGCAATGCAGCAGTCGGTCGTACTCGGGAAATGCCGCGAGATACACTTCCCGCTGAACAGTGTTGCTTTGGTTACAAATTTGGGGCAGACTTAACCGCGATAGGGCAAGGAGCTGGTGTTTATAAAGAGCAAAGCAAAACTCAGAGGCTTTTTAGAGGAAATTTTTATGCAGGAAGTTATTCTGAAAAATATTAGGTCCATAACTAAAACCGTTCCGGTGCTTCACAAATTGGCACGTCGCATGAAAAGAAGCCTAAGCGAGGCTATCGGTGAGTTTTATACGCTCTCACCCGACGCCTTAGTGGCCCTTGTGAAGGCTTTTAATATTCAAAACGCAGAACTGCTGAAGGGTCGTAATTTATTTGAAGGACATGGATACTACGAATTCGGACTTTTCAGGGGCTTCAGTTTCTGGTTCGCGGAACAAATATCGCGGGAGTACACAGGATCGAGTTTTCGTTTATTCGGCTTTGATTCATTTCAAGGACTCCCTCCACCACAACTAAATGTAGAAGCTGCCGTCTTTGATAAAGGCGACTTTTGTGCATCTTACGAATCCGTAACGAATAGTCTCAAGAAATGGAAAGCGGACCTTTCAAGGATAAGCTTGCATAAAGGATTTTATTCAAACGCTCTTTTCGAACGGTTCCGTGAAAGTGAGGAGTTTCTTCCCATTTCTATTTGTCTAATTGACGTAGATCTCTATGAATCGTGCGTTCCAGTGCTGGACTTCATTAAAGATTTTTTGGTTGAAGGCTCGATATTGCTGTTCGATGACTACAATCAATTCGGCGAGGTTGGTCAGGATAACAGCTCCGGTGAGAGGAAGGCCCTCAGCGAATTTGAAAGAAAAAATCCAGGATTTCGAAAAGAACACCTTTTTGATTATGGACTGGAGGGCGTGGCTTTTCGGGTTCTATCTGTAGGAAATTAGTCAACCAATTACCAGACTTATTGAGGCGCATCGAACGCAGCCCGGAATGGGATCGCTCGATTGACCTATCCGTCTGTTCCCGCGAAGCTAAACATATCCGAGAGCATCAAGACCGATGGTTGCGGCAGGTCACGACACGATGACCTGCCCTAGCTGTCTCGTCCTCGAGGGTGCTGAGCTGGTAACTGGGCGCGCCACTGCGCCGTAAATCGCGAGCAGCACTCTTTAGGTGCTCACGCAGGGTGCGCAAATCAGCCAGTTTTTCGAGGAGGATATCGCTTTCCTGGATCGTGCGTGGGCAGACAAGGAGGCCAACGTCGTCACAATCGTTGCCTGGGCTGGGGTCGGGAAGTCGACACTGGTCAACCATTGGCTCCGACGGATGGCTGCTAAGCATTATCGTTCTGCAGAGCTTATTTTTGGCTGGTCTTTCTACAGACAGGGCACCAGTGGGCAGACTTCCTCAGCGGATGAATTTCTTGAATGATCGGAGTTGGATTTGCCTTTAACGCTCCTGCCTGGACATCAATTGTGCCTCAAGTGGTCTCAGATACCGAATTGCCGTTCCGCGGCGACCTTGAGTGGTTTGCAATTCAACATCTCGGGGATTATTGGACCAGCGCTCGGTGGTTTATAGGTCCCGCTGGCGGGAGCCAATTTCGTCTTTGCACTGAATGCCGCCTGCTTCTTCCTCGTTGTTCTGGCAGTCCGTCAATGGAAACAATCATCTGCGCCAGCAAAACTTCCGTCGGAAAGATTTTTTGAATCTTTCGGGACGGTTATCCGCTATACGCGTAACGCGCCTGGGTTTCAGGTCGTGTTGGCCCGAAATTTCTTGTTTGCTCTGTTCGTTTCAGTCGTTCCGGCGCTGATGCCGGTTGTGGGCTTGAAAGTGTTGCACCTCAGTTCGTCAAATCTGGGTCTGTTGTTCACGAGCATGGGCGCTGGATCGGTTCTCGGAGCAGTGTTCATCATCCCTTGGCTCAGGGCTCGCTTCTCCTCCGATTGCCTCGCCTTCTTGGCAAATTTGCTGCTGGCCTTGGTTTACGTGTTCTTGGCGTTTGTTCGCCAGACTGAACTATTCTTTGTTGTCGCGGCTCTGGCTGGAGTGGGATGGACACTGTCAGCTTCCGAACTCTGGGTGGCGGCGCAGCGCACGATACCGGCTTGGGCGCGAGGACGCCTGAACGCCATGGTTATCATGACCTCGCAGGGGGCTATGGCGCTTGGGGGAGTCATCTGGGGTTCGGCAGCTACGATAGCCGGAGCAAGCTCCACTTTGCTTTGGGCGGCGGTTCTGTTCCTCGGAACTTTGGTTCTGTTGCGCCGGCTTTCGATCAATGCTGTCGAATCAAAAGAAGTTACCCCGATAGCACTCACAGAAGAATTGGTCGCCGCCTGAATGGCTTGGAGAAAAATCATGACAACACACATCGAGAAAATGGGACAATGGCAGGTCCGCTTATTTTGTAAGCGTTAGACTAACCCCATCTTTTGGGGAAGCCTGGTTCTTGACCAAGTGGGCGGATGAAACAGCAAAGCGAAGGTGACCGTCATGGGAAACGACGCGGTCGACATCGAAGGGTCGATTGGCATCTTATTTCCTGAACACGCGTATTTGGCGGCCGGTGATTTTGGATTCTTTTGCCGGGCGGCTTTCAGTAGACCTGCACGAGAATTGTTGTTAAAAGGCGGTTGCAGTGGACGCCGCGAGGTCCACACTTGCTGTTACGATGACTAGCTCTGGTCAAGCATTCCGGGAATTTGAGCAGGCTGGATGGGAGAGCGCCAGCGTCGTCGCCAAGTACCACGAGCACATATCCGGTGTAACGACACAATCGGTAGAGGCACTGCTTGATGCTGCGGGCATCCGCAGCGGATCACGCGTGCTGGATGTCGCAACGGGCGCGGGATACATTGCCGGCGCCGCTGCACAGCGCGGGGCTGATGCCATCGGGATCGACTTTTCCGCAGCACAGGTCCAAATGGCGCGCGACAGGTATCCCAGCGTGCGGTTCGAGCAGGCTGACGCAGAGGCTCTTCCGTTCGATCCGCAGTCTTTCGACGCACTCGTCAATGGATTTGGCATGTGTCACTTTCCCAACCCTGACATCGCGCTGCGTGAGGCGTTCAGGGTGCTCAAGGCGGGAGGCCGCATTGCGTTCACTGTCTGGGACATACCCGAACGCGCAGTGGCCTTGGGGGCAGTCTATGCAGCAATCCGCGCCCACGGCTCGCTGGATGTCGGTCTCCCGGCTGGGCCGAATTTCTTTCTGTTAAGTGATCCTGAACAGGGCACGAAAGCCCTGCTAACTGCGGGCTTCGTCTCGCCGTCCTGTCGCCAGGTGCCACAAGTGTGGCGCGTATCGGATCCGGACGAGGTTTTCCAGAGCCTCGTGAAGGCCACCGTGCGCGCCTCTGCGACGATTCGCGGCCAAAGCCCTCCTGCTAGAGAGTCCATCAGGGCCGCCATACGGAATACGGTAGCCACCTACAGACGCGGCGACTCGTACGAATTGCCAATGCCCGCCACGCTCGCGACAGCTGTCAAGCCGTAACGGCTGGCGCCCAACCTCCGGTTGCCAACGCGCCGTAAGACGGGAATGCAGCATTTCGTACCTGTTATCCCTGGACGAGAAGGTCCTTTGCCGGTTTGTCAGTACCTAGTCCCAAGAAGACACGCTGACGAAAGCTGATGAGTTGATTATCGCTGGTCCACTTGGTGAATTTTTCCTGGGCGACCAGCACAGGTTCAACTTATTTTCACAGTACCTGCTTATGGTTTTGTCATGGCCCTCTACCTCGACTGGCTGGGGGCGGACACCAACCCGGGAGCGGTTTCCGCTTACATGCGTGGAACACTCAAGGAAGCGCAGACCGGGTTTCGGATGGCTGACGCATCGATAGGACCCTCAAGTTTTGCGCAAAATCGGGAGCGGCTTGGCTGAACTCGAAGCTGGAATTAATCGATTCGATTCGGCCGCCGCGGAACAAACGCGTTTGGCCGGCGAAGTCCAAAAGATCGCTCAACAGGAAGCTGAATTACTGCGCGACGAATCGCTTTCCGAACCAACCGCGACCAAGCGGCTCATCGAGATACGCGCAAAAGCCGATGTCCTGCGCGCACGGGCTGAAGCAGCCACTGAACGCGCCGCCGAACAACAAAAGGTTGTTCTCGAGCTGGGAGCAAACGTCCGTCGAACCCTGGCACGCGCAGCTCACGCCATCCTGCAAGCGCGCTCAACGCGGCTCCTCGCAATGATAGGGTAATCATACAAGACCGCTTGCTGCATGTCTCGTGACCTGAAGTCCATGCCGCACCGCAAGCCGAGCAGGTTTTTGTCGATCTATGCTGGGGAATCGGAATTACGGTTTTGCCGCATTCCTCGGCTTTGTATTGGAGGATCCTAACAAAGCTCGAAATGGCGTGATCATAGTCTTTGCGTGCCTGTGCGCGGCGTGCTTTGCCTTGCCCCGGCGCTTTGCCGTTTCCCCGCCACGTGCTAACTCCGATCACGTCATGCTTATTGAGTAGGTTGTTAGCCGTGTTGTGATAGTAGTCGAGTCTAGCGGCGGATATGTGCTCCTGGATGTCGAGCACCTTCTGTGACACTTGGCGGAAATTATTGCTCTTGTTCTTTGGTCGATAGCCTCGCTTGAATGTGCCGTCTGTATTGAAGCAGTCTGGATTTCCTGCACGTAGTTGCCTCGCAGCTTTGCGTTGCAAACGGCGCAGCTTCCTAAGTGTGGCGATCATGGGAGATCCGGGGCTGGATCGGTGGCTCTTGCGCTCGGATTGTATCGCCCTCCAGCGTCGCAACGGTCGTGGCAATCTTACGTCCTGGGTCGATCCCGGCAACGCGACCCGTCATTTCGTATCGGCACCTAGGCCCCGCAATGTCCAGCATAAGCACCACGAACATCCGAGGCCCACGAATCGTCAGCGCGACCTGCTTAATTGTTGCGTTGTCGGGAATCGGACGATGCAAGATCAGCGGTACCTGCGCGCAGACCTCGCCTGCCAACTTGTCCAGGCGCACGCAATTGCCAGCGATCGGGTTCGGACTCGACATCTGGACTTGATGTTGCAGCGAAATCGAATCGCACTGGCGCTTGAATCGAGGCGCACCGCGCTTGCCGGAAATGTAGAGCTTGCAGGCATCCTGGAATTTAATTGTCATCGCAACGGGAACCGGCGACTCACAGCCGCCCTTTTTCTTCCGAGTTGCTTCGGCAGATTCAACCGCGTAGGCGATGGCCAGTTTGCGATTGGATAGTCCTCGCAGTAAGCATCCATTCTTCTTGGCGTAGATAAGTTTTGCGCTAGCCTTGGCTTGCTCGATTCGGTTCAGCCGAGCCGCTTCTTCTAAAGGAACGTGATCGTTCTTTGCTCGTTCTCGTGCTTTACTGGCTGCGACGCCGGTAAGCTTTTTTGCAAGTAGAATGTTTACCAGCTTTGTCGCAATCGTTCCTCGTCGACCGTGCTCGATCTCATGTTCGGCGTAACGTTCGAGTGCCGCCAGACTGTTCCAGTAACGGCGAGCGATGCCGGTAGCTTTCGCAATCGCTTGGCGTTGCACGGGACTCGGCATCAAAGCGTAACGATAACAGCGCGTAATTTGCGATGCATCCGCCATGGATTTTTCAGGCTCGGATAGCCAGTGACTGCTGCTGGCTATTACGGCGTATGATAATTATATAGTCGCAGTCATTGGGTCGGTTGATTCGAAAAACCATTTCTGGAACGTTCCGCTTGACGATCTCATGGAAGGCCTGCTCAAAGGTGTGTCCGCTATTAAAGAGATATTCAGCGTTTCTCTCCTGAGGATTGCCTGCAGGAGCCTTGGTCTTCTCATTTTCGGCGTCTGGTTTGAAAACCTTGGAACCGGCCTCCTCATAGTTTAGCGCGTCGCTGAGAGTCCAATTGCGGTTATCGATCAGATAGTAAACCAGCCTTTGCATCATCGCTGGATCCTGGTTGGCCCAGCGTTTAAGATCCTGTCGCGAGATCCGAACAGTCCCCTTTTTCAGAGCCTCGGAGACATCCTTCCCGCAGATCTCGCCGATCCTGGCGAGGAACTTTTGATCCTCTTCATCCCAGTCTGGGGGATTGGCGGCGGAAGGCCGGTTTCGGACGACTTCCCATCGAAGGGAATTTCCACGGCTACGCCTTTGATCTGCCTCACAGCATCGGTCACTTCGCGAGCTGTTGGATTGGGCGATCCCTTGGTGGCCAATATCCAAGCTTTCCACTGCTGCGATGGTGGAAGTGCGACTAATGACCTAACTTGACCTTCATGTGTTGGGATATCTACAATTGTAGACATTCTCATCTTGGCTTCTTCAATGTTCGCGACTACGGCAGCCGCGCCGATTAATTGGTATGCTCGCTTGTCGCTGCATTGCCACCGTTGTTCGCAGTACTCCTTAAAGGTATCGCATCGTGCTAGATACAGCTTGGCCTCCAGAATTTTGCCGAGGGCTTGCCCAGCCTTGAAAAAATTCCGCCATCCCTCCTTGAACTTTTCTTCGACAATTTTCTCGTAGGTGAGCAGTTCTGGCTCTTCTTGGGATAACAACTGTCGATCAGCTGAGGTGTTCATCTCTCGGATTCTTCAGGAGCATCGCCTTCGCGTATGTCGATCCCTCGGCGTCGTAACTCGTCTAAGATATCTTCGGTGGAATATTCGGACAGAATCATTGGCTCGTCGGATAATGACTCTTTGTTGCCATTTTTTGGTTTGGTGCGTTATGAGACGCCTTGACTATGGCAGAAGACAGCGTAGGATACAATAACAATATTTGAGAATGTATTTACCAATTTAATATTCAAGATGACCTCCCCAATCGGCTGTGGCGCAAGGACAACGAGCGCGCCTGAGCCACAAACCAGTTCATGGACTGATCCACGTTACTACGGCCGGTTCGAGACTACCACGATCCCCCAGAGTTCTCCGCGCAGACCACCGCCAGTCGAGCCGCCAGCGCGGAGGCTGAGCAATATCCAGCTTCAGCGCCAACGAGAAAGCTATCTTTTGAGAAGCGGTTAATGGGGGTTGAACAACGCGCATGTTTTGCCTTTATACAACGGATATCAGCAGATCCTATCAATAAACTATTGAGAATTATTAATGGGAATGAATCACGGGAGATCACCAGCCTTATTAGCAAATGCTATAGATGAGTTACTGTGAATCGTTATTAATGTCAGAAGATTGGCACGCCCACTATGTCACGAAGCTTTCCGGAGCCCGGAGGAAACATCGATGAGCATTCCGTCGATATCGGCCCACAGCCGCCGCTCGTTGAGTAGAGTTGACAGCCCTTATAGCAAAACTACAGTCGGTGTGTCTTAAGGCTGCTCCAGTCAAGTGGATTTTGCTCTAAAAGGAGCGTTCCCGTATGAGAGTTCTTCTTTCAGCCTATTCCTGCCTTCCCGGCCGCGGCTCCGAACCTGGAATCGGGTGGAACTGGGCAAACAATATCGCACGCATTGGACATGACGTGACAGTCATAACGCGTTTGGCAAATCGAACGGTCATCGATGGATTTCTGGCCAATCATTCCATTGAGGGCTTGAAATTCTTTTATTGGGATCTACCCAAGATTTGGTGGAAGATGTACAAATTGCCGCTTGGAAATTATCTCTATTACTTTCTCTGGCAGTTCACGGCAGCAAGAGAAGCACGCAGGATCAATGCCACAGAAAGATTCGATCTGGTTCAGCACATAACCTGGGGAAGCCTGCGGATACCAAGCTTCATGGGGAGCCTCGGTATCCCGTTTGTGTTTGGGCCCGTTGCCGGGGGAGAGGATACTCCCAAGCAACTGAGAGGCGGTCTCGGGGTGCGAGGGAGAGTCTCAGATGCTCTTAGACGTATCTCGAACTCGTGTCTCGGAACGTGGATGCGCCCAACCTACAAACGGGCATCGCTGATCGTTACAACAACACGAGAAACTCTGGAGATGATTCCCGCTCGTTTTCGCCACAAATCCGCGGTGTGTCAGGCGATTGGCGTCAACCCGGATGAATTCGAGACCACGATTCTGGATTCGAGTGATGCGGTGAAGCCGTCCTCCAGGTTGGAACTCTTGTTTGTCGGACGTCTTCTCGCGTGGAAAGGTGTTCACCTGATCTTGCGTGCCCTGGCGATGGTAAGGGCCTCTTCCTCCGAAATCCACTTCACGATCATAGGTTCCGGCAAAGATCGCATGCGTCTGGACAGGCTGGCAACAGAACTTGGTGTAACCGACCGTATTTCCTGGATTCCCTGGATGCCCAGAGAAGAACTCCTCAAGACCTATAACAAATTCGACCTGTTCGTGTTTCCAAGCATGCACGATTCGGGCGGGACCGCAGTTCTTGAAGCAATGAGTTTCGGATTGCCTGTTCTATGCCTGGACCTCGGAGGCCCGGCAATGTCTGTCACCAATGAGTGTGGCTGTGTCATTCGAACCGGCGAAGCCACGGGAGATCAGGTAGTTGCATCGATCGCTGGCTACATCACAGAAGTATTGGCCAACCCTTCGCTATTGAAAGCAAGCTCGGTCGCGGCTCGGAAGCGTGTGCAATGCCTCACCTGGATTACAATTGTTGAACGGGTGTATAACAGATTGTAAGATGCCGACATTTGGAGTATGCAACTTCAGCCAGCAGATACCTCTGGCTTAAAGAGTTCCATTCAGCGCAACTTTGCCATGGTGTCGTTTAAGTGGTTGCAATGATTGGGCCGATTCTTGAAGTTGGTCACTAAAACGGGTCGGGAGCGAGTACGCGTAACGCTCAAGTGGAGCGTACTTAAGCTCCCGAAATTCTTCGCGTCCGTTTGCAAGTCTTTGTATATAGGGTGGAAACGAAGAGAAACGAAGGTGGCGTTTTTGGAAACCAAGAGGGTCATTCAGGAAACAAGGGCTGGAAACGATCTATGGCATTTTGGAAACGGAGTGGAAACGAGCTTGGAAACGAAGGCCCTTTTTTTGGAAACGAAGGGGGGTTTGGGAACGAGCTGAAAACGAAGGCGTTTGTACGTTTTTAGAGTAATAATTATTTACTGTGGTAGGATAAAAAGTTTTACCGTTCATCGCGTAACAATCCATATGGTTCATAAGTGGTGCGATTTCCGCTCCCGCGACGCGTGATAAGTTTGGCGGATTCGGGTCTGACGACGGCTTTGGAGACGGTGCCTTTGGTGGACTTGAGTTGCTCGGCGATTTCGGTAGCGGAACTGATACCGGCCTGGATGAGGTCGAAGACTTTTTCGTCAAAGGACAATTGGTCGCAGCGCCAGGAGATGGTACCGGAGTCCTCAGTGTTGAAGGACCAATGTCTAGTCAGTGGCCGGCAATCAACATTGCGAACCTTGGTGAATTCGGTTTCGAACTTAGCGCCTCGTTCTGCGGGGGCACGGTCCGCGAGTTCCTTGACGCTGACGACCCAGAAGGCGTCATCTTCGCGTCTGGAGGTACCGCGCATATGCTCGTGATTCCAGCCAGCATGAGCGACAATCAGGACGGCGATACGGCGGCGGCGCAGATCCAGGAGCCAAGGGAGCACGAGGTCCCAGTCATCGGCCTTATCTTCCCGCATCCCGCGGAAGAGGCTCGAAAGGGTATCCAGTACAAGGAGCTTTGCGCTACTCTTTACACATAGTTCTGCGCTGCTACGGCAGTAACGAAAGTCACCTAGCGAGCAATTCTCAGGTTTGTCACATTGCAAGTCAGGGAACGGAAACAGGCTTACTTCGAGACCTACGAGACAAGTGTTCATGATTTTCGCGAAAATGTTTTGAACCGTTCGGAAAGCTGGTTTTTTCAGACGGTTAAAAGCCTGGCATAACCGATCAACATGCGAGCGTTCTTAAGCCGCATTAGCCGATTCCAGGTCTAAAACAGGGATTTTTGGTTGGGTTTGGCATCCCCTGAGTACCTATATTGAGGCAAATATGGTCGACACAGTTGAAAATTTGATCCTCGATCTCTTGGAATGGATAGGAAGACGGGAGCGTACCTATCAGGAAACGATGGAAGCGTGGCGCACTTCCTGCCCGAGACTTCCGGTCTGGGAGGATGCGACCGATTGCGGACTGGTGGAGATCCAGCGTGCGAACGGCCATTTGATTGTCTCGCGTAACGCCCTCGGGTAACGCACTTCTTAAGGAACGGAGACCTGGTTCCGATGAAGGACTGCGGACGGTGCGCGAGCTGTAGCGCCAGGATAAGGAAACACACGGAACGCATCGAGCGGCTTCCGTTGAAGAAGAGTCCATTCCGGTGCCGCTGCGGCGCGGCGTGCTGAAATTAAAATCGTTGCTTGAGCTTACCTCGCGGCTGGTTACTGGCCGCAACGGCTATCACCTGGTTTCCGCAGACGCAAGTACGCGGTTGCATTGAAGCTGTCCTTCCGGGCTGCCGGTTGCCTTGTGAAAAGCACGTTTCCGCGGATGTATTTCCACGCCCAATTGAAGCATCTCAAAGCCCCCAGCCGGCTTCGCTGCAATCCTCCTCGTTTTCTACTTTTACACTTTTGTCCCCACTATACTAAGTTGGATGGATTCTGCGCTAACAAAGAGCTATCCGCGCCGCTTTTACCAGTTGACCAGCCACTGTCAGGCCAACCAAGACCACCAGGAGAGACTCGGTCAGGGGCCGGAAGCGCGGTGGCACCTCTTCTCGGTGGGGAATAAATGCAACTGCGGCGTTAAAGTCTTTCATAGCTCACATTTGCTGCAACCCAGTTGAGTAATCAATATAGCCGGCGCAAGGTCGTAAAACAAAATCCCGCTCCGATTTTAATCCGGTAACCACGCCGGCCAGCCGATCATGACCAAAAACACATCGAGGACGAAGGGTGCAATGGCAATGTCGTTAAAGAGAGTCGCTTGGCGTAAATCTGGCCAGAGTTGATTGGCGACCCCAACCGTCAACCGCTAACGGCTAACGGTTACGGTTAATCGCCAACTGCTAACCTCTCAAGTGAAAGGCAGATCGACCGGAGTTGCACTCCCTGCGATTGGAACAGATCGTACCACCATCACGGAACCATGACTGCAATCGTCGACGCGCACCAGCATTTCTGGAATTATGGCACGTATCAGACTTCCTGGATGGAAAAACCGCCCTATGCCGGCGATTCGACATTTGCACCAATCCAGCGATCCTTCGGGCCAGCCGACCTGCAACCGAAACTGCGGGCGGCCGGTGTGTTCGCCTTAGTCACGGTGCAGGCAGCGGACAGCTCGGAAGAAAACGATATTTTGCTCGCACACGCAGCCCAGACCCCATGGATCGCTGGGGTGGTCGGGTGGATTCCTCTAGACAGGCCCGATGAAGCCGCGCTGATGCTCGGGCGATTCAGCCGTAAGCAGAAGTTTGTCGGTGTGCGGCATTTAATCAACGTTGAGCCCGACCCGGACTGGATCATGCGCAGCAGCGTAATCGAAGGATTGAACATGCTGGCGGTGCATGGCCTGGCGTTTGACTACGTTGGCATCCTTCCTCGCCACCTTGAGCACGTGCCGACTTTGGCCGAGCTCTTACCCGCTTTACGCATCGTCGTCGATCACCTGGGCAAACCTCCGATCGCTGGCGGCTTCGAGCCATGGGCGTCCCTGTTAGCGGCGGCCGCCAAAGCGCGCAACGTATTTGCCAAACTCTCCGGGCTGGATGCAGGCCAGGGTGACCGCTGGTCCGCTAGCGACCTTAGTCGCTATGTAGACCATGCACTCACCGTGTTTGGCCCAGACAGGCTCATGTATGGGAGTGATTGGCCGGTATCACTCTTTAGAGGTGGATACGGAAAAGTCTGGCGGGAAGTTAAGACGGCCACCTCACAATTGGCACGGCAAGAGAGCGCGGATTTTTGGAGGCACCGCGATCGAGGTATATCGCCTTGCATTGGAGAGCCATAAACCCACTCGTAAAGCCACTAGCTCCAAATCCAGCAATCAATATGAGATGTACCTCTCCCCGACTCGTAAAGCCGCTCTGGCCTTTGTCGGCTTGTTTTTGGAGTTCAGGCGAGAACGAAATATTGGGCTGTCGGAAGAAAACTGTTGCCCAAGGATATCCGAGATCAAGTGATGAAATCCGCAATCGCGTTTCGTAAATGTCGGTGGATGTGTAAAAACGCCGCAACGTGTACCGTTTACTTCAGACTTAACCATTCTGAGTTCGATCAACGCAGGAGATCGAAAACCTGGAGAAAGACCTCCGGGAAAAGGACCTCGTTCTTAGCTTTTTATGAAAAACTTCTTCTCCTCAGGACAACGTTTCTTTGTCATCTGTTTCGCCGTGGTTGCATCCTCTGAATATGGCTTCTCACAATTGGAGAGTACTCTTCCGCCAGAGTCCTCTAAGCTCGACGGGAAGACTGGTTGTGAAATTCTTTGGGATCAATACGGAATCCCTCATATTTATGGTCCGGACCTATTGACCGTGGTCCGGGGCTACGGTTATGCCCAAATGGAAAACCACGCAGAATTGGTTTTGCAGAAAGTTGCCAAAGCCCGGGGACGAACCGCAGAATATTTTGGTCCAGGGGCTCAGAACGCCAACGTGGAAAACGACGTGCGTATCCAGACGTACGGTATTCCGGAACGCGCCCAGCGGTGGTATCGCGAGGGAGGATTTTTACAGCAATCAATCCTGCAAGCTTTTGTTTCCGGCTTGAACCAATATGCTAATAGATTTGCGGATTCTATCGATCAGACGTTGCGTCAAGTCTTACCCGTGGAGCCTGAGGATGTGCTCGCTATAGTCCAGGACACCATTCATTTCACGTTTTTGCCCGAAACTTCCAATGTCCCTGATTTGATTGCAGAATGGACCCAGAGTTAAAGTGCCGCTGCCGTTCGGCCAGTGCACTCCAAGATGAAGGTAGGATCAAACGGCTGGGCGTTAGCTCCGGCTCGCACGACGAATGGCAATGCGATCCTTATGGGTAATCCGCATTTGCCATGGGGCGTGAACCAGCCCGTACCGGGGCTGGACGTCTATCAGTGGATAGAGGCCAACCTCGTCATTGGAGATCCGGATCACCCACTCTTGAACGCTTCAGGCGTCACGTTCCCTGGTGCACCCGCCATTGCGATCGGATTTAACGATTATTTGGGATGGACGCATACGGTTAATTCGATCAAAAACGCGGATCTTTACGAACTTCAGTTGGTCAACGGTGGATACAGCTGGAATGGAGGAACCTTGCCTCTTGAAGAGCGAACAGCCGACATCAAAATCCGGCAACCGGACGGATCCTACGTGACCCAAACGATCACGATTCAGAGTTCGGTTCACGGCCCGATCGTTGCACAGAAACCGGGCAAAGCTCTCGCATTGCGAGTGGCGGCCTAAACGCCCCCTCGGTCGTGACCCAGTATTGGGGGATGATGCTCTCCCGGCACCTGTGGGAGTTCATTGCGGCTAACAGCGCCCTTCAGATGCCGATCTTTAATGTTATTTATGCTGATCGAGACGGCCGCATCATGTATCTCTTTGGTGGTCGCCAACCGGTACGTCCTGGCGGAACTTACCTGGACTGGGCGGGCATTTTGCGTGGCGACACGTCATTGACCCTGTGGACCAAAACGCTGCTGTGGTGGCAGCTTCCAAAGGCGATCGATCCGCCCAGCGGCGTCGTGCATAATTCGAACGAGCCTCCCTGGTTCTCGACATTTCCACGCGTTGTTTTTCAGAACCAATTTCCGAGTTACATCGCTCCCGACCTGACATTCTTCCGGCCCGAATCAGGCGCTCTGTTTTTGCAATCAAAGAATCGCTTTTCTCTTAGCGAGGTCCTGAGCGGAAAGGAATCGACACACATGTTGTTCGCTGAGCGGGTCTTGCCTGACCTGATTCAAGCGGCAAGCAAATTCCCTGACGCGACTGCAAATGCTGCAGCCAACGTGTTGAGGAGTTGGAGCCAGAATAGCGACGCTACCGACACCGGAGCACTTCTCTTTCAGCTTTGGTACCAGCTCTATGTGGCCGATCCTGGCTCGCCGAGAAGCACAAGTTGGGGTTCTGAATACCCGGCATTCCGCGTCGAATGGTCGGACGCCGAACCGCTCTCGACCCCGATCGGCTTAGCGGATCCTAATAGCGGCGTGAAATATTTGATCGAGGCCGCGACGCAACTAGAGGCGCAGTTTAGCCAGCTGAATGTTCCCTGGGGCGACGTCAATGGGATCGTCTTGGTCGGACATGATCCGTCGTTTCAGCAGGTTCTCCCGTTCTTGCCACCCCTTCCTGCCAGCGGGAGCGGCGATCCGTTCGGAGGTCTGCGAGCCCTTTACTATTTCCCCGCTCCCGCTCCGTTTACTAACCAGAACTGGGTATACAACGGTGACACTTATGTCCAGATCGTTGAGTTCACACCTGCCGGTGCGAAGGCTCAGGGCTTATTGACTTACGGCAACGCTTCTCGGCCCGGATCACCGCACATTACCGATCAGATCTCGCTCTTTCAGGAGAAAAAACTTCGGCCTGTATACAGGACACGCGATGAAGTCGAAGCACACGCCGTGAAGGTAGAACAGTATTAGGATCGGCGTCAGGTTCCTCAGACTCACTAACATATAGTTCATGGACACTGCCTGATACGCGGACGCAGGCGATCGCAACGACCGGAAATACGAATACATTTATCCACTCAAGGGATTGGGGATGGGATCGGGACCGGTGCATTGGCGTGCGGTGAATGGGTGCCGAGGTGCGGTCTCCAAGCCTGCAGCGATGACGGAATATAGGCTTCTTCCTACCGATGTGATTGACCGTCTGTCGCGCAGTGCACCGTTAGACATAAGCGGGGACGAACTGCGGGCGAAGGCTAGGCGCTTAAAGGCGCAATGTCCAGCTTGTTGTTATAGATTATCTCCAGCTGCTAAGAGGCAGCAGCCGCCGTTCACAGGAAAACCGGCAACTGGAGATTTTCGGAGATTTCAGGCGGAATCAAGGCGCTGGCAAAAGAGCTGAAAATTCCGATCATCGTGGTTGCGCAACTCAATCGCTAGCCCGAGCTCCGTGGCGGGGGCAAGCCGCGCCTGAGCGACCTTAGAGAATCAGGTTCGATTGAGCAGGACGCGGATCTTGTCGGCCTCCTGGTTCGCCCGGAATACTACGAGAATGATGAGGACGCAAAACAAGAGCTTAATGGAAAGGCCGAACTGATCATCGCGAAGCAGCGCAACGGGCCTACCGGCGAGGTTCCTTTGACATTTTTAAAGCAGTATACGCGCTTCGAAAGCCGGGCCGAAACCGGAGAGCCAACAGAAAAAATACTCCCCATGCGGCCCGCTGCGTCACGTGTCTTTCCTTGAAATCGTTCGGTGCCGCCTATGACGAATGCCTCTCAAACGATTTCGTGCTTTCCGGCGGCGGCAGAAATCTCGAACTGTTAACCAGCGATATCGACGATTGGCGGATCACCTTTGTCGACACGGGCCCGACCTCAAACATCGGGCAGCGGCTGAAGGCTGTGGAGAAGCACCTGCAGGATGAGGAGGTATTCCTGGCCAATTACACTGATGGGTTATCTGACATCCACCTCCACGCCTTGGTAGAAAAGTTCCTGCGGAGTAAAAAGCTAGCTTGTTTTGTCAGTGTGAAGCCGAAAGCAAGCTTTCACATGATTACCGTCGATGGAGACGGTATCGTCAAAAGCATTGACCATATTACCAAGTCCGGAGCACGGATCAACGGAGGGTTCTTTGTGTTGCGCCGAGAAATCTTCCAATACATAAAGGAGGGAGACGAATTGGTGGAAGCACCTTTTCGGCGACTCATCGCAGCAGGTCAACTTCTTTCTCACGCCCACGATGGCTTCTGGGCCTGCATGGATACATTCAAGGAGTTGCAGGAACTCGAGGATCTGTATAGCCGGGGCCATGCGCCATGGATGATATGGAATGGGAAAGGTCGCTCTCCCGAGAACTCAATTGCACCGCTAACGTCGGCGCGAGCCTGCCCACGCAAATGCGCGCATGCAATAGCGTCAATGGCTACAGGTCTGCGCAAATGAACAGCGCGGTTCCTCGATCCAGTCGATCGCAGACTTGGACGCAATTCGGGGTCTCCCACTAATGTTTCAATACCTAACACAGGAGCAATTCGAAGGTGCAAAAGATTTAAACGGACCGTCAAAATCGAAACTATGTTACAACTCTCACTTGGGTCAGTGCATCGCGTCCTTTGTCTTGGCGCACACTCGGACGACATCGAGATCGGCGCGGGCGGGACACTGCTCAAGTTGGCCGCACAAGTTCCTGATCTGGATATCTGCTGGGTTGTGTTCAGCGCGCCCGAGGCGCGTGTCGAAGAAGCGCGCCACAGCGCGGTGGACTTTTTGGCTGGGCTCGCACGGAAAGAGATTAAGATCGGGTCGTTCCGCGAGAGCTATTTCCCGAGCGAATGGGCTTCGATCAAGGATTGGTTTGAGCAGATCAGGGCGGATATCGAGCCGGATGTTGTCTTTACTCACTATCGCGATGACCGGCATCAAGATCACCGAGTTTTGTCGGATCTAGCCTGGAACACGTTCAGGAATCACCTGATCCTTGAGTACGAAATCCCTAAGTATGATGGTGATCTGGGCCATCCCAACGTCTTCATGCCACTGTCCGAGAAAGTCTGTGCGCGAAAGATCGAACTCCTTCTGAAACACTTCAAGAGCCAGTCGACCAGGCATTGGTTTACGAGCGACACCTTCGCCGCCGGAGGATTTTTATCTTTGGCGAACGAACGAAAGGTCCGATTGCTTCGTGAAAACAGGTCTACAACTATCGATGTGAGCGAGATTCGCATGAATCCATCGCTCGACGTGCATGTGCAGCCGGGTGACCGAATCGAAGTGCCATCCGTCTTGGAGAGTTCGAAAAATTCCGACGACAAACCCCAACAGGATCAGCAGAACGCTGCTGTGGCCTCGAGCCACCCCGTCGCTCTGGAAACGCAGCTCAATGAGAATGGGCGTAATGTGGCGGAGGTCCAACGGAAGAAGGCGGAAGAAGAGGGCCAGCCGGCCCGAAAGAACGCCGATCTTACTGCTGCCCAGCTTGACGCCCTAGAGACGCGGTTGAAGAAGGCACAAGCGGAGGCACAAACAGCGCAACAGGCTGTCGACCAGGAAGCTAGCCAAAGCAGCGCGCTGCAAACACAGCTCAAAGAAATCGCAGCTAAGACCCAACAGGCCCTCAAGGATGCCGCGCTTGCGGCAAGTCAAGGCGATAGCCTGAAAGCCCAGTTAGAGGAGACCAGAGCCAAGGCGAAACAAGTCCAAAAGGATGCCGCGCTTGCGGCCAGCCAGCGTGATGCCTTGCAGGCCCAGTTAAAGGACACGGAAGCCAAGGTGCAACAGGTTCAAAAGAAAGCGGAACTTGCCACAAGCCAGCGGGACGGCCTCCAAAATCAGCTGAAGGATACTGAAGCCGGGGCGCAACAGGCTCAAAAGAATGTGGAATTGGTGACAAGCCAGCGGGATGCACTGCAAAGCCAGGTAAAGGAATTAACCCAAAAGAATGCCGAGCTTCCGGCCGATCAACGTGATGCGCTGCAAACCCGGCTGAACGACGCCGAAGCCAGAGCGCAAGAAGTCCAAAAAAGCCTGGAGCTCTGAACCTCCCCTGATATGGCGGACACGGGAACTCAAAGTAAAATGAACACGACCGTGAAGAATAATAGTAAGATGGCCCGAAGGTATGGGGAGGAGTTCAAACGCCAGGCGGTGGAGTTGGTGATCCACAGCGGTAAGTCGCAACGGCAAGTGGCGCGGGAACTGGATGTCAGTGAGTACAGTTTGAACCTGTGGAAAAAGGCTTATTTGGGCCAGCAGAAGCCGGCCGAGATCGACGGGCAGACGAACAGCCCGCAAGAAATGGCCAAGATGATCCGGGAGTTGCAAAAAGAGAACGAGTATCTCAAGCGACAGCGGGAGATCTTAAAAAAAGCCATGAGCATACTGGGGGAGGAACCGGCCAGCGGTATGCGATGATTGAGAAATTGTCGGTTCAATTTCCGGTTAAGGAATGCTGTGTAGCGTTATGCGTTTCCAGAAGTGGCTATTACCGGTGGGCAGCAAAGGAATGCTGCCTGACAGAACAGGCCAATGCGGAGCTGTTGAAGGAGATCCAGCGCGTCTATGATGAACATCAGGGCCGCTATGGTAGCCCACGCATTACCAGGGCGCTTCGACAAGAGGGCGAACGTTGTGGGGAGAATCGGGTAGCGCGGCTGATGCTCGGTTGGAGGCGCCGATCCGTTCGCGCCTTATGGCCCATGAACCAAAACTTCAGGTTGTTGAATTGCCAAATCTGTCTGATGAGAAACTCATTTCCATTTACCAACGAGCTGATGTGCTGTTTTTCCCGTCCACCTTGGAAGGTTTCGGCTTTCCAACCGTTGAAGCGATGGCTGCAGGAACACCGGTTGTCGCCAGTAACGCTGCCGCTATTCCCGAGATCAATGGCGACGCTGCATTGTATTTTGAGCCGACAGACATCGCCAGGGCTGCAGAGCTTTTGGTTCGGGTGTTGCACGATCCGCAACTAGCAGAAGAACTTCGTAAAAAAGGCAGGGAAAAAGCTTTGCAGCTCGATTGGAAATGCCACTTCGAAGAGCTCTGTGATTATTACCGGGCCGTCGCGGCAACCTAAAGTGGCTGATGGTCGATATGGATCAAGCGCATGGCACAGGCGGTTCAGGACGGAAGTGGAATTTGCGCTTTCCCAGAAGTAGAACGCGCACTTGGTGCGTGCCGGATGGCTCTCGAGAAAGACCTGCGAAGCGATGCGCCTGTGGCCGATCGGCTAAGGTCGAGCGGTGGATGCGGCAATGGGCATTTTGCCGGCCACCATTCGCTCATAAATAGCGAGGAGTCGCTCCGCATATTGTCGGCGGCTGAGTCCGCGGCCGGCGCCAGGCTCGAAGGGCGGAAGCCCGCTGTCGAGAAAGCGGGCGATCTGGGCGCTCATCCGCTCTGGCTCGTAGTCCAGGAGCAATCCGTTTACTCCATCCCGGATGGTCATCTCGGAGCCGCCGAAAGGAGTGATCAACAGCGGCAGGCCGACGGCGGCGGCTTCCATCGCCACCAAAGCGTAGGTTTCATAATAGGATGGAAAGAGGAAGGCGTCGGCGGCAGCGTAATACTTCTCGACCTCGCGCTGAATGCCGGCGAGGAGCACCCACTGCCTCCAGTCGGCGGCTTCGGCGTCGAGACGCTTACGCAGGGAGTCAAGCCTCGCGAGCGTGCCGCCGACGACGATCAACCGGAGCCCATGCCTGCCCGCTTTTCGGAGCCGAGAAAGCGCATCGAGAGCGAGCCAGAAACCTTTCCTCTCATAATGCCCCTGGCTCACGAAGATGAACGCTGTCTCCGCCGGGCTGAGCCCCAGAGCCGCGCGCGTTGTATCGCGATACCTAGACCGAACGCCGGGATGGAAGCGCGTTTCATCGTAGCTGTTCGGAAGGACTTCGATTTCCCGTCCAGCCGGCGCCCGTTTCCTAATTTCGGCGGCCATGGATTCGGACACCGTGAGGATTTTGCGAAGAGTGGGACTCGACCAGGAGAGCCAATCGAAAAGAAGGCCGGGAAGCCCGAGGACAAACTTAGCAAACTCTTTGGCGGAATGAAACCCGAGTTTTATTTGCATCGCGGTCCAGACCGCATTGACGAAGTGAACAGTGACGACATTCGCGCGCAAATAGGTTCCGGAAGTGGCGTGGATAACCGTCGGGGTCCTAACACCTGTATGAAGCCGCCGCCAAACCCCGTAAAGATTCGCGATAATGACAAACCAGTGAAGCTCGAAAGGCCCCAGCCATTTCGCGGCGGGAAGGAAGACGTGCCGCACCTGGTCATGCGGCGCATCCGAGCGTAAGCACCACGCCTCGATCTGCCAGCCGGCCTCGCGCAAATGCGGCAGCGCACGCAGCAGATGCACTGTGGTCGGGCTGCGGTACTGGAGGTTAGCGTCGATCCAGCAAACAGACCGGACAGAGCTCCGGGCAGAATCACCGTTCAACGAAGGGCCGGAGGCGTCATTGTTCATCAAAAAAGGGAGCTGTATTACGTTAAAAAAGCCTTTTCCAAGCGAGTCTCCGCTTCTCCGTTTGAGGCAGGCGGGTGCGCGTCGACCCGAACGTCCCTCACGCTGAATGTGAACTTTGGATTTCCAAATCGAGTCCAGAGCTCGAGATTATGCGCCATATGCCCGTACCCATAGAGACGCCGAGCGCAAATTTCAATGCGAAAATGTCCAAGGGTCAAAGTTGGATTCTGATTCGCTTTTGTCGCCGTCGTATGCCATAAAGTCTGTCAGCAAATGGCCTACTACATATTCTATGAATGCTGTTCGCTCCGGGCAATCTCTCGATAAAGAAGCGCGATTAGCGTTCGTTGTACCGGCCGTTGGGTGTGTTGTTGCGATGATTGCCGGTTGGTTCATCGTCGGCTACGATAACCCTCTTACCGGGACCCTTATCATCGCTGCGATCGCGGTTTTCCTGGTCGCCATCTTCAACCCGAAAGCCGGGTTCTATCTATTGATAGTTGGCACCGGCTACGTTGATATGATCAAAAGGCTTGGAATCCTCACTGGCAATCTAACGTACGGTGACGTGGTGGTCGCGCTGGCGTTTCCTCCCATTCTGTGTGTCTGCATCTGCGCCGGTGTCGTACTTCAGTGCGTCTTCCAGCATCGGCGCCTTGAGCGTTGGCAATATCTAATTCTCGCGGTTGTGTCGTTGTTGATGATAGCTGTGCTCCTGAAAAACGTCTCCGGCGGGGCCGGCTTGCTCCAAGGTTTGCAGGATTTCGCTAACTCGGGCGCATACTTTCCCTTAATGCTGATCGCCGGAATTCTATTGCCCAAGCCTGAAGACCTGAAGCAATTTATCAAGTTTTGCCTCGTCATCTATATCCCGGTTGCTCTCTATGGGATCTGGCAACAGATTTTCGGCCTAAACGGCTTCGAGATCGACTATTTACACACTGGGTACACCATTGTCGTGAGTCAGCTTGACGATGTTCGGCCGCGTCCATTCTCGACTCTGAATTCGCCTCATGCGTTGACCGTCATGATGGCCGTCCTGGCATTGCTCGCGTTTTTTACTCATTTGAAAGGATCTAAGCGCACATCTTGGCAAATCCCGGTAGGCATCCTTTTCATGGGGGGCTGCTGGGCAAGCCTTTCCCGTGCCGGCTGGGTGCTTTTAGCTCTAGGGGTGATCGGCTGGATTTGCTTTCGTCGCGCTTCAACGACACTCGGATTCTATGGACTCGTGACCGCTCTTCTGGTCATGCTCATCGTGAACGCGGATCCTTTGCTCGACTCGCTAGATTACCTTCAACAAAAACTTCCCGGCGATTCTGCATTAGCCGAGCAAACCTTCAGGATCGAAACTTTTAGCGATCGTCTTTGCAGTTTTCGCAATATGGTGACTAACCCGCTCTTTCACACGTGGTTCGGCAGTCATGAGTTGCATTCGCCTAACGGGACAATTGTTGCTCGTGACGAAGTGGTTCATGACCAACTCACGCAAATCCTCGTCCAATTTGGCTTTGTGGGTCTGAGCGGATTTCTTTTTTTGCTCGTCGGAGCGCTTTGGCTAACGCACCGATGCGTCCTGGTGCAGCGAGATCTTGAGACGCGTACGACTGCCATTGCGCTTTTGACGGTGCTGGCAGCGATCCTCTATAGCGGGATGTTGTTCGGGAGTCATTTGGGCGTATTTCCTGTCAATGTTTTTTTTGCATTTCTCGTTGGCTTCCTGCTCGTGTGTTGTTTTCAGCCCAGGGAAACCGCGGCCTCTGCGCTGAACCTTCGATGATTGAAACGTTGGTGCGGTTCGTCGGAGACCGTATCAAGTATGGAGCAAAAATCCGCGCCACGCTTTACTACGGTGGCAGTTCGATCATTTGTCAGGGTTTGCGCTTCCTTGGAATACTCATTTCTACCGCGTCGATGGCGCCCGATCAGTTTGGCAAATTCGCGACAGCTCTCATGTTGATCGGGGTGTGCGGACTAGGGAGAGCGTTCGGACAGGATACCGCCTTTCTGAGCTGTACTCGATCCGACCCTGCGTACGCGCGATTTCACTTTTTGTCATCGATGCGTTCTGGACGTCGTTGCAGAAATTAGGCCCGCCGCAATCGTTCACACAGCCGCGCAACCAAGTCACGACGTGGCCGCGACCCGCCCATTTGACGATTTTGATGTCAACGCGATCGGCACCTTAAATGTTCTAGAGGCTGCACAAATTGGACAACTTTTTGACAAGTCGCTCAGGGCTCTCGAGGGAGCAAGACGCTTTGTAAGCAGCAGCGTATTTGTAAGCTGGTTGTGGCTCCGCGGCACGATGACGCACAAATTTGTGAAACATGCGGAAATCCTCGAGGCCCGGCGCGCTTGCCCGGAGGCGCCTTTTGTTCACATGTCGACCAACAAGGTGTACGGAGACGCACCGAACCGGTTGAACCTGGTTGAGCAAGCAACGCGCTGGGACTTTGCCGATCCCGAGTATGCTGACGGGATTAAGGAAACCTTTCAGATTGATAACTCCATGCATTCGATTTTCGGGTCGTCGAAAGCGGCTGCCGATGTGATGGTTCAGGAATACGGACGTTATTTCGAGATGCCAACCTGCTGCTTGCGAGGCGGTTGTCTTACCGGTCCGAACCACTCGGGCGTCGAGCTAGATGGCTTTTTGAGTTATCTCGTTAGATGCAATCTCGAAGGCCTCACCTATAAAGTTTTTGGCTGTAAAGGTAAACAGGTGCGTGACAACATTCATTCTTGGGATGTCGCGCAATTCATGAACCAGTTTATACACGCGCCGCGGTCCGGTGAGGTTTATAATCTTGGAGGCGGACGCGGTAATTCCATCTCGATTCTTGAAGCATTTTCGCTGATCTCGCAAATTTCCGGGAAGAAGGTGTCGTACGAATACATTGACCAGAATCGAAAGGGGGACTACATTTGCTACATCTCTGATTTGGGCAAAATGAAAAGCCCACTATCCGAAGCGGAATATCACGAGGGACTTGCATGCGACACTTACCAAATTTACAAATCTTGGGTTCAGAGGTGTGCGGTAAGCGCCTGAACAGCCCACGCACATTGGATCTTGGGGCAAACCGTTTGCCAAGCGATTCCACGCGGGATTACTGCGACGTACTGAATCTTACTAGGAAAAGTGGAGGAACGTCTCGAGTCGGCTGTATCGAAAAAGCAATTCGGAGACTTTCATCGCTAGACGCGCTATGCGAACCAGATTTCCAGCTATGATTCCCATTCGGGCGGTGTCTTTTGTCCTCGTCGCGTTGCTTTGCACGGCATTGAATGCCCATGCACAAAATATAATCGCTGCCGGTAGCCGTAACGTGAAGAACTACGGTGCAAAAGGCGATGGGGTGAGCGACGATACCCAGGCCTTCCTGGACGCGCTGAATCAAGGCAGAGACAACCATCCTCCCTTCCTCTCGGCGGTTGCTGTGTACGTGCCCCCTGGCACCTACCTAATTAAGAAAACCTTGATCCTGTGGCGCCAAACGCTCCCGTTCGGCGAATGGACCGCCCCCCCCACGCTGGTCTTGGCGCCCAATTCTCCGGATTTCCAGGACCCGAAAGATCCCAAACCCTTCCTGGTGACCGCCGGAGGGTACAACTTAAGCCCTTACTCCACGGACTGGAAAACCTTAGATTATAGTAGCGGCAACTTTAGCCAAGCGCGAGCTAGGATTAACCTTTATCAGGCATTAGCCAACGGCGGAGCTCCTTTAGATTTCTTCGGGGCGGAAGGCTATGCCATGAATATTAAGTATGGCAACTATAGCGACCCGGCTACGATGCTAGATAGCTTGTCTAATAACTGGGGAAACGCCACGAATACGGCAATAATGTTTAGCGAGTGGAGCCCTATGCAATATCAGGAGGGAACCGGTTATTATTCTCGACAGGTAGATTGCTGGCAAGCCCTGATCAACAAAATGATTGCCAATCAATACGTTATTGGGATGACCGGACCTTGGGGCGGTCCACGTCTCTCGGCCGTAGACACAGCTTACGGCGGGGTGGCCAATTGGATGTGGAATGATACGACTAGTAACGCACCGATGGACCCAGACAATACAGGTAATATAGGGCCAGGAGCTATTACACTAACCCTAGGCTGGGCCCAGAGTAACGTTCCCAAGTTTGTGGCCACAAGCAGCAACGCACCCAGTATTTCTAGCCTGACGCCCGCTACCGGTGCCTTTAACGCAGGAGTTCAGGTATCTATCACGGGCGTCCATTTTACTGGAGCCACCAGTGTAGGCTTTGGCAGCGCGACCATTACGGGCGGAAATGTCCACGTAAACTCCGATACTTCTATCACCGTAACTGCGCCAATCGCCACAGCTCTGGGACCGGTGAACGCAACGGTTACGACTCCCAATGGGACTAGTACTGCGGCGGTGTTTACCTACAACTTAATGGTTAATTACGGGGCAAATGGCAATAGCGCCAGTGGCCAATCGTTGCAAGTCCCTTGGAACTCGAATCAAGTGGCCGGCAACACTAATCTTATATTTGCTGCCGTCAGTGGGGCTGGCACTCCTAGCCTGACTGATACTCTAGGCAATACTTATTCCCTAATCGTTGGGCCGGTTAATAGCTCCGATGGGGGCTGTAACGGGGCAGTCTTTCTTTGTACTGGAATCACAGCGGGCACTAATTCCGTTACTCTGAACGTCAATGCTACAGTGACTTATCTAGGCCTTTGCATGCTGGAACTCCAAGGGAATTTGGTCTTCGCAGGCTCTAGCACTAGCGGGAGCGGCAGCCCGGCCAGTAGCGGGAGTATTACTACGGCTAGCGCAAACGAGATCCTAATTAGCTGCCTAGTAGACAATGGCGGTGGCACTCCCGGCACATTGCAAAGCGGATGTGCGACCCAGATTACCGGACCGTTTGCCCGTTGGATCGAAGCGGCTATTTCGGGCGCGGCTGGGAGCTACAATGACAGTCAGACCATGACCATTCCACCTAACAACACTCTTGTTTGGTCAAGCTTGCTCTGCGCCCTGAAGCCGGGAGCGCCTCCGGGGCCACCGACGGTGACCAATATCAGCCCTAAGAGTGGGGGAACAGCTGGCAGTACGCTGCTCACCGTCACTGGCACAAACCTTTCTGGCGCTACCAGCGTACACGTGGGGACTGGCCTTGCTACTAATCTCTCGGTGAGCTTTTCTACGAGCCTCACCTGCAAAACTCCAGCGGGGAGCGCGGGCGCGGTGGATGTGACCGTGACAACCCCACAGGGCACAAGCGCCACCTCCAGCGCCGATCAATACGCCGCTGGGGAGCCCAGTGTCACCGGGATTAGTCCATCTAATGGTTCGACCTATGGTGGAGTAACAACTGTAGCAATTACGGAGAGCGGCTTTACCGGGGCTACTGCTGTGAATTTTGGCACTAATCCGGCCAAGTTCACTTTTAACTCTGATACCAGTATTACGGCTACCGCACCACGGGCCGCCTCGACAGGAGTTGTGGATTCCGGTGGTGGCTCAGTACCCTATGGATCGATTCAGCAGAGCGGAGCCAGAAACGTAAAAAAGGGATCTGCCTATGGTGGCGCTAATGCGGTTGGTGATGGGGTGACCGACGATACCCAGGCATTCCTAGACGCCTTAAATATTGGCAGGTATCAAGGCGCAAATCATGTATTTCTGCCAGTGTCAATTTATGTTCCGCCAGGAACATATCTAGTTAAAAACACTCTGATCCTCTGGGAGAATACAGAGATATTCGGTGATCCCAATAATCACCCGAGCGTTATTTTGGCGGCTAATAGCCCCAATTTTGCCTCTGGGGCAAATCCATTTGTCGTAACGGCAGGCGGGTACAACGAGGCAGCTTATTCGACTGACTGGAGTACTCGAACAACAAACAGTACGAATGGGACGACGAACAATACTTTTTATATTTATCTCCGCGATATCAACTTTACTGTTCGACCGGGTAATGCCGGGTGCAGTGATGTTGTGCTTTGGGCTTGTGCGCAACAGACCTCTTTACGTGGTTGTGTTCTCACGGGAGATAGCGCAACTACTAACGTCATAAGATGTGACCTGACTGGCGGTGGTGGGGTTATTGAGAACGTAACTTGTAATGCTGCCGGAACGAATACTGCGTTAAGCCATAACGATTGTTATGAAATACTTTATCGAGGATGCACGTTTAATGGGGCGATCACTTCGGCCAATTCTGGACAATGCCGCGCAGCTAATTTTATCCACTGTACATTTAACAATCCTAGCGGAGTTGGGTTCCAACCTAAAAATGGTATGATGTGGTGGGGAGCATATGATTGCACAATCACAGCTAATACACCTTTTGATATTGGAACAATTAAAACTGGGTCCTCTGGTAGCGGCGGCAATGCTTGGCATATTGAAAATTTCCAATGGCCAAACCTTTCGGCTGTGCCATCTGCCCTACAAACATTTGCCGATTCAACCGGAAAAATAGCTCAATATACCAATGCCAGCACCTCTGGTACACCAGCGCTATATTATAACACCGCAGTTGCCGGCGGTGGAACTTCTGGAATAAACTCTGCAGCTAAAGGTAGCCCGTGGCCAGACCCAGTCTATCCCTATCCTACTTCTGTGTGCGTTAATGTTAAGTCGTATGGGGCGACGGGGAATGGCAGCACAGACGATACTTCAGCAATTAATGCAGCTTATGCCGCAAGTAACGAAGTGTATTTTCCTCCCGGAACCTACAAATACACAGGGCAATTAGTTCTGGGTGCTGGGAAGAAAATGTTCGGCTGTGGTGCTAATATTAGTATACTAACTATTGCTACTACCAGTGGAACGGCGGCACTCTCAGTAACAGGAAATGGAACAGGTGGAGTTGTTATTGTAGGAATGGATATTTACCAAACCAGTACTGGGGGAGTATTGAGTTGGGCTGGTGATCCTTCGTCTCTAGTAATCGATGTTCGAATGACGTTCTTCCAAACTGTATCTGCTACCTCTACAGCATTTGTATTCTCTGCGGGGGGTGGATTTTTTGAAAACGGTTCGTGGGGTACTCTTGCTGCCAGTGGTCCAGCTACTGGCTTTCAAATAAACAGTACGGGCCCACTATTTCTTTATTCTGTTCAACCAGAACATTATACCACTACTGCTGTTCTTGTTAATGGCGCATCTAATGTGTTTTGGCAAAATTGTGAATGTGAGAGTACACCTGTCCCAGTTAGTATTACGGGCAACAGTACCAATATATATTTTCATGGCGTCTTTGAAACTGGTCCAGCTGATATTGTTGAATCCGTAACCGGTTGTAGCGTGGCTCTATTCGGCGTTACTGGTTTAAGCGGTACTGCGGGCGAAGTAAAGTGGAACACTAGCGAGTACGGTCTTACTAATAATATTCTAGACGCGTTTGTCGTATCGCCGCTCAGTCCAGCTCCCAATCTGACTTATCCAGGTCAAAGGGGGCTTGACGCTGCGCAAAAGCAGTGTCGGCGACTCCAATCCGACTCGCAGCTCCGCCATAGTACTCGATAACCACTCCCGTAAGAGGAGACGTCGCCCGGTTCGCATGCTCCACAAGCAAGGCGATCGCATCATCGCTGAGCTCGCGCAGGAAGGTCGATTTCCAGTAGTTATAGTTACCGTCCGGGAAAGCCCCGTCCAGTAACGTTTGCATCTGTGGGAACGCCATGGGCGCGCGAAGTTCACAGCAGCCATTACATCGGCTATGCCTGCGCATCGTGCGATGATACCGGGGTGCTTATCAATGCTGGCATTCCGGATTTTCCGCGCTTTTTCATAGGCAAAATCAGCCGGCTGGATCACCTCTCCTCGAAATGAGGCCTGAAATCGTTCGATACGGTCCTTGCCAACCGCCATTCCTTGGGTGTTTTTGAGTGTGACGTGAAGAGCACTCATAGTCTTTGTTCCTGTGGTTTAAGAGGGTGGGAACGCTTGCGCACGTCCTTGCGCGGGAGGATAAAAGTTGAACGCAGCTTCGTTCTAAATGTGATCGCCGAGGCTCCATTAGCCGCCCACAAATACGCCTCCCTTGAGAATCATGGAGTGTCGACGAGTAAATCCGTCCTGGGTGACCCCATTATCGCATTACGAGAGCGTTCGTGCAAATCGCCTGATCGGACGGGATGAGATCATTGTCGACATAGTGGCGTAATGCCGACCAGTTCGGCATACAATACTGGGCGATCGCCGCGGCGTTGCGAGGGGTAAGCTTCATTGTGCCTGTGGATTGTAAAAAAACGCGTATCCGCATGCTAATAAATTGCGCGGATTTATCCGCACATGACACGTCCGACCGTCGAGCAAAATTGAAAAACGGGCTAAGGATTCTAAGAGCAGCTTTGTAGCCCGATCTCGAGAAATGATTTTCGCCTTCTAGTCGGCTACCAGACTTGAATTGCACCCGGCAGGGCTCGAACCTGCAACCCTATGATCCCAATCCGACTCAAGGGAACAATGGTCTCGCAACCTGTTGGCCGCAAACTACGGCGACGTAGCCCAAGAACAGGCTAATCAAGACGTAGGCGGAGGCAAATATCAAGCTCGCCGCCGAACCTGACATCAACACGACCGTCCCGTAGGCAAAGCTCGAAAATGTCGACAACCCACCAGCAATGTCGGTCCCAACCAGTAGGTTGATCCCATCGGACACGGCATGCCGACGGCAGAGCACAGTGACGAGACCGAGCACGAACAGAACAAGCCTGCCAGTTAAATTCGTAATGCTGCATTGATGGGATCTCTTTCCGGGGGTGATGCGTTAACGTCGCCGAATTCCAGCCAGATCCAGGAACGGCAGGAAGGCTTGTTTGCGGTCCATTCCCATAACCTTCTGAAAAAGGTCATACGAATCGCCGCCTTCTCCAGTGCCGTGATCTTTCCAGCGTGTGCCGCGTGCGTAGATCGAGAACGAGGCGGTGCGGTCGTCGTCGCGCAACGGTGATCGGACACAACAGAAATCCTTTACGTGTCCAGGCAGACCCAGGCGCTGCCACAAGACGGGGATGGTCAACCGATCAATAGCTTCACGTAGCGGAGATAGGTCGGTGTACGATCTTCGGACAGGTGATCTGTAGGTTGGCATGAAATCTCTTGTTCTAGGTTTTGTCGTGAAGGCGCAGTACGTAGCGCGAATCGCCCAGTAAAAACGCGCCAACAGCTTTACTGAGCCGGTCCAGCAGCTGACCGATATCGGAATCAAGTTCGACGATGTTCCGGTCTGGAATTTCTATTTTGCGTGCGTATGAAAACGATGAGGCAGGGCCGATAAAGATGAATTGCCAGTCGTGGCTGGCGCGCCGGTAACCGACCATGTCCCGCACGTCGCTAATCGAGAACTGACGCGAGCTGTTCTCCTCACCGTCAGTGACAATCGCGATCAGTACCCGGCTTCTCCTGACGGCGTGCTTGCCGATAGCCTGGATCGAGAGGCCTACCCCGTCGTTGAGGGCCGTGCCTCCAAACGGCGCGTAGCTCTCTTCCGTGAGTGGCTGGATTTGTGCGACCGGCACCGCGTCGGCAACCATCGACACGCTGCCGCCGAAAGTCGCCAGACTCAGAAACGCTTGTCCACCGGTCTTCTGCTGGTCGGCGATCAGCTTGTTCGTCGCCTCGATGACTTTGCTGCGGAGTGAGGACATCGATTCCGAGCGATCAATCACCAGACTTACATAGGCCGCTACGTTAGCCGCTAAAGCCGATTGTCTGCTGGTCAGTCCTGTACTCTGGTAAGTGGGCATATTGGGTTTACCGGCTTTGGGCTAGAAACTTCTCAACGTTGGAAATGAAGTCGGCGAATTTCCTGGCTGTATCTGGCATGCTACTAGCCCATTTAGCCGCGCTACGGAGTTCGCTCGGGGAAACATCCATGAAGAATTTCCCCTTGTTTTTGCCCCACAACATTGTGCAAAGCCCGAAATCGGGGGCGGACTGCTTCACCGGCAATCCTTCCCATGCAGGCTCAGTGAATTGCTGGACGGTTACGCCGCGCTTGCGCCAGGATTCGATTAGCTTTTGCGCGCCGGTCACTACTTCTCCCTGAGCCGCGTTTGGGTCCAGCACGAGAGAGAAGAGCTTCGCTTCGAGAGAGGTGAGCTTTTCTGTACCCGCGCTCACGATAACCCCCTGGTGCGCCTTGGTTGAAGCAGGCTTGCTTCTGCGACTTTTGTTGAGTACTTTTGGCTCGCCCAGCTGACGTCTATTTTACGTCCGGCCTTCCGAGGTTTTAGCGAACCTCGGGGGCCGCTAGGGCTTCCCGGTGGTCCTAACCCGCTAATCATTTGTCACCTCCTGCGCTTGCATTCCAAACACTGAGGCTTGCAAATCAGCCGTGTCCGGCTGCGGCTCCTGATAGGTTTTGCGGATCGCTTCAGCTTTGGCCCAACGAGCGTTTTCTTCCTCACGCTGGAGGTATTCGATTAGACTCGGGATATGAACGACTGCGACCGGGTATTTTCGCCCTGGCGAGTGTGCCCAGATAATGCGTACCAAACCGGCCGCGTGAAGCTCCAACAGCGTGTGTCTAGGGAAGCCGAGCAACAGCTTTCGTGGGCCGGGTAACGGCTCAAAAAGGCCGGGTTTCTGGTACTCAAGTTGTGCTGATGGAGGCATGTGCAGGGAATCTCTCGCAAGTAATTTTTGTTGTATAGGCCGCTACTAGAATCGCGTTGCGCCTAGTTTTAGGGCAATACGTGGCTCATATGGTGGATGATGATTTCAGCCGTGGTCTGGGCCTCAATCCATTCGGACTGATTGACGTATAGCGACGGCGGCAGGGTCCAGTCGCCTTTATTGGCGCGTAGCACGCGATAGGCGGCTAGGGCCTTAAGCGCAGCCCTGACGCGCCGCTCGAATGTCGCTCTGCCCTCTGATGTGTACTGTTTGCGGCCTGGCGGAGAGTTGATCTTGAGCCATGCTCTGACGCTGCGGAGTATTTCCGTGTCAGATTTCCACCACTGGATTCGAAGCAGGTGATGGCTCTCGAAATTTGTTGGGAAATTCGACTTCTTTCCGTCTTCCATTCGAGTTTATAAACCAATCCTTCCGAACCTTCCGGTAAGTCGCCAAGAATCCTGAGAGCCTTTATCAGGTTTACGTAATCGCGTGCACACTGACCGGGGTCGGTTTTCAGAAGGTTTGCAGCGTCGCGCCCTGCACTCAAAAGTTCTCGCGCGCAAGAAGCGAGCAAGCTGATAGCGTCCCGGAGACGGTCAGCATCAAACGGATTCAACTGCTTTGCGCTGGCCCCGTACGAAATGTGATCAACAGGCGCCACCCCCTAATTTAGCGACCGCCGACGCGGCCCTTTGCACGGCTCTTTCGGCTTCTTCGATCGTGGCTCGATCCCAGTTGTCAACTGCGTCCAAGCGTCTGGCGAAGGTTTTTGCTTGCGAAGTCTTGAGCTTTAAAACCGTTCCCATCACCTGAAAAGGTGTTCGACCGGTGCTTGCAATTTCGCGATGCACGGTACTCGACCAAGCGTTGAGTTTGTCCCGTGCGGATCGCAGCTCATCCGCGGTCCTTCCGCCAAATTGTAGTCCGGCAGACGGACGAATTGATTCCTCCAGCGATGCGATGACAGATTGCTTTGTTGCCTTGCGGCTATGTATCTCCAGACAAAGTGGGGCGAGACCTACTCGTTTTAGTCGAGAATGAACGACGTCAAGCGCGGCAGCTTTCTCGGCAACAAAAAGGACTGATTTGCCGCTGTAGACAGCGGTTGCAATTATATTAGCGATCGTTTGCGATTTACCCGTGCCCGGTGGTCCTTGGATAACCAGGCTGCGACCCTGCCGAACCTCTTCAATGCAGGTTGCCTGTGAACTATCGGCGTCAAGCACATGGACCGCACTCGCCAGGTCAATTTGCTTGTCGATAGGTTCGCCGTCAGAAACCAAAGGTTCTTCGCGTCCGGCTGTAGGCGCATTAGCTAAAAGCTTTCCTATAATGCTGTGTCCTAAGAGTTCCTTGGGGTCCGGCCAAGCGTCCGCATGCAGATCCTTCCACATCAGGAATTTGGAGAACGTAAAGAACCCGAGTCCCATACCGGCGCGGTCTACCTCCCATCGCCGTTCGCCTGCAACGGCTACCGTGACCGCGTCAAAGTAGCCGCTTGGAACCCAGTCATCACCTTCGGAGATTTCTGGGAGAGTAATTCCGTTCTTGAGGAGTTTTTGGGCAAGCGAAACATTTGCGATGAGATCCTCGTCTCGGCCGCGCAACACAAACGAGTCATGCCCCTTTTGACGTTCCAAAGACACAGGGACAAGCAAAAGCGGAGCGCAGCAAGGTTCCTCAGAACGCGAATCTTCGAACCAATGAAGAAAACCGATCGCAACGAACAAAATATTAACGCCTTGCTCTTCCTCGTAGGTCCGTGCTTCGCGGAAAAGCTTAAGCAGTTTCCGTTCGAGTTGCTCGGGACCTAGCTTTGTTTGAAATTGACGAAGAACCGAATTGGTGACCGCCGGCAGTTCGACTTCGCCTTCGGCGTCGGTCGTCGCGGAAGCAAAGGAGAAGTGTTTGTCTTCCCGGGCAAGACCAACAAATGCTGCGTCCGGATCGCTGTTCACGAACTCCAAGCAATGCGGGCGAGACCCGCTTCGGGTGCAATGCAATAAACGGTTACGGCGTGTAAGGTCGATGAGCTCGCGACGCGCGTCTGCCAGCGCGGCCCCTATCTCAGAAATGTTCGACGCTTCAATTTCGCTTCCTTGCTCAATCATTTCTTGGATCCGGCATATTTAAAAGAGTGGTCCTGTCTAGCAACCTTTCCACGTGGTCAAGGGAGACTCCTCGTCGGCTCGCATCAAATTTCGATGGAAATTGTTTGTTTACTGTTGGATTGGTCCCGGTGGATGCTCTGGTGGTAAGCGGCATTGATGGCCCGCGTTTCCTCCGGGGGAAGAGCAAGGTAGGAAAAGCGCTGGCCGGAGCGCATCTTTCTTGGGCGCAGGACGAGGTGGTTTGGGTCGATCTGGCGGATCGAGTCGCGGTACTTGGAGAGATAGAGTTTGACGGTGGCCGGGGTGTGCCTGGCTTTGAGTCTGCGGACCTCGGCGTCGCAGATTCTGCGCAGTTTCTTCAAGGCCAGAGCGCGGGTGCGTCCGTGGGCGGCAAGGTCGGCTGAGAGCGTGGCGATGCGGTCCAGGAAGGCTTGGGCGCGGGCGTCGAGGTTGAGTTCTGGATCGCGGGTTCCTCGCGGTTTGCCGAGGGGGCTCCAGGCATCGGGAATTGCAGCTTTATCGGTCATAGGAGCGGCTTGTTAAAAAGGCTCGTTCTCGGGGTTAGGGCGGCGTTTGGCGGGCTTTTGCGCCTTGGCGCTATCATGATGCCTCCGGGCGGGTTCCGGCTGTTTCTGTGCGGTTTTAAGGTGGGGATCGTCGGCCAGCAGTTCCGGATGGCTCTTGGGGTTGCGGAGGGGCTTGGGAAGTGTTTGAGCTTTAAGGGTAACACCCCGCTTCCTTGGGGTGGCTTCGGGTTGTTTCTGTGAGCTTTGAGCGGTTTTGGGGCCTTGTTCCGTGGGAACAGTCTCTGGCTTAGGAGCCTCCGGGGTAGGCTGCGGCGGTTTAGGCAGAAGCAGTTCGGGGTGATGGATTTTAAGCCAGCGCAAGGCGGTGGGGTAGCCGGTAAGGGCTCTGGTAGCGAGCTTGGCAGGGGTGACGGGCTGCTTAGAGTCGGCCAAAGTCTGGTAAGCGGCCTGAATACGGGCGTCGGCAACGCCGGCCACACCGGAGCCCGAACGCAACAGAGCACCGCCACCACCCTCAGAGCCGTCCTGGGCGGCAGCGGAGAATTTCTTGTGGTTAAGGAACTCGCGTTTGGCGTAGACGAGCGCGGCTGCACGGACCAGTTGCGCCAGTGAGACGCCCAGGAGCGCGGCGGTTTGCTCCAGAAGTTGGGTTTCGGTCAGGGCCAGTTCCTCGAGTTCTGGGACCTTGGATCCTTTAAAGAAGAGCTGCGGAGCCTGTGCGTCGAAGAGATCGGCCAGGCGCGGGAGCGCTTGCCAAGGGTCAGCGGCGGCAGGTTTGAGCCGCATTCGAGTTTTGGCGCGGCGAGCGGTGGCTGCGTGCATACCATAAAGAATAGCC
>Ga0310916_10000110_pt1 | contig 37803 bp, 29 predicted proteins | sample GREbulkMGLF176_FD_203444 | JGI IMG/M metagenome (GOLD analysis project Ga0310916, IMG submission 203444) | Lab enrichment of tropical soil microbial communities from Luquillo Experimental Forest, Puerto Rico - GRE.bulkMG.LF176 | ecosystem: Environmental > Terrestrial > Soil > Tropical forest >...
GAGGTCCTGTGCGGTCTGTTTGCCGAGGTTCTTGGGATCGAGCGGGCCGGGATTGACGCGAACTTCTTTGCGCTGGGTGGCCATTCGCTGTTGGCGATGCGGCTGATCAGCCGGATTCGCGCGACATTTGGAGTGGACCTCGCCATTCGCGCCTTGTTTGACGCACCCACCGTGGCGCTCCTTTGCGAACGTCTCATCCATGGCCGTCCTCCACAGTCGCCGCTGGAAATCTTATTGCCGCTTAGATCCTCGGGAAGCCGAACACCCTTGTTCTGCATCCATCCCGGCGGCGGACTGAGCTGGTGCTATTCCGGACTTATGCGCCACCTTCCGCCCGAGCATCCCATCTTTGGTTTGCAAGCGCGCGCGATCACGGAGCCGCAGAGGGCACCGCAGACCATCGAGGAAATGGCCGCGGATTATCTGCAAGCTATTCGCCGGATCCAGCCCGCGGGCCCCTACAACCTCCTCGGCTGGTCGTTCGGCGGACTCGTGGCCCACGCAATCGCCACTTGGCTGCAAGAGCATGGGGAAACCGTTGCTCTGCTTGCCCTGCTCGACAGTTACCCAAGTAACGGAAACGGCCACCTACACAATGGCGGGACGCTCGACGATGGGAAGCTTCTCGCTGATCAGCTCAGGGCGCTCGGCTATTATGCCGGAGACGAACCACTATCCATCTCGGGCGCATTGAGCATCCTGCGCGGGAAGCACGACATACTCTCGAATCTCGACGAGCAGCACGTCTCCGCGATCCTCCAGGTCATGAAGCAGAGCAGCCGGCTAGCTGGCAATTTCCTGCCCCAGCGGTTTGATGGCGATATGCTGCTATTCACCGCCATGAAGGATGTTTCTTCGCCGGCGACAGACAGTTGGAGGTCCTACGTAGGCGGCAAGATCGTGATCCATCAAGTCGACTGTGAACATATCCAAATGATGCGGCCCGATGCGCTCGCCAAGATCGGCTCCGTACTCGCGAGTGAATTCGACAAGCAGTCGCGATTTTCCAGCTCTCGGCAACGTGACGGTCGGTCGGGCAGCGGACAGACCGACGCGCGGTTTCCATCAGTAATCAAACGGTTTGTTCGATCGTCTGAGTAGCGGGATTCGCTGTGGGTTCGACGGTTCAATACGCCTGGAAAAAAGCTGCGGAATGTGCTGCCCGCGCGCACGACGCGGCCGACAAAGACATTCGGCTCTTTTTCATGAGGTTGCGAGATTCCTGGATTTCGGTAGCGAACCGGCACGAGCTTCTCGAGTCGATAGGCGATCCTTTGCCCAGCCCGCAGCTGCCAATCGCCAGCGACGTTCCCCCGAATCCCAGCTCAGCCGCGAGCGATGAGATGCTGCGGAAGGGGTAATCCGGAAGCTAGAAGCCGCCACGGTCCGGGGCGATGTTCGGGACAACTACCGCGTGACAAATCTGCTAGTTCATGCTGCGCGGCGGTATTCGCTCGGCAGGCGAGGGGAGGAAGCGATCCGTGTATACGGTCGCCGGATCCGGCCGTACTGGAAGTTGATAGGCCGTCACCATCGCATCGATAGTCTTGTTCAATTTCTCCGGAGTGACCGAGCTGAGCCCGTTTTGGGCGACGTAGGGGGTATTGGTTAGGCCCAGCGCGATATCGAGGCGGACCTTTTCGATATCGGGCTTCATCATCGGATCGCGCGCCTTCAAAATCTCCAGCGCTTTTTGCGGTGACGCGACCGTATCTTTAGTACCCTGATTCAGCGCTTTGACCACGCCGCGCACGGTTCCCGGATTTTCATCGGCAAACTTTTTCGTGGTCACCAGCGCCAACCCATACATATCGGCGCCAAAGTCCGAGTATTTGATGATGAAGAGATCGTCCAACGTGAAGCCAAGCTCGAGGGCCGCCGGAATATTCGAGTTGGTGAAACCGCCGGTGCCGTCAACCTCACCGCGCTTGAGCATAGGGCCAAACAATTGTGGCTGTACCGCCACCCAATTGATTTTCACGTGCTCGGCATTGGCGGCCTTGAGCAAAATGGAGATGGTGTCGTGAACGGCGGTGCCGGGGCCGCCCGCGAGCTTCTTGCCGTCCAGGTCGGCCGGCTTTCGGATGCCTGCGTTCTTGCGCGTGATCACTGCAAGCGGCGACTCGTCGAAGCTCATGTACACGGCGACCAGGGGCGACGCCGGATTTTGTGCGTTGAAGCGGATCATCGAAGGCAGATCGACCCAGCCGAACTGATACACGCCGCCCGCGACGCTGACGGCAACGTTGGTGGCACCCTTGCCGGCGTCGATTGCATCGACGCTGATCCCTTCGGCTTTGAAATACCCCTTATCCTGCGCGACAAAAAATGGCGCGTGCGTGCCCTGAATGATCCAATCCATCATGATCTTGACGTTCCTGGTCTCCGCCGAGGCCGTCACGGCGGAGAAAAGCAAACAAAACAACGATGAGAGGATCGGCTGAGCGGCCGCGCCGACATTGAAAGGTGTGTGCGTTCTGCAATGCGCGCCATCGCCGACCATCAAGTGCCTCCATGAGCCAAGTTGTAGCGATGTTAGAGCCCAGAGGAGTCAGGCTATGCCAGCTTGGCAGGGTGGTCAACGATTGCTAGCGTCCGCGCACAACAAGGAGAAGAACGATGCTGAAGCTTCCGGGACATGCGCGGTACGCCTATTCGCCGATCATCAAGCGGCCGGATTACGCGTGGCCCGAGGGAAAGCGGCTGGCGTTTTACGTTGCGCTCAACATCGAACACTTCGCGTTCGGCGCCGGCATTGGCATGGATCCCTCCAACCGCACCGGCCAGCAAACGACGCGAAACTTCGCTTGGCGCGACTACGGCAACCGAATCGGAAATTGGCGCCTGTTCGAAATCCTGGACGGTTTGAAGCTACCCGCGACGATCCTGTTGAACAGTAGTGTTTGCTATCACTACCCCGAGATCGTCGAGAAGATCAAAGCGCGTGGCGATGACGTTCTCGGTCACGGCCGCACGAATGCCGAAGTGCTGCGCGGAATGTGGGAGCATGACGAGGCGCGCGCCATTCAGGAGTGCACGGAAGTGATCGAAAAGCATGTCGGCGTACGGCCGACAGGTTGGATGGGGCCGGGTGCGCTCGAGTCAAACATTACGCCGGACCTGTTGAAAGAGGCCGGCTACACGCATCTGCTGGATTGGCCGGTCGACGATCAACCGATCTGGATGCAGACACGCGCCGGACCGCTGTTGTCGGTTCCCTATCCAATGGAATTGAACGACGCCGGCGGCCAGGTCCATCGCGATCATACCGGCCGGCAATTTGCGGAGATGATCGTCGATCAGTTCGAGGAGATGCTGGAGCAGTCGGAGCGACAACCACTGGTCTTTGCGTTGGCTTTGCATGGGTTCATCGTCGGACAGCCGTTCCGGCTGCGACCGCTTCGGCAAGCCATAAAACACTGCGTCGAACACAAGCAGCGCGATCGGGTCTGGTACACGCGCGCCGGCGATATCGCCAGGTACTGCTTCTCGATGCCCAAGGGCCTCATTTCGGCCGGCTGAATTCGGCCACAACGCCGCCACCGCAGAAGGAGGGGCTATGAACATTGCACTTGCCAAGCGTGCCGGCACAAACACGCATCTGCTGCAATCCGGCCCGCAAACGATCCATTGGGGCTTTTTCGACGGCGCACTCGATCCTGTTCTGACGATCGATCCCGGTGACTGCGTTGTGATCGAGTGCGTATCCGGCAATCCCGAATGGATGCCTGCGAAGTCGACGGGTTTCGAGGTGTTGCCCGAACTCCAGCAAATCCATCGCGAAGTCAAGCGCGGGATCGGAAATCACATTCTAACCGGCCCCATCTTCGTGCGCGGGGCTGCGCTCGGTGACGTGCTCGAGGTCCGCATTCTCGACATCGAGCTGCGCCAAAATTGGGGGTACAATCTGTTCCGCGCTTACGGCGGCACGCTGCCGGATGAGTTTCCCTATTATCGCATCATTCACGTGGCCCTCGACCGCGAACGCAATCGCGGGATTCTGCCGTCGGGGCTCGCGGTCCCGCTGCGGCCATTCTTCGGGCAGCTCGGGGTTGCTCCGCCCAAGGCATTCGGCCGGCAGAACAGCAAGGAGCCGCGCGAGTTCGGCGGCAACATCGACTGCAAGGAGCTTACCGCCGGCAGCACCATCTACCTGCCGGTGTGGAACGACGGTGCACTGTTCTCGACCGGCGACGGCCACGCTGCTCAGGGCGACGGTGAGGTGGATGGCACCGCCATCGAAACATCGCTAAAGGGCACGTTCGAATTTCGCCTGCGCAAGGATTTGCACTGGCGCATGCCGCGCGCCGAGACCGCGACGCATTTGATCACGTTCGGCCTCGATCCTGACCTCGATACGGCAGCGCGCCAGGCGCTCAGCGCGATGATCGATTGGATCGTCGCGCTCACCGGTATAGCCAAGGACGAAGCTTATGTACTCTGCAGCATTGCGGTCGATCTGCACGTGACGCAAACCGTCAACTACGTCAAAGGGGTGCACGCCATGCTCGACCGCGCCGTGCTGAGCAAGGGGTAAAATGCCGTGAACCAATCACGGCGCGTGTCTGCCGCTGGAGCGCCTTCCAGAGGGCTGCAATGAATTTCGTCGACCTCGATCGCGTCTCGCTACGCTACGGAGAGGACGACAGCGGCACGCTCGCATTGCACGGGACCACGCTGCATGTCGGACAGGGTGAATTCGTCGCCGTAGTGGGCCCGTCGGGTTGCGGCAAGTCAACGCTCATGAAAGTCGTGACCGGACTCTGGCCCGCCACGGCGGGAGCCGTCCTGGTTAGCGGCCGAGAAGTGACTGCGCCGCTGAGCATCGCCGGCATGGCCTTCCAAAATCCGACACTGCTGCCCTGGCGGACGACGCTCGCTAACGTGATGCTGCCGCTGGAAATCGTGCAGCCCCACTGCAGACGGCTGCGCCACGAGCGCGCAGCCTACGAGGCCAAGGCGCGCGATCTCCTCGCGCTTGTCGGTCTCAAAGGATTCGAGGACCATTTTCCCTGGCAGCTTTCCGGCGGGATGCAGCAGCGCGCTTCGCTTTGCCGCGCGCTCATCCACGATCCTTCTTTGCTGATGCTCGACGAGCCGTTCGCCTCGCTCGACATGTTCACGCGCGAAGAGCTGTGGCTCGCCTTGCAGGATCTGTGGCTGGCGCGCAAGCCGACCGTCATTCTCATCACTCACGACCTGCGCGAGGCGGCGTTTCTTGCCGACCGGGTGCTGGTGATGAGCGCGCGGCCGGGACGGATTATCGCCGAGCGCGCCGTCGAGCTGCCGCGCCCGCGCAAGCTCGACATGACCTACGCGCCGTACTCGGTCGAGCTCGTCCATGCCCTGCGCGAGCGCATCAGTGCCGCCCGCTTGAACCCGACGTAAGGCGGAGATCGCCGCGTGACCGGTATGGCCGACGTCCTTGTCTCGCCGCCACGCAAGCCGTTTTGGCGCCGGCGGAAGACGTTGCGGCTCGTGCTGCCGTGGATCGTTATCATCGGTCTGTTCCTGTTCTGGGAAATCGTCGTTCGCGCGTTCAATATCGAGCAATTCGTGTTGCCCGCGCCCTCTGCGATCTTCGCCTCGGGCTGGCAGTGGCGCTGGCCAATCCTGGACAATGCCTGGCAGACTTTCATAACGACCGTGATCGGCTTTCTGATCGCCGTCGCGTTCGGGTTGGCCGCCGGCGTGGCCATAGGGTCGTCAACCCTCGTCTACGACAGCTTCTATCCCGCCCTCATTGGGTTCAATTCGATTCCCAAGGTCGCGGTTGTTCCGATCCTGGTGATCTGGTTCGGCGTCGGCACCATTCCGGCAATCATCACCGCCTTCCTCATTGCGTTCTTTCCCATTCTCGTAAATGTGGCGGTCGGCATTGCCACGGTAGAACCGGAGCTGCAGGACGTGCTGCGCGCCTTGGGAGCGAGTCGCTGGCAGGTGATCACAAAAGTTGGACTTCCGCGGTCGATGCCGTATTTCTTTGCTTCGCTTAAGGTCGCGATCACGTTTGCTTTTATCGGAACCATCGTCGCCGAGACGGTCGCGGCCAACAAAGGCATCGGCAACCTCATGCTGGTCGCGTCGTCGCGCTTCGAGGTGCCGCTCGCGTTCGCCGGCCTGCTGATGACCAGCATCATGGGGATCGGCATGTATCTGGTTGCCGCCGTCATCGAGCGGAGAACGACGGCATGGGCCACACGCGGCGCCGACGCGATGATGGGACCGCGAGGATGACGTGACTGCGTGGTCGCCGCGCGCGCCGCTGCGGCTTGCCGCATTCAAGTGTTGAACTGCGCCTTGCGCCATTTCAACGCCGCGCCGAGTCCGTCGTTGCGTGCCCGTTCGCGGAACTGCTTTCCGACCTCGGTCTCGGCGGCATAGAGCGGCGCCACCACGTCGATGCCCGCCTGCATCGCGTTGCGGAAGCCCACCGCGTCCGCGCCGCGATTGATCGCGAGCTTGGTCGCGGCCAGCGCTTCAGCGGCGATCAACGCCATCCGTTTGGCCAGCCGCAGGGTTTCCGCGCCAAGCGCGTGGCGCGGCACCACGCGATTGACCATGCCCAAATCGAGCGCAGTCGGTGCGTCGATCATGTCGCCCAGATACATGAGCTCGCGCGCTTTTTTGAATCCGATGATCCAAGGCATGACGAACCCGGGTCCCGCCTGCGAGAAGCGGATTTCCGGCTCGCCGAACAGCGTGTCGTCCGCGGCGATCGTGAGATCGCAAAACATGGCGAGCTCGCATCCGGCGCCGAGCGCATGGCCCTGAACCGAAGCAATCACCGGCTTGCGCATGTACCAAGGGGTGATTTCCAATGCCAAGCTGGCCCCGAGCCGCTCGTGATATTTCAGTGCGTCGCGCCGCCATTCCTCGCTGCCCGAGCCGCCGGAAAGATCATAGCCGACACAAAAGCTGCGGCCGGCACCGCGCAGCACGACCAAGCTGGTAGTGCGGTCTTCGTCGGCCTTGGCCAGCATTGCGGCAAGCTCGCGGCGCAAATCCGCGTTGAGTGCGTTGAGTTTTTCCGGGCGGTTCAACGTGACGAAACCGACCTTATCGTCGGTCTCATAGAGCACCAACGTCTCAGTCATTCTCGTTCTCTATTCAGCTGATCAAGAGGCGAGCCACTGGGTGAAGCGCTCTTCGATTTGGACGATGCGATCCGCCTCCCATTCATCGTCCTCGCGGACCGAAACGGCGAGGTTTTCGCTATAGGTGGGAAGCTGTACTGCGAGGTCGTGGGGAATGAACGCGAACGCCTCCGGGTTGATCGGGCCGTAATAGAGGCGCTTGTTGAACTCCGCCTGCGGCTTGGCCTGGGAGGCGAATTGAATGAACTCCCAGGCGAGCCTTCGATTTGGCGCTCCCCTGAGCACGCACCAGGTGCTGGTGCTGCGCACCGCGCCGTTCCAGACCAGCTCCACCGGAACGCCGGCCTGCTTCAACTCGGTCGCGCGCCCGTTCCAGATCGACATCATGTCGACCTCGCCGTCGCGGATGAGCTGTTGCGATTGGTTGCCTTCTCTCCACCATACCTTGATATGCGGCTTGATGTGTTCGAGCTTTTTGAACGCGCGATCGATATCGAGCGGATAAAGCCGGTCCGCCGGCACGCCATCGGCGAGCAGGGCAAAGATCAAGTTGCGTGGCGGATCGCTGATGCACAAGCTGCGCTGGCCGGGAAACCGTTGCACGTCCCAAAAATCCGCCCAGCTCTTGGGGCCGCCGCTGGGAAACCTGTCACGGCGATAGCAAAGGTTCGTTCCCTGAATGTTGGATGCAATGCCGTGCTCATGGGCGACGATCGCGTACGACGGCAATTCATTCCTCTTGATGACCGTCCAGTCGATCGGCTCGGCCAGGCCCTCGCGAGTTGCCCGCAACCACTGCATCGAGTTGATCGACGTCATGTCGAATTCGTAACGGCCGGTCGTCACCTGCGCTTTGACCTTTCCATAGGATACCGGCGTGATCGTGCGGATCTGGATCCCGGTCGCGGCGGTGAACGGCTTGAAATAGGCGGCCTCTTGCGCCGCGGTGAAGCTGCCGCCCCAGGAGTTCACGTACAAAGTGCGCGTCTGAGCAATGGTGCGATCCGTGATGATAAGCGGGCCCAGCGCCGCCGCCGTCACCGCCGCGCCTGAGTTGCAGATAAAGCTACGACGCTGACGATCGAAGCGCCATCTGGCTCTCATGGTCCCCTCCGTTCCCCGGACCGCGCTGAGTGCGCTCGTCGCATCTTACCCGCGCCGCGCAATACGCCTGTTGGAGGAATCGCAGCGGCGGGGTCAGGATGACTTTTGCCGTCCACAGTAGCATGATCGACAGAGATTTCCCGCTGCAAACCGTCGACCGGAGAGGATAATGCTCAGGCGCCGTTTCGCCGTAATCACCACCAATCGCGTGGTCTCCGGCGCGGTTGCGGTCGAACGGTAACGCCCCGGTGCAGCGCGCCGTGAGTATCGGTGCGAAACCGAGCGGCTCCAGCTGGGTCGGCCGCTCGATCCGACGGCTAGAGGATCCGACGCTGGTGACCGGCAACGGCCGGTTCACCGGCGACCTGCCAGCGGCGCGTTGGGTGCGGTTCATCAGAAGCCCGGTCGCGTCCGGCCGGATCGTTCGGATTTCCGCGGCTGAAGGTGCAAGCGTCTTCACCTCCGCCGAGCTCGCAGCCGTCAAGCCGATTCGGCCGCTGCTGCACAAGTTCAACTACATTCCGATCAGTCAGCCAGTGCTGGCCAAGGACGTGGTGCGCTTCGTCGGCGAGCCGATAGCCGTCGTCGTCGCCCCGACTCAGGAGGAGGCCGAGGATATTGCCGACGGGGTCACGATTGAAATTGAAGAGCGGCCGGCGATCGTCGACGTGCGTGCAGCACTCGCCCCCGAGGCGGCGCTTGTGCACGCAGACGTCGCTGGAAACGTTGTGGTCGAGGGGCGCGTCAAAACGCCGGGCTTCGATGCGAAAATGGCGGCCGCCCATCGCCGGATAAGTGTAAACATTGAATCGCATCGACAGAATGCGCTCCCGCTCGAGCCGCGCGCCGCGCATGCCAATTGGGATGCTGCGTCAGGCCGCGCGACCCTCACCTGCACCACCCAAATGCCGCACATGCTGCGCACCGCAATCGCCGACCTGCTTGAAATTCCTGAATCCGATCTGCGCGTGATCGCGCCCGACGTCGGCGGCGGCTTCGGACAGAAAATGTCGGTGGCACCGGAATTCGTGGTGGTGTGCTGGCTTGCCCGCCAGCTCAGGACGTCGGTCGCATGGGCTGAGGATCGTCGTGAAAATCTCATTGCCGCGTTCCACAGCCGCGATCAATCGATTTCGCTCGAAACCGGCTTCGATACCGACGCAAAGCTGATCGCGCTCGACGCCGACATCGTCGCCGATGTGGGTGCATACTCGTGCTATCCCACCACCTGCGGAGTCGAGCCGCTGATGGCACTGGCGGAAATGCCCGGCCCCTACGACGTGCGCGAATATGCCTGCGTCTCGCGCGGCGTCCTGACCAACACCTGCCCGACGGCCCCTTATCGCGGCGTCTCGCGGCCGGTGATCACGTTCGCGCTCGAGCGCCTGATGGACAAAGCGGCGGCAGCGTTCGCGCTTGACCCAATCGAGATCCGCCGGCGCAATCTGATCAAAACCTTTCCCTACACCTCGGCGACCGGCCTGCTGTTCGACGAGGCGAGCTATTTGGAAACGATGGAAGCGGCCGTGCAGGCAGCGGAGGTCTCGGCGTTTCGGACCCGCCAGGCGCAGGCGCGCGCGCAAGGACGCTATCTCGGATTAGGCTTCTCAACGTTTTCCGAGCGCACCGGCTATGGAACGCCCGCGTTCGCCGCGCGCGGCATGGAGATCACGCCCGGCTGGGAAACGGTCGAGATCGCAATGGATCCCTCCGGCCTGGTGGAGGCGCGCATCGGTGCGTCACCGCATGGCCAAGGTCTGCGCACGACGCTGGCGCAGATCATTGCTGACGAGCTCGGCACCTCGCCCGAGCGCATCAAGGTCGTGCACGGGGATACCGACCGCACCCCCTACGGGTGGGGGACCTTCGCCAGCCGCTCGCTGGTGATCGCCGGCGGCGCCACGCTGCTGGCGGCACAGAAGGTCCATACCAAACTCGCGAAAATGGCAGGCGTGCTGCTTGAGGCATCTGCTGACGACATCGTGTTGGAAGGCAACGCGGCGCGGGTCGTCGGCACCGATCGCGCCATTTCGCTCGAGCAGCTCGCGCGCGCCGCCTACCATCAGGCTCATCGATTCAAAGGTGAGGTCACACCCGGGATCGGCGAGAGCGCGACCTATGATCCGGCCGGGACCTTTTCCAATGCCTGTCACGTCGCCTTCGTGGAGGTCGATATCGAGACTGGACACGTCAGGGTCGAGAAATTTCTAGTCGCAGAGGATGCCGGCCGGCTGATCAATCCGATGATCGTCGATGGGCAGATCTGCGGCGGTGTCGCGCAAGGCATCGCCAATGCGCTGTTGGAACGGATAATCTATGACGACAGCGGCAATATTCTTACGGCGAGTTTGGCGGATTATACGCCGCCGACGGCGCGGGAAATTCCTCCCATCGAGATTCATCATCTCGAGACGCTGACGTCGGCTTCCATAACCAAGGCGAAAGGACTGGGCGAGGGCGGCGCGATCGGTGCGCCGGTCGCGGTGGTCAACGCGATTAACGACGCGCTTGCGCCGTTCGGCGTTTCGATCGACGAGTTCCCCGCCACACCGCAGCGCATCCGGGCGGCGCTGCGCGCGACGGCGCGGACGTGAGGATTGAGATGGGCTTCGTCGGACGCTCCGTTCCGCGCCTGGAGGACCGGCCGTTGGTGACGGGCCGGGGCACGTTCGCCGCGGACATCGCTTTTCCGCATCTGCTGCACATGCGCGTGGTGCGCTCGATGCATGCCCATGGCCGCATCGTCTCGATCCAAACCAAAGCGGCACAGGCTCTTCCTGGAGTCGTTACGGTGTGGACCGGCGAGGACGTGGACAAAATTCCGCCGATCGATTTTCGTCTCACCCGCGTCGAGAGCTTGGCGCCCTATCGCCAGCCTATTCTCGCCCAGGAGCGCGTGCGCTACGTCGGCGAGCCGGTTGCGGCGGTATTGGCGAGCGATCCGTACCTGGCCGAGGACGCTGCCGACGCGGTCGAAGTCGAGATCGCGGAACTGCCGGTCATCCTCGACGCTTCCGCGGCACCCGGCGAATTTGCGGAGGGCCATTCGACCGAGGCAACCATCCTGGAAAGATCGTACGGCGACCCGGATGCGGCGTTCCGCGCGGCGCATGCCGTGGTCGAGCTCGAGCTTGCAATCGGGCGGCATTCCGGCGTGCCGATCGAGACGCGCGGCGCCATCGCGCGCTACGACGCTGCGCGCGACATGCTCGAGCTTTACGGCGCGGCCAAGGTGCCGCACTGGAATCGCGACAGCATCGCGCGCATGCTTGGGCGCGCTCCCTCGAGCGTGCATCTGTTCGAGGGCCACGTCGGCGGCGGCTTTGGAATTCGCGGCGAGCTTTATCCCGAGGACGTGCTGGTCTGTCTCGCGGCGCTGCGCCTGCGCCGGCCGGTCAAATGGATCGAGGATCGGCGAGAGCACCTGATCGCGGCCAATCATTCCCGCCAGCAGCGCCACAAAGTGCGCGCCGCGGTCGACGCCGACGGGCATGTCCTCGCGCTTGATGACGAATTCGTCCACGACCAGGGCGGTTACGTGCGCACCCACGCGGCAACGGTGCCCGACCTCACGACAGCGATGTTGCCCGGACCCTATCGCGTGCCGGCCTACCGCGCGGTCGGCCGCGTGCGGCTGACCAACAAGACGCCGGGCGGCACTTATCGCGCACCGGGACGATTCGAGAGCACGTTCGTGCGCGAGCGGTTGATGGATGCGATCGCGGCGCGGCTCGGCATCGATCGCGTCGAGATCCGCCGGCGCAATCTCATTGCCAAGAAGGAGATGCCCTATAGCCGGCCGTTGGGTACGCTCGGGACTGAGATCGTGCTGGATTCCGGCGATTATGCCGGCCTGCTCGACAAGGCACTCGCCGCCGTCAATTGGAGTGATCTACAAAGCGATCTGCGCCGGCGGCGCGCGGCGAGCGAATGCGTGGGCGCTGGTGTCGCGTTGTTCGTCGAGAAGACGGGTCTCGGCCCGTTCGACGGCGTGCGTGTATCGGTTGACTCGTCGGGTTTCGTCGAGGTGGTCACGGGCTCGGCCTCGCTGGGCCAGGGCATCGAAACCGTGATTGCCCAGATTTGCGCAGACGCGCTGGGTACTGATTATCGCCGCGTGCGCGTCGTGCACGGCCGCACCAACCGGATCGCCTACGGCATGGGCGCGTTCGCGTCGCGCGTGACGGTGATGACCGGTGAGGCGACGCGCCGTGCCGCCGTCGCCGTCAAAGCGAAGGCGATCGACGTTGCGGCCGAGCTGCTGCAGCAGCCGGCGGAAGCGCTCGACATCGTCGACGGCCAGGTGATGCGCAAGGGAGCGGCTGCTGGACCTTCGGTTGCGTTGGCGGAGATCGCCCGTGCCGTGGAGCCGACATCGAAATTGCTCGGCGCGCGCGCGCCGGGGCTTTCCGCCGCCGGCTGGTTCCACAGCGATCACATGAATTATCCGTATGGCGTCCATGTCGCCGTCGCCAAGGTCGATCGCGAGACCGGCGGCGTCACCCTCGAGCGCTATCTGCTCGCTTACGACATCGGCCGCGCCGTCAACCCGATGTTGGTCGAGGGGCAGCTCGCCGGCGGCTTCGCCCAGGGGGTCGGCGGCGCGCTGCTCGAGGAATTCGTTTACGACGAGCGCGGCGAGCCGCTGTCGGTCAATTTCGCCGACTACCTGATGCCGACCGCGCGCGAGGTGCCGGCGCCTGATGTGCTGATCAGCGAGGACGCGCCGTCGCCGCTCAATCCGCTCGGCCTGAAGGGGGCGGGGGAGGGCGGCATCAACCCGGTCGGCGCGGCGATCGCGTCAGCAATCGATGATGCCATCGGTATTCCCGGCGTGATTAGAGAGCTGCCGGTGACCCCGCAGCGCCTGCGCGCGCTTCTCAGGCCGGCGACTTCTTCTTGAGAAATGCAGAGCGATCGTAAGCGAGAAGATCGCCAATCTTGCCAAGCTCCATATCTGCAGGCGGATACGCGCGCAGAACATCAGGATCGAGCGCGTAGTGGCCCTGTTTGGGAAATACGGTAGTCACGCGCTCGCCCCAGATGTTCTTCACTGCGGACAGGAGACGCAGTTTGTCGTCGATCATCACATAATGATCCGCCGGGTAGAAATGCGCGACATCGTCAAGCTCCTCTTCCTTGTGGACGTAGATGAGGACACGGTCCTCGAACGCCCGCCACAGGCCGGATCGCTCCACCTTGCGCGGTTGGAACACGGCATCGCCGTCGGAGAGGATGACAGTGGTTCCCCACTGCTGCACGTGCTTCACTGCGTCGAGCGCGCGGGGATAGAGGCGGTCGGCGAATGGATAATCGACGAGCCAGCTCGACATCCGCAGTAGCTGCGGTCGATGCAGGTCCTCCAGCCGGTAGCGCTCCAACGCGCCGAGGTAGTCGGCATATCCGAGTTCGCTCCGCAGCTGCTCGAAAATTTCCCAGTAGCGGTCGCGCGTCGCGGCGCCGTATGTCTCCTCCAGGTGTTTGCCCAAATCGGCCTGAACGCCATCATTGTCGATCAGCGTATTGTCGACGTCGAACAAGAAAACGATCTCGGGCGTTTTGCTCATCGCGCGGCCTTCTGCAGTGCCCGCTCCGATCAACGGGGATTATGCTTCGTTAATTGACCCTACGGCTATGGGTGCTCCAGACCGCTCATTCACGCGCAAGCGGGAATCCGGGGCCGCTTGCTCCGGATTTTCAATCTGGGTCCCCGCTTTCGCGGGGACGAGCGGCATAGGAGCGGAAAGCGTAACTAAGTTGACGCGAGCGGGTTCTGTTAAGCCTCGCTCCCGTGCCGCACAAGCAGCCGCTCCGCGCTGTCGTTCCACACATCCATCTGCACGATCTTGCCGCCGCGCACGACGAAACGATCGACGTAGCGGTTGCCCTCGAACGGCGTGCCGTCCGGCCATTCGCCGTAGAGCGTGCCGAGATTGTAGACGACGGTCTCGTGCGTCCCCGGCACTATATCGGAGCGCTCCATTTTCTTTTTCACCCACCTGTAGCGTTTGGCATTGAACGCCGCGCTCTCGCGCGGGTGCGCCATTTTCCGTCCGCCGGTGAATGTCAGCTTGAGATCGTCCGCAATGTAGCGGGCGGCGGCGATCGGATCAGGGATCATCGACGCATGCAGGAACTTCTCCACGATCGCGGCGGCCTCCGAGGTTTCGTCCATGGCGGCGATTGCCGGTTTCGCGGACATGCGCTGACTCCTTAGATTGCGTGGCAGCTGCTTCGGTGGATGTCAGTTACTTTTCGGTCCATCGTTTTAGCCGAGATGCTATGATAAAGGCAGACTGCGATGGCCGGGGTGCGGTGCCCAATAAATAGGCATTCACATCGCCGAAGGAGAGGATTCTCTCGGCATTTGAACGACATGCGCTCTGGCACGCAGCTTGCGAAGGGTTTCCAGTTTTTCATCATTTGAAAGGTGCTGATCATGCCCAGGGAAGCGCAGTCTGTCTTGTCCTATCATCGCGTCGTTCTCGCCGGGATGACCGCGCTTGCCGTCAGCGCGGCCTTGCCCGTTTCCGCCCAGGAAACCGTCAAGCTTGGCCTTGTCGCCGCGATGTCGGGTCAATCCGCGAAATCCGGCGAAGCGATCGTACGCGGCCTCTCGCTCGCCATCGACGAGGTCAACGCGAAGGGCGGCGTGCTCGGGAAAAAGCTCGAGCTGCTCGTGCGTGACGATGAGAGCAATCCGGCCAAGGGTGTGGTGGCGGCGCGCGAGCTGGTCCAGCGCGAGAAAGTGGCGGCGTTCTTCGGCGGCCTCGATACGCCGGTATCCCTCGCCATCGTGCCGTTCACCAATCAGTCGAAGGTCCCATTCATGGGGGTATGGGCCGCGGGCACGGCCATTACTCAGAACGGCGCAGCGGACAATTACGTGTTTCGCGTGTCGGCGGTCGATGACCTGGTCGATGTCGCGCTGGTCGATTACGCCGCGAAGAAATACGCAGCTAAAAAACCCGGCATGATCCTGATCAACAATCCGTGGGGCGAATCGAACGAGAAAGGACTTAAAGCGGCGCTCGAGGCGAAAAAGATCGGCTATGCCGGAATCGAGAAATTCGAGACCAACGACGTCGACGTGGTGCCGCAGCTCACCCGGCTCAAACAGGCCGGCACCGACGTGCTGTTCCTCGTCGCCAACGTCGCACCATCATCGCAGGTGGTGAAATCGCTCGATCGCATGGGCTGGAACGTGCCGATCGTGTCGCATTGGGGCCCAGCGGGCGGGCGCTTCACCGAGCTTGCCGGACCGAGCGCCGCAAAGGTGCAGTTCATCCAGACCTTCAGTTTCTCCGGAAACCCAAATCCGAAGGCGGCGCAGATTTTTGCCGCGCTGAAAAACAAATATCCGGAGATCAAGTCGCTGGCCGACGTGACTCCCGCCGTCGGCATCGCCAACGCCTACGACGCCGCGCATCTCGTCGCGCTTGCCATCGCCAAGGCCGGCTCGACCGACGGGACCAAGATCCGCGACGCCTTTTATGCGATCGACAAGTACGACGGCCTCATCAAAACCTACAGCAAGCCGTTCACGGTGAAGAACCACGATGCGCTCACGGCGGAGGATTACATCTTCACTTATTTCAAGGGAGATGAGATTCTTCCGTTGACGAACTGACGCCGTCGCCGATCCACGTAACGGGACGCGGGCGAGAGGCTCGCGTCCCGTCGCTGCCTTTTGGGGCAAGCCAGCATGCTGCTGATCTCGGCAATCGCGTCGGGGCTTGCCCTCGGCAGCATGTACGGGCTGATCGCGCTCGGCTACCACGTCACTTACGTCGTCTCCAACACGGTCAATTTCGCGCAGGGCTCATCGGTAATGCTCGGTGCGGTGCTCGGCTACACCTTTGCCGTGCGACTCGGTTGGCCGGTGCCCGTGGCGGCGGCGATGGCGCTCGCGTTGTGCGCCGGCTTCGGTCTGGTTATCGAGCGCATCCTGGTGCGCCCGTTTGCCGAGCGCGACTCCAATGCTTGGTTGATGGCGACCGTCGCCGGCGGCATCGTGCTCGACAACGTGGTGCTGTTCACGTTCGGCAAGGAACCGCGCGGCTTTCCCTCGCTCCTCGCGCAAAAGCCGATCCAGATATTCGGTGCCGGTATATTTCCGCTGCAGCTCGTCATTCCAGCGGTCGGCTTGAGCATCGCGCTCGCGCTGCACGTGGCCTTGCGGCGAACGCGCCAAGGCAAAGCACTCCTCGCCGTGGTGCAAAACCGCGATGCTGCGCGCCTCATGGGAATCAACGTGCGCCGCGCCATCGCATTTTCGTTCGCCCTGTCCACCGCGCTTGCCGGGCTCGCCGGAATTCTGATCGCGCCGCTGTTCAGCGTGCATTCCGACATGGGGACGCTGTTCGGCATCAAAGCCTTTGCGGTGGCCATCCTCGGCGGCATCACCTCGGCCTCAGGGGTGATCCTTGCCGGTCTGATCTATGGGCTGACCGAAGCCCTCGTCACCGCTTTCTTCGGGTCCGTCTACACGCAGATCGTGGTGTTCACGGTGGTCATTCTCGCGCTGGCCGCGTTGCCGAATGGACTGTTCGGGCGGGCCGCGGTCAGCAAGGTCTGACGATGACGATCGCCGGCACCGCGGCTCGGGCGTCAATGACGCTCGCGATTCTTGCCCTGGTGGCAATTGGCTGCGTCCTTGCGTTCCAGTCCGAAGGATACACGCATTTCGTTCTGGCGCTGGTCGCGCTCACCATCGTCGTGGGCGTGGGCCTCAACGTGCTGCTCGGCCTTGCCGGTCAGATCTCGCTCGGTCACGTCGGCTTTTATGCGATCGGCGCCTACGCCACCGCCATTCTCACGCTCAAAGGCTTGAGCTTTTGGATTGCGCTGCCGGTCGCGGGGGCTTTTGCCGGAGCGGTGGGCGCCGTGCTGGCGCTGCCAGCGCTGCGCGTGCGCGGTCCCTATCTCGCGATGGTCACGATCGCGTTCGCCTTCATCGTCCAGCATGGCACGATCGAATGGCGCGCGCTCACCGGCGGGCAAAACGGACTGATGGGCCTGCTTCCGCCGGCGGTCGGCAGCGCCTCGCTGACTGAAAAAGAGATGGCAATTTTCGCGACCGTGCTTGCCGGCGTTTCGCTGCTCCTGTTCCAGCGTCTCGCCGAGAGCGCATGGGGCAAGGCCATGGTCGCGGTGCGCGACGCCGAAACCGCGGCCGGCTCGATCGGATTGAACGCGGTGGCGATCAAAACCACCGCGTTCACGTTGTCCGCCGTGTTCGCCGGGCTGGCCGGTGCGGTGTTCGCACCCCTGATGATGTTCGTTGCACCCGATTCGTTTCCGTTTTCGCAATCGATCTTGTTTCTGCTGGCCGTGATCGTGGGCGGTGCGGGATGGGTGCTCGGTCCGGTGATCGGAGCCATCGTCACCGTGGTATCGCCGGAATTGCTGTCGGGTCTTGCCGAATACCGCCTCCTGTTCTTCGGCGTACTGCTTCTGACCGTGCTGTGGCTGGCGCCGGGCGGCGTGATCGGCGCGCTCGCACACCGGTTGCGTCGCATCGATGCAACCGTTGCCGACGCAGCCGATTTCGACCCTTCCAGTCTTCTGGAGAGCGCTCCCACACGCGACGCGCTCACGGTACGCGACATAGGCATCCGTTTCGGCGGCGTCACGGCCGCCTCGAACGTGAGCTTCCGCGCCGAGCCGGGCAAGATCCTCAGTCTGATCGGACCGAACGGTGCGGGCAAAACGACCGTGCTCAACGTGATCGGCGGTTTCTATCGGCCGGATGCTGGCAGCGTAAAGCTCGCCGACCAGGAGCTCGCCGGGGCGCGGGCTTGGCGCATCGCGCGCGCCGGCATCGCGCGCACCTACCAGACGACGCAGCTGTTCGACACGATGAGCGTGATCGACAACATTCTCGTCGCCATGCGGCGCGGCCGTCTCGGCGTGCCATTCGTGCAAGCGGCGTCAGCCCGCGACAAGCGCGCCGCCCGGGCGCTGCTCGCGTTCGTCGGTTATCACGGGCCGCTCGCCGCACCGGCTGATAGCCTGCCGCACGTCGACCGGCGCCTGGTTGAAATCGCCCGCGCGCTGGCGACACGGCCGCGCGTGCTTCTCCTCGACGAGCCCGCCGCCGGCCTGATGCGCGGCGACAAGGCGGCGCTGGGCAAGCTGCTGCGCCGGATCGCCGATCACGGCATCGCCGTGCTCCTGGTCGAGCACGACATGGATTTGGTGATGGGCATCTCGGACCATGTGGTGGTGCTCGACGCCGGACGCATCATCGCGCAAGGCTCGCCGTCCGAGGTGCGCCGCGATGCGCGCGTGCTGCAAGCCTATCTCGGCGACGGCAAGATGCGCGCGCGCCCGCGCGCCACCCCATGGCGCGGATCGCAGGAACCGATCCTGGCTTGCTGCAACCTGAACGCCGGGTACGGCGCGCTGCCGGTGCTGGAAGAGGTAAGTTTGGAGGTCAAGCCGGGAGAACTGGTCGCGCTGCTCGGCGCAAACGGCGCCGGCAAGTCCACAACAATGCGAGCGGTGAGCGGCCTGTTGCGCCCCGTCACCGGCGCCATCGTGCTCGACGGCAGCACCGTAGAGCACAGTCCCGCGCACAAGATCGCAGCCGCCGGTGTCACGCTCGTTCCCGAGGGGCGCCAAATCTTTCCCGAGCTTTCCGTGCGCGACAATCTGCTGCTCGGCAGCTACACCGGGCGCAACGTGGACGAGGCTCATGACATCGAAGCTCTGTTGCGCAGATTTCCGCGACTGCGCGACCGGCTCGGGAATCGCGCCGGTCTTCTTTCCGGCGGCGAGCAACAGATGCTGGCGCTTGCGCGCGGCCTGATCGCGCGTCCGCGCGTTCTCATGCTCGACGAGCCATCGCTCGGGCTGGCGCCGGCGATGATCGACGAGCTGTTCGATATTCTCGCCGAGCTGCGCGATGAAGGCGTGACCATCCTGCTGGTCGACCAGATGGCGCTGCTGGCCTTGACCATTGCCGATCGCGGTTATGTGCTGGAGTCGGGCAAAATCGTACGCGACGACAGCGCCGCGGCGCTCACCGGCGACCCGGCGATCGAAGCGGCCTATCTGGGCCGCGTCGAAGCAGCACAATAGCCGATCGAACATGGCGCTCGATCTCATCCTGCGCGACGCGCGCATTGCCGGGCGCGAAGGCGAGACACTTGATATCGGCATCGCGGAAGGCCGCATCGCCGCGCTGGCGCCGCATCTGGAAAGCGAGGCGCCAAGCGAGCAACTCGACGGCCGCTTGGTCGTGCCGGGTTTGGTCGAGAGCCACATTCATCTCGACAAATCGCGCATTCTCGATCGTTGCGGCGGCGAGGAGGGCACGCTGCAAGAAGCGATCCGCGAGGTCGCCGCCGCGAAGCGCGCCTTCACCGACGCGGACGTTTATTCGCGCGCGCAGCACACTCTGGAAAAGTCGATCGCGCAGGCCACGATGCACATGCGTACCCACGTCGAGGTCGATCCCCGCATCGGCCTTCGGAGTTTCGACGCCATCCGTCGCCTGAAGCGCGATTACGCCTGGGCGATCAGCGTCGAGATTTGCGTCTTTCCCCAGGAGGGGCTGCTCAACGACCCGGGCGCCGAAGAGTTGCTGATCGCGGCCTGCGAAGCGGGCGCCGACCTGATCGGCGGCTGTCCCTATACCGACAGCGATCCGCACGCTCAGATCGCGCGGATTTTTTCGCTCGCTCGCCGGTTCGGTTTCGATATCGATTTCCACCTCGACTTCGATCTCGACACGAGCTGGATGGATTTGGACGAGGTCTGTCGCCAGACGACCGCGCATCAGTATGGCGGTCGCGTCGCGATCGGCCATGTCACCAAGCTTTCCGCGCTCGCTCCCGAGCCTTTCGCCGCCGCGGCGCAACGGCTCGCCGATGCCGGCGTGGCCGTCACCGTCTTGCCAGCGACCGACCTGTTTTTGATGGGACGCGATCGTGTTCACAGCGTTCCGCGCGGCGTCGCGCCGGCGCACCGCTTGCTCGAACACGGCGTGATCTGCTCGCTCGCCACCAACAACGTGCTCAACCCGTTCACGCCGTTCGGCGATTGCTCGTTGCTGCGCATGGCAAATCTTTACGCCAACGTCGCGCAGCTCGGCCGTCCGCACGAGCTTGCCGCCTGCTTCGATATGGTCAGTACGCTGCCGGCGAAGCTGATGAATTTGCCCGATTACGGCATCGCGGTCGGCAAGCCGGCCGATATCGTCGTGCTCGACTGCCGCGATCGGGCAACGGCGGTGGCAGAAGTGGCTGCTCCGCTATTCGGCCTCAAACGCGGCCGGCGCAGCTTCGATCGCCCCACTGCCGCGCTCTATCCGCCGAGTTGACGGGCCCGAATCGAGCGTAGCGGCGCTCAAGGCGAGCCCGCCGCTCACGAAACGGCCAAATGGGGGCTATCTTTCTGCTCCCTCTGTCCGCGCGCCTCTGCGCCTCCATCCCTCGCCCAATTTCACATTGATCGGACGCCCCGCGATGATGCCGCCGAGGGCGTCGCTGATCGGCAGCGGCGTGCAGCGCTTCAGCGCCGCGGTAACCGCAGCCTCGAGCGCCGCGCGCTCTTCCTGCGAAGCGTCCGGACCCGCATAGCTGATCAGCGGCCGACCGAGAATTTCGCCGTTTTGCTTGAGACTGAGCCGAACGGTGATTTGCGGCGCCGTTCGGATTGTCGGAGCGATGCAGCACGCGCGCACACTCGCGCGAATCTCGCGTACCGTGTTGAGCTGGCGCTCGCTCTGTGCAGTTTGTGCCACAGCTCGGAACGATGCGACGCCACCGATCACCGCCGCGCTGATAATCGCTAGCTGAACCTTGGAAGCCATGTGCGCCAACGCGGGCGGACGACGCGGCCATCCGCGCAAGCGGCGTTGCCGAAAGGCATCAGCCAGCCGCAAATCGGCGGCTTCCGCGCGCTGCTCGATCTCTTTTTCAGTCATTATCATGGGGAAACGCGGCGTCAGGCCGCGGCTCATCGCGACGATTGATGAAATGATTATTTGGCGCTGAGCGATGGTTTCGTCCTGGCAAATCACGGTCCTGGTGCTCGGCTGCAATTCTTTTTAATGCGCCGCCCGACGCAGCGACATAAACACGACGTAAATGCAAGGTTGCCGTTCCTTAATTTGCCCAGGTGATATCCGAACTATAGCTTTGCAGTGCAACCTGGTGGGGGACAACTGTGATTGCACGCGTGGAGCATCGAACGTCCCGCGGTCGCCGCGGCTTCCTGATGGCAACCTGCCTGGCGCTCTTGGCCGGTGGCGGGGCTCTCTATTGGTATGCGACGCAAGGTCCGGAGGCGGCGCGCGCCGCGCGCGCGCCCGCGCGTACCGCGGTGCCGGTGAGCGTCGCGATCGTCGGCCGGCAGGACGTGCCGACCTATGTCACCGGGCTGGGAACGGTGCAGGCCTCGTTCACGGTCGGCATCCACTCGCAGGTCGACGGCAAATTGCAGGAAGTGCTGTTCACCGAAGGACAGCACGTCAAGAAGGGCGACGTGCTTGCCAAGATCGACCCGCGCCTGTTCCAGGCCGCCCTCGACCAGGCCAACGCCAAGAAGGCGCAGGACGAAGCCCAGTTGATTTCCGCCAGCAAGGATCTCGCGCGCTCGAAGACGCTGGTGCTTTCCAACGTCACATCGCAGCAGATCGTCGATCAGCAGCAGGGCAAGGTCGATCAGCTCAAGGCCGCGATCGACGCCGACGAGGCGATGATCCAGACCGCGCAGACGCAGCTCGAATACACCACCATCACAGCGCCGAGCGACGGCCGCATGGGCGTGCGTCTGGTCGATCCCGGAAACATCGTGCACGCCAACGACCAGGGCTCGATTGCCACGCTGACCCTGACGCAGCCGTCGGCGGTATTGTTCACTTTGCCGGCGCGCGCGCTCGACGATGTTCGCGACGCCATGGCGCGCGGGCCGGTGGAGGTCACCGCCTTCGATCAGGACAATCGCCGAGCGCTTGCCACCGGGAAACTCCTGCTGGTCGACAACATCATCGACCAGGCCAGCGCCACCATCCGCTGCAAGGCGATGTTTCCCAACGAAGACGAAAGGCTGTGGCCGGGCCAGTTCGTCAACGCGCGCGTTTTGCTGGGCACGCAGGCCAACGCGGTTGTCATACCGACGGGCGCGGTGCAACGCGGGCCCCAGGGTCTGTTCGTCTGGACGGTTACCGACAAGCAACGGGCTGAGCCGCGTCCGATCCAGGTGGGCGGGGCTTACGGTGATCTGACGGTGATCGCCTCGGGGCTCACCGGCGGCGAACGCATCGTCACCGCCGGCCATTACAAGCTGCAGCGTGACGTGCCGGTCACCTACACCTCTCCGCAAATCGCGGGCGCGGGAAGAAATTCGTGAATATCTCCGAACCGTTCATCCGGCGGCCGGTCGCAACCACGCTGCTGATGGCGTCGCTGGCATTCGTCGGCCTCGTCGCTTATCCGTTTCTGCCGGTGGCTCCGCTGCCGCAGGTCGACTTCCCCACCATCCAGGTCTCGGCGACGTTTCAGGGCGCGAGTGCCGAAACCCTGGCCGCGTCGGTTGCGGCGCCGCTCGAGCGGCAATTCGCGCAGATCCCCGGCGTCACCCAGTTGACCTCGCTCAGCGCGCTCGGCGCCACCACGATCGTCATTCAGTTCGATCTCAACCGCAACATCGACTCGGCCGGCCAGGACGTGCAGGCCGCGATCACGGTCGCGGGCAAGACCTTGCCGCAGTCGATGACCACGCCGCCCAGCTACAAGAAGGTCAATCCGGCGGACGCGCCGATCATCATGCTGTCGCTGCGTTCCGACACGCTGCCGGTGACCACGGTCGACGATTACGGCGACCTGTTCCTCGCCCAGCAGATCTCGCAGGTTCCCGGTGTCGCGCAGGTCTCGATCTTCGGCGACACCACGCCGTCGATCCGCATTCAGGTCGATCCGGCGAAGCTTGCATCGAGCGGCCTCACCCTGGAAGAGATCCGAAGCACTCTCGTCAGTTCCACGACCAACGCCGCTAAAGGCACGATCAATACCGACAAGCTCAGCTTCACCATCGCCGCGAACGACCAGATCCTGCAGGCCGACCAGTTCAATGACGTCATTCTTGCCTATCGCAACGGCGGCCCGATCCGGGTACGCGACGTCGGCCAGGCGGTGAACGAGCCGGTCGACCGGACCGTTGCCGCCTATCAGAACAACAAGCGCGGCATCATCCTGGCCGTGTTCAAGCAGCCCGGCGCCAACGTCATCGAAACGGTCGACCAGATCAAGGCGCAGCTTCCCCATCTCACCGCGCGGATTCCCCCGGCGATCAAGGTGGAAACCATTCTCGACCGGACGACGACCATCCGCGCCTCCGTGAAGGACGTGCAATTCACCCTTATGCTCACCATCGCCCTCGTGGTGCTGGTGGTCCTGCTGTTCCTGCGCAATTTCTGGGCCACCTTCATCCCCGGCATCACCGTGCCACTCGCGCTGCTCGGCTCGTTCGCCGCGATGTATCTGTTCAATTTCAGTCTCGACAACTTGTCGCTGATGGCGCTGACCATCGCGGTCGGCTTCGTCGTCGACGACGCCATCGTGGTGGTGGAAAATATCTACCGGCACATCGAGCACGGCGCTGCACCGTTCGAAGCCGCACTCAAGGGATCGCGCGAGATCGGTTTCACGGTCCTGTCGATCAGCCTGTCGCTGATCGCCGTGTTCATCCCGCTGCTGCTTATGGGTGGAATCATCGGCCGCATGTTCCGCGAATTCGCGCTCACCGTCACCGCCTCGATCGCAGTGTCGGCGCTGGTTTCGCTCACACTCGCGCCGATGCTGTGCTCGCGCTTCATGCATCGGGAGTCGGAACAGCACGGCGTGATCTACCGGATCATCGAAGCGGGCTTCAACGCCATGCTGTCGTTCTATCGCCGCACACTCGACGTCGTGTTGCGCCACCAGCCGATCACGCTGACGGTTTTCTTCGCGACGATGGCGCTGACCGGCGTCATGATTTTTCAGATCCCAAAAGGCTTCTTCCCGATCCAGGACGTCGGCATGATTTCCGGCTTTGCCGAAACCGCCCAGGACGCGCCGCCCGAGGAGATGATGCGGCTGATGCGCGAGTTCGGCGAAGTGATCCTGCGCGATCCGGCGGTCGCCGGCTTCGGCTCGGCCACCGGCTCTACGGGCGGGGCCAACACGGCCAATACCGGGCGCTTCTTCATCGTGCTCAAACCGCGCGACGAGCGTGATCTAACATCTTCGCAGGTGATCGATCGGCTGCGGCCGCAACTTGCCAAGGTGCAAGGCGCCACCCTGTTCCTGCAGCCGACCCAGGACATAACGGTGGGCGGCCGTATCGCCCGCGCCAGCTTCCAGTACACGTTGCAGGATTCGAATGTCGAGGAGCTCAACGAGTGGTCGGGCAAGCTCCTGGAAAAACTTCGTACGCTGCCGCAGCTCGCCGACGTGTCGAGCGATCTTTTGGCAAACGCACCGCAGCTCAAGGTCACCATCAATCGCGACCAGGCGTCACGGTTCGGCATCTCGGCGCAGACGATCGACGAGACGCTTAACGACGCCTACGGCCAGCGCCAGATCACGCAATTCTTCACCCAGCTCAAGACCTATTGGATCATCCTGGAAATCCCGCCGGAGCAGCAGCGCGATCTCGCGTCGCTTGATCGTCTCTACGTGAAATCACCGTTGACCGGTGGCGCCGTACCGCTCTCGATGCTGGTGGACGTCGACACCAGCAAGGTCGGGCCGCTGTCGATCGCGCACCAGGGCCAGTTTCCCGCGGTGACGTTGAGCTTCAACCTGGCGCCCGGCGTCGCGCTCGGCGAAGCGGTGGAAGCCGTGAGCCAGGCGTCGCGCGAGATCGGCGTGCCCTCGTCCGTAATTGGTACGTTCCAGGGCAACGCACAGGCGTTTCAGTCCTCGCTTTCCAGCGAGCCGGCTTTGATCGCGGCCGCGCTGATCGTCGTCTACATCATTCTGGGAATACTCTACGAGAGCTTCATCCATCCGCTGACGATCCTGTCCACGTTGCCGTCGGCCGGCATCGGCGCGCTGCTCGCGCTGCAGCTCGGCCACATGGACCTCTCCGTGATCGGCATCATCGGCATCATCCTGTTGATCGGCATCGTCAAGAAGAACGGCATCATGCTGGTCGACTTCGCCATCGTCGCCGAGCGCGACCGCCACATGCCGCCGATCGCCGCGATCCGCGAGGCCTGCCTGTTGCGCTTCCGCCCGATCCTCATGACCACGGCGGCGGCGATGCTCGCCGGCGTGCCGCTCGCGTTCGGTCACGGCACCGGATCGGAGCTGCGCCAGCCGCTCGGCTACGCCATGGTTGGCGGCCTTGCGCTAAGCCAGCTGCTCACGCTCTACACCACGCCGGTCGTCTACCTTTATCTCGATCGTCTGCAGGTGTGGCTGCGCGGCAAAGAGCGGACGCCGATCGCCGAGCCGGTTCCAATCGGCGAGCGCCAACGGATCCATACAGTTGCCGCGGAATAGCGGCGACCGAAACCGCTGAAACTTGCGAAATTGTTACCGGACTTGATGCGGACCTTAAGCCAGCATCAATGAGACGCATCTAGCCGAGGCTAACGCGCTAAATTCCAGACACCGCGCTCTGCACGGCTTCCGCGAGCGTGGGATGGATGTAGACGGCGTCGCGGATGACCGTGTACGGCGCCTTCGCATTCATCAGATCGATATAGTCGTGGACCAGTTCCCCACCGTCGACCGCCAAGACCGCGGCACCGAGGATCAGGTTTGAGCTCGCGTCAACGACGACCTTGATCAGGCCTTTATCCTCGCCGATCTCGTAGGCTTTGCCGCTATCACCCATGTCGAAACGACCGATCTTGATGGAATGCCCGGCGCGGCTGGCTTCCGCCTCGGTCATGCCGACGCGACCGAGCTCGGGATCGGTAAAGATCGCGTAGGGCACGACGCGTTTGGTGGTGTGCGAGCCGTCGCCGCGCAATTGCGACATGAGCACCCGGTAATCGTCCCATGCGGTGTGGGTAAATTGCGGACCACCGCGAATGTCGCCCGCCGCCCAAATTCCTTTCACGTTGGTGGCAAGCCGCTCGTCCACGACGATGATGCCCTGTTTGGTCGTCGTCACGCCGACGGTCTCGAGGCCCAGGTCGTCGGTGTTCGGCTTGCGGCCCGTCGCAACGAAAACATGCGAAGCCTGGAGCTTGTCAGAACCATCCTGCCCGAGCCGCAAGCTCACTCCGCCGCGATCGGTCTCGATGCCTGCAACTGCCGTCTTCACATGGAATCTGATTCCCTCCGCTTCGAGCAGCGTCTGCAACGCCTGGGCGACGTCGGGATCCTCATGTCCGGCGATGTGATCGCTCATTTCGATCACGGTGACTTCGCTCCCCATGCGGCGATAAAATTGCGACATCTCGAGCCCGATCGCGCCGGCTCCGATTATCGCAAGGTGTTTCGGCAGCGTCGTCAGATCGAGCCAGTTTCCCGCATGAATGTAATTGATAGCATTCAGTCCGGGGATCGGCGGAATCGCGCTCCGGGTTCCCGTATCGAGGACAACCTGACGCGCCGTGAAGGCGTCATTGCCGATCCGAATGCGAAAGGCCTCGCCCTGCTTGCCGTCGAGCTTGGCGTGACCCCGGAGCAGCTTTGGGTTGTCCGATCCTTCCAGCCGGCGATCGAGACCGGAACGCGAGGTCGCAGCGATCTTGCGGGCGCGCTCGATCACGGCGGCAAAGTCGACGTCGACGGTCGGAATGCGTAGACCGTATTCCGCGCCGCGCCGGGCCAAATGCGCCACGCGCGCCGATGCGATCGCGGCCTTGGTCGGCGTGCAGCCAAAATTCACGCACGAGCCGCCCAGGTCTTTGCGCTCCGCCAACGCCACGCGCGCATCTGTTTGCGCAAGCGCGCGCGCGAGCGGCGGGCCGGCCTGGCCGCCGCCGATGACGAAAATGTCGAAGTTCGCTGGATCCGCCATGGTCGCCTCGCGAGAAAGCAGTAGTGGTGTTTTGCGGCAGAGTGCCTTTCAAGTTCCCCCACGGCAACTCCTGAAAAAAGGGTAGCGCCGCCGACCGGGCTCGTTTTCAGAAGCAGCAATCACTGAAGTATCGTTATCGCGCGAACAGTCTACCCCGTCGAATTGATCTGCCTATCTCGACGCGCCCGAAGCCTATCCGGCATTCGGGAACGCCCGAAACAGAAGCCCGTTCGTTGGGCACATTTTTCAATGCGTATGCGACGCGCGCGCCAATGTCCACGGCGATTCCAGCGAGGTGCGCCGAGCCCGTATTTGCGACCCGCGCCAAGAAGTATATGGTCGGTGATGCCGGGATCACGCGGGAGTACTGCCATGACGATCGATAGCGCGCGTCGTTGGCCATTTGCCTGCAAGGCATTGCGCCGGGTGAGTGTTGCGGCTGTTGTCGCCATTAGCGCATTCGGCGTGACGCGCGGTGCCATTGCCCAGGGCGACACTCACGATTTGATGGAGGGACGCGGGCGCGGTGTGAGTTTTCCAGTCTCATGCGGCACCGACATTCAGCCGCGCTTCGATGCCGCGGTGGCCGCTTTACATTCGTTCTGGTACGGGCAGGCGTTGAAGGAATTCACCGCGATCAGCGAAGCCAAACCCGATTGCGCCATGGCGTACTGGGGCATGGCTATGAGTGTTTGGAACCAGATCTGGGCGCCGCCCGGCGCCGACAATCTCAAACGGGGAAGCAACGCCGTCGCCCAGGCTCTCGCGGCGGGCGGAAAGACACAACGGGAAAAAGATTATATCGACGCGATCGCGGCCTTCTACACCGACTACGAGAAGCTCGGCCATCAGGCGCGCGCCGGCGCCTATATGCGCAAGATGGAGCAGGTCGCGCAACGCTACGCCGACGACTCCGAGGCGCGCATTTTCTATGCGCTGGCGCTGCTCGCAACCGCCGACGGGCTCGACAAGACCTATAAGAACCAGCTGCAGGCCGGAGCAATCTTGGAGCAGATTTTCACGGAGAAGCCTGAGCACCCGGGCCCGGCTCATTACATCATCCACGCCTATGACTATCCGGCCCTGGTCGATCGCGCGCTCGCCGCCGCGCAGAAATACGCGGTCTGCGTGACGGCGGTGCCGCATGCGATCCACATGCCGTCTCACACCTACGTGTTGCTTGGCCGCTGGAAGGATACGATCGAATCGAACGACGCCGCTGAAATCGCGGAGGCCGATCGCGGCACGCCGGAAGACCGCATTCACGCGCTGGATTATCTGGTCTATGCGCATCTGCAACTGGCGCAGGACCGGGAAGCAAAGCAAGTGCTCGATCTCGCGCTCAAGATCGAGGATGAGCTCGTCGCGCGCAAGCATGATTCAGGACTGCGCGCACGTCCGTTCGGCATCGCTGCGATGGAGGCGCGCTGGGCGCTGGAGCGTCTCGACTGGTCGGCGGCCGCGACGTTGCCCGCGCGGCCGAGCCGCTATCCCAATGCCGAGGCGGTTCCGCATTTCGCTCGCGCGGTCGGACTTGCGCGCAGCGGCCGGCCGGACGAGGCGCGCGCCGATATCGACCGGCTAGCGGCGTTGCAGAAAACGCTCGCGGACGCGAAGAACCTCTACTGGGCGCGGGTGGTCGACATCCAGCTCAAGATGGCGAATGCCTGGGCCTATCGCGCTCAGGGCCGCGATGCCGACGCGGTGGCGCTGATGCAGGAAGCTGCCCGGGCGGAAGAGACCTCGGAGACCCACGACACGCTCAGCCCCGGTCCAATCGGCATGACCGCGCACGAGGCGCTCGGGATGCTGTTGCTGGAGCTCGGCCGGCCGGCCGAGGCATTGCCGGCCTATGAAGCATCGCTGCGCACGGCGAAGAACCGGCTGCGCAGCTTTGCGGGGGCCGCCGCCGCGGCGATCAAGATGGGCAACGCGGGCGCCGCACGCAGTTACTACACGAGCCTGCTTGAGCTCGCCGATCACTCGGACGCGACCAGGCCGGAACTCGCGCAAGCCAGAGCCTACCTGCAGGTCGGCAAGCAATAGAGCATGATCCCGAAAAGTGGGTACCGGTTTTCGGAAAAGATCATGCTCCAACAATACGCTAGAGCGGGATGACGATTCGAAGAAAAGTCATCCCGCCCTAGCAACCGGAGTTCGCACTGACTTAACCGTGGTCGGCAGGATTGGCCGCGAGCCTGCGCACATCCTTCGGATTATCTGTGTCATTTCAGTCCGGGATCGCAGAGTGTGCGGTTATGACAGTCCTTGGGCTGGCGTCGCAATTCCCTGACGATCCGCCTCCCGCGCTTGCGCGAGCAGTGCCGCGTAGTCGTTGGATTTAACCTGTGCGAAGCGCGTGATCGCCAGCACCTCGAATGTTGCCGCCAGCTCTGTCTGGATTGCGCCAGACAAAAGAGCGCCGCGCAAACGTTCGACGGTGTCGCCTGCGACGGCCGTTGAAACGACCAGCGGCGGAATCGGTGTCATTGCCGTCGATTCTACGGTTCGCAGCCTGGACGCGGTCTCCGGCTCGTTGCGCTTGAGCAGATCATGGACGTAGGAGTCCAGCGGACCGACGTCGATTTTTCCCGTGATCACGTGGTCGATCACGCGCCGTGGCGTAATGAGTGGACCAACCCACTCGGCGAATAGCGGCTCGTTTTGCTCCCGGCGATAGCGCGATAAGTGATAGCGGACCGCGTTGTAGCCGGATTGCGAGTGCCCGACCGTCCAACCGATGCGTCCGCCAAAGGTGTCGCTCAGACGTGCGAAGGGGCGATCGGCGCTCACGACGAAATCGGTGCAGTATCGCGGCAGCCCTCCGTAACGCGATGGCGCGGGAACAGGCGCGGCGATGAGGCCCGGTTTCCGGAGAGCGTTGGCAAACGGAAAGCCGCACATGAAGGCTGCGCCGAGATCCTTGCGTGCCCAAAGCGCTTCGAGCGGGGCCGGCGCGGCGTGGTCGATATATTCGAGAGGAACGCCTGATGTCCTTGCCACCCAGTCGAACAACGTCCGCCACGCGTCGCGCACTCCGGGCGTGACCGCATACATCCGCGCATTGGCGATCAGGGACATTGTTCAGGCGTAGCGCAGTCGATGTCCGATGCCCAGCCGGGTCGCCTTCTCCAACATGGCGTGACCGAGTGCGATGTCGGAAAGCGACAGCCCGCGATGCCAGAAGAGAATCGTCTCGTCCTCGCGTTGTCGACCTGGTTTGCGGCCGGCAACGATCTCGCCCATCTCCGCGTGCAGTGTCGCCTCCGATAACTTGCCGGCCTCGACATGCGCGCGCAGCGAGCCGAATCGCCCGCTCTTGCACTGGCCCCAATCGTCGACCACCATTTTGGACATTATGTCGGTTAACGAGAGTTCAACAGCGCTCATGGTGCCGTACGGGACGACGAAGGCGCCGCTCTTGATCCATTCAGTCTTGAGCATCGGTGCAGGCTCGAGCAGGCGCGAGGCCTCCACGACGATGTCGGCGCCTTGCACGCAAGACCGCCAGTCGGATGTTGCGTTCACGGGCTTGCCCAGATCCTCGGAGAGTCGCGCGGCGAATGCGTTGCGGCTTTTCGGCCGGCGCGAATGAACGCGGATTTCCTCGAAATTGAATAGACGATCGAGCAGCCGAACGTTCCAATAGGCGGTGCCGCGGGCGCCGACGTGGCCCAGTACTCGCGAATTCTTGCGCGCCAGATATTTGGCGCCGATCGCGGTGACCGCACCGGTACGCATGTCGGTCAGGTGGCTGCCGTCGATGATCGCCTTGGGCACGCCGTTGCGCGAGTCCATGAGCAGCAGGAGTCCGACCTCGGACGGAAGACCTTCCTTGTAGTTGTCGACGTAATCGCCGATCACCTTGACGCCCGCCAGGTTGATCGGGGCGCGAAACGAGCCGCGCAACACGTTGAAATGCCCCGGCACAGCGGTATCCGGCACCAGGTGCACGCGCGGCTCGATCACCGTCTCGCCCCGACCCTGCGCGGCGAGACCAGCCTCGACAGACGTGAGGATTTCGTCGTCGGCGAGCCCGAGCGCTTCGACATCGAGTGCATTCAAGTAATGCAGGTAGATCGGCGACATCGAACAGGCTTAAGGGGTGATCTTGATGTTGGCGTCTCGGATCACCTTGGCCCAGCGCGCCGTGTCGGCCGCGATCACGGCAGCAAGCTCGGCCGGCGTGTTGCCGACCGGCTTTGCCCCTTGCGTCTCAAGCCCGATCCTCGCTTCGGGCGCATTGATCGCCTCCACAGCGCCATCGTGAAGCTTGGCCACAATAGCCTGCGGCGTGCCGGCGGGCGCCATCAGGGCATACCAGGACACGGCCTCGAACTCGGGCATGTCGCCCGCCTGCGCAACCGTCGGGACGTCGGGCAGGGCGGCGCTGCGCACCTTGCTCGCAACACCGAGCGCGCGCAGTTCGCCGCCGGCAATCAGCGGTTTGGCAGTCGAAAGTTGGGAGAACATCATGGTGACCTCCCCGCGCAACACGTCTGTCAATGCGAGCGTGACCCCGCGATAGGTGACATGCGTCATTGCGAAGCCGGCGCTCCGCGCAAGCAGTTCGGCGGCGAGGTGCGCGATACTGCCAGCCCCGGGCGTCGCATAGGTGAGATTCGCGTCTTTCGATCGACCGAGCGCGATCAGCTCCCTTAGAGATTTGATCGGCGACCTCGCACTGACAACCAGCACGTTCTCCACACTCGCGATCTCGGTGATGGGCGCGAATTGCCCCATTTCATATGGCAGGTCGGTAAACAGCGACGGATTCACTGCAGCGTTGCCGACCGGCACGAGCGCAAGCGTGTACCCGTCCGGAGCGGACTTCGCTACCGCAGCCATGGCAATATTGCCGTTGGCCCCGGTCCGGTTTTCCACCACAACCGCCTGGCCCCACTTCTGCGCCAGGCGGTCGCCGACGATGCGTGCCAGCGCATCGGGTGCTCCGCCAGCGGCGAAGCCGACGACGATTCGAATCTGCTTCGCAGGGTAATTGGCCTCGTCCGGCGCAGAGACCGCGGCCGTGGTGGACGTCACAAGCACGACCACTGTCAGCAATCTTGCGATGATTGTCATTGATTCGCGCATCATATCTGCAGCTAACCTCCATATCCGTATCTTACCCTAGTGTCCCGATTCCGAAGTTCGCACAACCTTGCGGCAGCCTCGAATGCGAACTTCGGAATCAAAGGGACACTAGCAACTTTATGATCCTAGTGCCGCTTTTGAACCCGAAGTTCGCAAACGCGCTTGCGGCACGGGACGTGCGAACTTCGGGTTCGCGGCACTAGCACTGAACGATCACATCGCGGATATTTGCGCAGCAGCCAATGGTCGCATGTGGCGCGTCGTCCTCGAGCCTGCCTCACGTTTGCTCGTTCCTGAAGAGGATCAGATGGCTACTCGCCTCGACAATGCCCGGCTGATCCGGGCACCGCGTGGCCCAAAAATCTCGGCCCGCAGCTGGCTGACCGAAGCGCCGCTGCGAATGCTGATGAACAACCTCGATCCCGAAGTCGCGGAGAAACCCCAGGAACTCGTGGTCTATGGCGGCGTTGGCCGCGCCGCGCGCGACTGGGAAAGCTTCGATCGCATGGTGCGGGCTTTGCGTGAGCTCGAAGCCGACGAGACGCTTTGCGTCCAATCCGGAAAACCGGTGGGCGTGTTTCGCACGCATCCGGACGCGCCACGCGTGCTGATCGCGAACTCGAACCTGGTGCCGCACTGGGCGACGCTCGACCATTTCAACGAGCTCGATCGCAAAGGCCTCATGATGTACGGGCAGATGACCGCGGGCTCGTGGATCTACATTGGCTCGCAGGGCATCGTGCAAGGCACCTACGAGACCTTCGCGGAGCTCGGGCGCCGCCACTATGGCGGCAGCCTCGCCGGCAAATGGATCCTCACCGCCGGCCTCGGCGGCATGGGCGGCGCGCAGCCCTTGGCCGCGACGATGGCCGGCGCGTCGCTCTTGGCGATCGAGTGCCAGCCCTCGCGCATCGAGATGCGGCTCAACACGGGTTATCTCGACGCCAGCGCCCAGAATCTCGACGAGGCGTTGACGATGATCGAGCGGGCCACCCGCGCGAACAAGCCGGTCTCGGTTGGCATGCTGGGAAACGCAGCGGAGCTGCTGCCCGAGTTGGTGCGGCGCGGCGTCAAGCCCGATGCGGTGACCGACCAGACCTCGGCGCACGATCCGATCAACGGGTATCTGCCGGCGGGCTGGACGCTCGCCGACTGGGAGGCGCGCCGAGCGCGCGATCCGCGCGGCGTCGCCCGCGCGGCAAAAGAGTCGATGGCCGTTCACGTGCGCGCCATGCTCGACTTCTGGAGCCGCGGCGTGCCGACGCTCGACTACGGCAACAACATTCGCCACATGGCGCACGAAATGGGGGTTGCCCAGGCGTTCGATTTTCCCGGCTTCGTGCCGGCCTATATCCGCCCGTTGTTCTGCCGCGGCGTCGGCCCGTTTCGCTGGGCCGTGCTGTCCGGCGATCCGGAGGACATTTTTCGCACCGACGCCAAGGTCAAGGAATTGATGCCGAACGACAGGCACCTGCACAATTGGCTCGACATGGCCAAGTCGCGCATCAAGTTCCAGGGTCTGCCGGCACGCATCTGCTGGGTCGGCCTCGGCGATCGGCATCGGCTCGGTCTCGCCTTCAACGAGATGGTGGCGCGCGGGGAGCTTGCGGCACCGATCGTGATCGGCCGCGACCATCTCGACTCGGGCTCGGTGGCGAGCCCCAATCGCGAGACCGAGGGAATGAAGGACGGTTCTGACGCGGTTTCCGACTGGCCGCTGCTCAATGCGCTGCTCAACTGCGCGTCAGGCGCGACCTGGGTCTCGTTCCACCATGGCGGCGGCGTGGGCATCGGATTTTCCCAGCACGCCGGCATGGTGATCGTGTGCGATGGCACACCGGAAGCGGCGCGACGGATCGAACGTGTGTTGTGGAACGATCCCGCCTCAGGCGTCATGCGCCATGCCGATGCCGGCTACGATGAAGCGATTGCCAGCGCGAAGTCGCATGGACTGAAGCTGCCGAGCCTGAGCTAACGCCTTTTGCTTTGTTTGATGCAGAACAGCGCCGCACACCGAGACCGCGGCTCGGTCAATTCAAAGCAGCCACGCTTTACGTCACGAGACGCGATCGGCGTTGTCGGCCAGCACGGCCTCGGCCCTGATCTCCTCCGTCAGGCGCGCTTTCAGCGCCGAGAATTCCGGGCTGGTCTTGATCGTATAATGGCGCGGATGCGGGAGGTCGATCGCGACATCGGCTTTGATCCGCCCCGGCCTTGCCGTCATCACCACCACGCGCGAGGCAAGGAAGATCGCCTCCTCGATGTCGTGGGTGACGAACAGCACGGTCTTGCGCTCGCGCTCCCAAATGCCGAGCAGAAGCTCCTGCATCAGCGCGCGCGTCTGGTTGTCGAGCGCGCCGAACGGCTCGTCGAGGAGGAGGATCGCCGGGTCGTTGGCGAGCGCGCGCGCAATCGCCGTGCGTTGCTGCATCCCTCCGGAAAGCTGCTTGGGATAATGATGCGCGAAGCTGGCGAGACCGATCCGCGCGAGCCATTCGCCCACGATTGCCGTGCGTCGCTGCGCCGGCATGCCCTTTTCCCGCAAGCCAAAGGCGATGTTGTCGGCGACGCTGAGCCACGGAAACAAGGTATAGGACTGAAACACCATGCCGCGGTCGGGCCCCGGTTCGGACACGGGAATGCCGTTCAGGATGATCCGCCCGGTGGTCGGGTGGTCCAGTCCGGCGACGAGACGCAGCAATGTGGACTTGCCGCAACCGGAAGGGCCGACGATCGTGACAAAATCGTTGTCGGGAATGGTGAGGTTCGTCGGCGCGAGCGCGCGCGTCGGTGCGCGCCGGCGCGCGCCCGGGAAAATCCGCGAAACGTTGTCCATGACCAGCTTGCTCACGCAAGACTCCAGGGAAAGAGCCGCCGGTTTCCCCATTTGAACAGGAAATCGGAGATCAGGCACCGGGAAACATCAGGAGGTGTCATAAGCGTGTATTTATCGGGGGAAATGTGCTATTTCCTATTTGTATTGTTATCACAAAATGTCATGAGGAAACCCTCGCAGGTTTCCCCACGGTTTCCCCAAGAGCAGGTTTCCCCACGGTTTCCGCTAGGGGAGGGAGGGGCAGACATGATCGACACCACCGCGACCAAGCGCGTCATGCGTGAGCCGGTCAAGCTGACCGGCAAGGAGGAGCTGCCGCCCGGCAAGCGCGACGACATTCGGAGCGACCGCGACATGCCGGGCCTTTGGCTAAGGTTGAGGGCGGGAAGCAATGGCCGCACCATCAGGTCCTGGGTGATCGTTTATCGCGTCGCCGGTCGCAGCAAACGGTACCTGCTTGGCAACGCCGCCCATCTAACCGCACCGCAAGCCCGCGAGTTGGCTAGGAAGAAACTTGCCGAGGTCGTGCTCGGCAACGACCCGCAGGCGACCAAGGCGAAGGAGCGGCAGGTCGGGCTGCGCGAGGTGATCGGTCTCTACATCGACGCGAGGACGCCATCCTGGCGCGAGAACACGCGCTTGCTCCAGACCCGCTTGCTGACCAGCTCGCCGTTCAAGCCGTTGCACTCCATCAAGGTCGACCGGCTCACGCGCGCCGATGTGGCGAGCTGCACCTTGACCATCACGAAGGAGTCCGGGTCGCCCACGGCGTTACTGGCGCGGTCCGCGTTGTCGAGCTGCCTCAGTTGGGCGGTCAGTCAAGGCCTCTGCGAGGCGAACGCGGTGATCGGCAGCACCGTCCCGGAGCGCGGCAGGTCGCGCGACCGCGTGCTGACCAACAGCGAGTTGCGCGCAATCTGGCTAGCCTGCGAGGGGCTTGGCGAATATGCCGCGGTCGTGCGGCTCATGATCCTGTGCGCCGCGCGGCGGCAGGAAATTGGCGGCCTGCGATGGGACGAGATTGACCGCGACGCGGGTACCATCACAATCTCGGCGGCGCGGTCCAAGAACCATCGCGCGCTTACGCTGCCGCTGCCAGCTTTGGCGTGGTCGATCCTCGACAACGTGCCGCGCGTCGACGACCGCGGCTGCTTGTTCGGTGTGCGAGGCTCCTCGGGCTTTTCAATGTGGGCGTGGGCCAAGCGGCGGCTGGACGCGAGACTCGGCGGGGCGGTCGCGCCGTTTGAGCTGCGTGATTTGAGACGCAGCACTGCCACCCACATGGCCGATTTGGGCGTGCAGCCGCATGTCATTGAGCAGGTTTTGAACCACCAGAGCGGACACAAGGCTGGCACCGCCGGAACCTACAATCGCAGCTCCTACGAGCGCGAAGTCCGCGCCGCGATGGCGCTGTGGGCCGACCATCTGATCGCGATGGTCGAGGGCGACGAGCGCAAGGTCGTGCCATTGCAGCGGGTGCCGTAATGGGCAGCGTCGCAGCGCGCCTCAAAGAGCTTGAGGCTGAGTGGCAATCCAAAAGATCGTCACGCAATGATCCCGGTGAGGGACTCGTTTCCATAGTCGAAATCCCGGCCGAGATAGCACATTTGTGCCGAGGCCCAATGAAGCGTTCCCCGCGATTGCGGGGAGGTGATGTGGTGCAAGAACTCGCCCGGTTGGCGGTCGAATGGAGAGACCGGCGCTTTATCGAGGCAATTAAAGCGTTGTTCGAGCATGGGATTGTGGGCAAGCAATGGCAGGTCAGCAGCAAGCGCGGCCCGCACGGCCACGATCTCAAGCAACAAATGAATGCCCTAAAACAGCGGAAGGACGCGGCCGCCATTAACAAGGTATTGGCATTGAAAAGCACGGGCGTATCCGAGCGCCTAGCCTGCGCAACAATTGCTGCGGAGATCGGATTTCGCGGTAACAGTTTCGAAGCTGCGCAGGGAGAACTGCGTAATCTGGTGCGGCGAAGTACCGGCCGTTTGGGTAAGCAAGCGCGCGGGTAGGTCTTCCACGACAATCATAAGCGCTCATAATAGATAGGACGCCTCCGCCACGAATCAGAGGCGTCAATGACTCCCCGAGAAGTGTCTAAAATCCGTGACCGCGAGGTCGCGCTGCACCAGTTCCAGGTCCTTAGCTTTGCGGAGTGGTGCCAACTCAATCGGATCAGCCCAGCCACGGGTCGACGCCTGATCAAGACCGGACGCGGCCCCGTCATCGTGCGCCTCTCCGACCGGCGCATTGGCATCACGGTCGCGGCGAACGCTGCTTGGCAAGCCGAGCGAGCGGGCTGATGCGCGCCCGTCCACCCATCATCACAAAAAAAGCCGGGCGCGCCCGGCACGTCCAGAGGAACTTTGGAATGTCCCGCTTCTATACGCCGCCGAGCGACGGCGCAAGCTTAACCCTTACATCAACCGCTAATGCCCGTGAGTGGTGGGCCGCCGAATCTCGGCGCATCGGGACCGACTGGATCACGCTGCTCGACGTCGCCGACGCCGCGCTGTCCCGCCTGCGCATTCTCCACGTGGGGGTGTCGTCATGACCGACAGCACCTGGGAGGAGCAATGTCGCCGCGCGGATGAGCGCGCGAAGAAGGCCAGAGAAAAGAAGGAGCGGCGCGATCCCTACGAGGTGCTAGGCGTCCAGCGCGATGCATCTTTAGAGCAGATCAAAAAGGCGTATCGC
>Ga0310916_10000117_pt1 | contig 37088 bp, 35 predicted proteins | sample GREbulkMGLF176_FD_203444 | JGI IMG/M metagenome (GOLD analysis project Ga0310916, IMG submission 203444) | Lab enrichment of tropical soil microbial communities from Luquillo Experimental Forest, Puerto Rico - GRE.bulkMG.LF176 | ecosystem: Environmental > Terrestrial > Soil > Tropical forest >...
CGGCGCGCCACCTCCGACAGGTTGGCTCCGCGCGCCGTCGCCTCTGTCAAGATCGCGAGCTTCTGCTCGACACTGAAGCGGCGCCGCCGTTCCACGCGCCCCAATAACTCGGCAGTCGGGTAGGACAGAGATCTTGCGCTATTGCTAGCTCCAGTTCCAAGCCAGCATCGGCACCCTTACCCCGCCAACCGCAAGGCGGCCATCACCGGAGGGAAACAGATCGACGACGCAGTAGCAGACCGCATCAGCCACTAGACAGAGCAACCCCGTTTGCCGCCGCGAGTTCGCGCGCGCTCATGTGAGATGGACGGGGGTGCCGCGAATATTTGCTACCGGCTTTGCTACCAAACCCGATAGCATCGGATGGCATCAGTGGGGACGAGAGCGGATTCCACCCGCAAAAAAGTCAAGGAACACGGTGCGCTGAGGTACCTAACGGGACGAGACGGAACGCCAGAACCACTACGCACGGTACTGAGATAGCACCAGGGTCAGACGTAGTCGGTGAAGATCTCCAGCTTGATCGGCTCGTCCATTCAACAGTTCTCCTTGACAATTACACCTTCAATTGGTCGTCCCGCGACAGGGGACCCAGGACCTCATGCGTTTGTCGCCCGCCCTGGGCCCCGCTACCGCGGGGGGTGACGAGATGCCTATCCGAGGGTCAGGCCGCCATCGACGATGATCGTCTGGCCGGTGATCATCGCGCCGCCGGCGCACAGAAAGAAGATCGTCTCGGCGATGTCTTCGGGTTTGCAGGCGCGCTTCAGCGGTGTGCGCTCGATCGAGGCGGCCTTGCGGTCGGCCGGCCAGTCCCTGTTCCACGGGCTGTCCACAAAACCCGGCGCCACTGCGTTGACGCGGATCTCGGGCGCCAAGGTACGCGCGAGGCTGCGCGTCAGGTTGATCAGTCCCGCTTTGCTCGTCGCGTACGGGATGCTGCTGCCCGAGCCCTGGACGCCGGCGATCGAGGCCGTGCTGCAGATCGCGCCATGGGTGGTCCTCAGCGCCGCGACCGCCGCATGAGTGCAGCGGAACGGGCCGATCAGGTTGGTCGCAAGGATCTGCGACCAGAAATCCTCGGTCAGCGCATCGAGGTCAGGAAACGGGATCGGCACCGGGGTGTTGGGTGTGCCGGCATTGTTGACGAGAAAGTCGAGCCGGCCGAGCGCGTCGATTGCAGCCGTTACCATCCGTTCCGCCTGCCCCGGCTGCGAGACATCGCCGGGCGCAGCGATCACCCGCGCGCCTTGCGATTTGAGGCGCTCGACCTGATCCGGCCCGCGCCGGTCGTCCGGCAGATGATTGAGCGCCACCGACGCACCGCAGCGCGCAAAGGCCTCGGCGGTGGCGAGCCCGATGCCGGATGCGGCGCCGGTCACGAGCGCGGCTTTTCCGGAGAGATCGGCACTGATCATGGCGAGCGCCTCCGCAGCAGTCGACAACGGCGAGACGACAGCATCATGCAGTTGCTTCCGCTGTCAAGCCGCCGGCGTTTTGTGGTAATCGTTTCTGCACCATCCAAGGGAGGGCAAAATGACACTGCTGTCACGGCTGCCGTCGCGGCTGCACCATAACGCCTACGTGGTCCGCGACCACGAAGCCAACCGCCGTTTCTTCGAGGACCTCCTCGGGATCCCGCTGGTCGCGACCTGGTGCGAGAAGAACTACAACACCGAGATGCAGCGGGAGATCGAGTTCTGCCATACCTTTTTCGGCATGGCCGACGGCAGCGCGCTCGCCTTCTTCCAGTTTGCCGACCCGGAGATGTACGAGCGGACTCAGACCGACAAGCCGCCAAAGATCGGACGCCATTTTCACATTGCCTTCAAGGCCGAGCCGGATACCTATGAGGAGCTGAAAGCGCGGCTCGCTCGGGCCGGCGAACCCTATCGCGAGACCAATCACGGCTATTGCAAATCGATCTATGTAACCTCACCCGACGGGCTCATTGTCGAATTCACCCAGGACCCGGAGGATGCCGCTGAGATCGACGCCATCCGCCGCGCCGACGCGCATAGTGAACTCGCCCGCTGGCTGTCGGGCGACCGCCGCACCAACAACGAGCTGCGCGGCCGCGCCATCTAATCTGCGTTAACCGGGGTTAACACCTGTTTCTGCAGGAAAAATACAGGTGCCGGTCCGCTCCCGTCACCCGCTTGGTCCCGTAAACACCCAAATGCCCGCACCCGTCTGTCTCCTGCCGCGCCGCACGGATCATACGCAATTGATGTGATATTGTCAATATAAAATTATTAAATTTTGCGCAACCGCGGTTCCGTTCCTGGCATTCCAGCCGCTGCCTGACGACCTCGGCGTCATCGCCGTTCCGAGTAGGTGACGGAAACGGCAGTCGGGCTTATTCATTTCGTCGTCCTGGTCTCGCTGTTTACCAGACCAGAAATAGCTATATTCTGGTCAGAGTAGGCGGATGGCAGACACCGGTGGCAGTTTGGCAGGTCCAGGAGGCGAAGACCCGTCTCAGCGAAGTGATCGAAAGGGCCCGCACCGAGGGGCCGCAGACGATCACCCGCCACGGCGCGGAGCGGGTAATTGTGCTGTCGATCGAGGATTATCGCGCTTTGGTCGCGCATAAACCCGACTTCAAGGGGCACTTGCTCGGTGGTCCCAAGGTCGATGACTTTTCTATCGAGCGCGACCGTGGGAGGAGATAGCGAGGCCGGTCATTCAGGTCGAATCGGCTCGCTGGCTGACAAGTGAACGCCGCCTTGGTTCGTCGGAGGCAATCGATCTAAGGGCCTAGCGCCGCGAGTAGTGCTTGCGCCTCGCTGAGTTCGGGGAATTGTTGGGTCGGCGGGAAGCCCTCGACCGCCGGCGCCAGCACGGCGTGCGCATCGGTGTCGCGATTGGCCGCGCGGTGGAGCTTCGCCAAAGACAGCGCGGCGCGCAGTTCGAGCTCTGCGACCAGGCACGCCATGGCGACTTCGCCAACAGGTTTGACCAGGATCCCCGCGCCACAGCGGAAATTTGCGACGCCCTCACATTATGGGTGCTCGGCCGAATAGACGAGGCCTTGCCGCTTGCCGACCGCGCCCTAACCCATGCCGAGTCGGCAGAGCGCTGGACCCGGCCACCGGCACCAGTGCGCCGCTATGCGAAGACGCGATAGATGGGGGGCACTGGGCATTTCCGTTGCGCGGCCAGTGGGATCGCGACGGACGGCGGATTTCCGATAAAGGTTTCACGCTCACCTGTGCCGCCGACGCGCAGGGGAAATGCGTGCGGTTCGGCTATAAGCCGTGGAAAACCAGTCCCGACGGGGTCGCCCTTGGAGATTACCACCAAGCCTGCATCCGCATGGTCCGGGCCGATTATTGCGGAAACGAGGGGACCACCCGAGACGGAATGCTGATTGATTTTTACGACCAACTCGGGATCCAAAAGCGAACCAAGGACGCCCCCGATCACGCGCTGCCCTTCGAGGCGGCGTGGAATACCGAGGGTGCCGTCTGCGTCGCCCATACCCGTGTCCCGGAGCACATGACAATTGCACGCCTCGCCCAGATCTGCCCACGCTTGCGCGGACGGCTCGGCGAGACCGCCTGTACCGAAGTAGAAGCCCAGTTGGGGCGGCTCGGCCAGGTCCTGTTGTTCAATCGCTCCAGATGAAGCGGTAGGAGGGATGAGGATTATGAAGCCATGGAAGAGTCTCGCCATCGCGTCCGCGGTGACGGCGTTCGCGGCGACCGCCCAGGCCGAATGCTTGGGCGTCTCTCACGCAACCCAGATCGTAGCGAATGAGACCGCGACGGGCACGGTTACTACGAACAGGAGAGCTCTCAATCGACTGGCTTCGAACCGGCTGGCTTCGAACCGACTGGCTTCGAACCAGCCCGGCGAAGGTGCGGCCTCGGATATCATAGCCATTGAAATGCCGGATGGTACTCGGCTCTCGCGCTAGTTTGGCCCCCGCACGCTGCTAGCCTCGCGTGCGCACGTATAAGGGCTAGCGCAACAGATTCGACTTCTGTCGCGGCTACTCGTCTGGAATTCCCACCTTGCGTTGGGCGAGTTTGACCAGCGCGAAATCCACCGAGCTTTCTAACTGCCGGTGCCGTAGTTCTTGGTCAGATAATCGACGATGGCTTTGGCATCACCCGGTACAATCGGGGCGCCAAAGACATTGATCATCTTGTCGACTTCGGCCTGCCACGTCTTGCGGTCCATGAAGGGCGCATTGGTGCGAGGGTAGTCGAGACTGTGACAAGCAGCGCAGTTGTTCTCGACGACGTCGTGGCCGGGGGCGTCGTTGAGCGGCACCGGCTGTTCGCCGGCATAGGCTGCGGCACACTGGAGGAGCGCGACCGCGGCAGCGAGAAGGCAGATTCTCATCGCTCGCCTCGGATCACGCGGCGGTGATCGCCAGCGGGCGCACCACATTGTTGTGATAGCCCGCGGGGTTGAAGATCAGGCTCTCGGCCTGGGTCTGGCCGATGACATTGCTGGCTCTTGCCGAGATCGTATGTTTTCCCGGCTTCTGCGGCGTGAATTGGTAGGTCCAGCTGCGAAACGCGAAGCGGCCGAGATCCGGCCCGAGTTCCGCCGCCTGCCAGACATTGCCGCCGTCAACTGAGACTTCGACACGGCGGATGCCGTAGCCCGCATCCCAGGCGATGCCTGCGATCTCCACAGGCTGACCGACACGCACCTGCTCGCCATCGGCGGGAGAGGCGATCAGCGAGTTCACCACTACCTCGGTGATCGGCTCGTTGGCATCGGTCATCTGCGAGAGAAAATGCTGCACGACCGGAAACTTGCCGGTCGGGATCCTGTAGGCGCTTTTCATCCAAAAGCCGCCGAACGGCTTCGTCACCGCCTCGACGGTGATGAGATGCTTCATCCAGTAGGTGGCGGTCCAGCCTGGCAGGATGAGGCGCGCCGGAAAGCCGTTGAAGTGCGGCAGCGGTTGCCCATTCATCTGATGGGCAACGATCGTGTTTTCGTCGAGCGCCTTCCACACCGGGATGCTCTTGACGAAATCCGGGGTCTTGTCGAGCACCGGGCCGTCGGCGCCGTTGACGACGATCTCGATCGCCTCCTTGCGCAATCCCGCCTTGGCGAGCACGTCCTTGAGCCGAATGCCGCGCCAGACAGCATTGCCCATCGCGCCGGGGCCCCACTGGACACCCGGCACATGCGGCTGCGACCATCCGCGGCGGTTGCCGGAGCATTGGCACACAGCAACGATCTCGACCTGCTCAAACCCTGTCTGAAGTTCATCGAGGGTCAGCTCAAACGGTGTCGCCGCGGCCTCGCCGCCGACTTGCAGCCGCCAGCGACTGGGATCGATCCCGTCGGGGATATCAGCGAGATGATAGCGGACGAAGAACGCGTCGTTGGGTGTGATCGCGGTCTTGAAGTACGGCACCGGCGTCTCGTAATTGGGCGGCCGGTAGCTCAGCTTGATCAGCGGCTGCTTGCCGGGAAGCGCGTCGAGGATCGCGGTGTCGTAAACACCCGCGGGAAGGCCCGGAACCAGCGCAGGCCTCTCCTGCGACCATGCCGACCGCCGGTCCAATCCCGGCCAGGCGAGAGCCAACGCACCAGTGGCGGCCCGCTGCAGAAACCGCCGTCTGCTTAGACCCGTCATCGTCGCGCGATGCAGGTCGCCGGTTAGCGCCGGCCGAATTTGGCGGTGATGATCCATGATCCCTTTCTCGCAGAACTCGGAATATATCGCGAAGTGGTCCTTCATGCACGCTTGGATGCCGCCACAACCGGGCTCGATGCCACGCATGGTCTTAATGCGCTCGCCGGCATCTAGGTCGCGACTACCGGGGCTTATTTATCGGGCGGTCGCACTTACGCTTTTTTATCTAATGTTAACTACGTCACACACCTCGACTGTTTCGGTCAGCTATTTTGCCGGGCGTGGGCGCATCGGCCGTCCATCCCGGAAATGCCTGTCCTTAGGTGATTCCGGCGAGCTCAAGGGAGTCTCTCGATGTCCATTCCTGACGATTTCGAACCGAAACCAACGCTTCCGACCGGCGGCCTCGAGCGGATGATCCAGATCTGGGAAGCCTCGCGGGACGCAAACAGCGGCGGCTACGGCAGCGGCGTGCTCCAGCACATCTCAAACTGGGGCGCACCGAGCCCGCAACACAGGACCTCCTGCTCACCGTTCACGGCGACGTGCATCGGCATGATGTTCGACCCGAGCGGCGCCACCGACGACGCGACGACCTACGCGCCTATGATCAACAACGGCACGAGCACGCTCGCGCTGCCGCCCGACTACTATATTCTGCACAACGGCTTCTACTTCCAGGTCGACCCGGACGTGGCCACTTCCGCAGCGACTGTCGCCGCGCGCAAGCAGATGTTCGACAATCATAGCTGGCCGCGCTGCGACGACTCCGCGCTCTCCACCGTGTTTTTCAACCTCGGCTACGCGATCGATACCCGTGATGTCCGTCGGGGGGATCTGATCGGTATCGACTGGGCGAACGGCCATGGCCATGCTGCGTTTGTCTGGGACGTGCACACGGATGAAGACAATGCCGTCGACTGCCTGCAGTTCCTCTCGGCAAACGGTTACAGAGGTAACGACGGCGTTTACCACGGCCCCGGCGTGTCGGTTTCGGCGCCGAATAATGCCGCGGCGTTTATCGATCAGGCCGACAGCCAATTCACAAAGAAATTCCAGCTCTTTGCCGACAACGACCTCTACCTCACCGACGCGTACTGGTACTGTCTGCCCGGGGTCGCGCGAAACGACGTCAAGCTCGAAACGTTCCGCTCGCCGAACCCGCCGGCGAATCTTATCGTCGACAAGGCCAATAACGGGGCCTACTCTATGGCAAAGCTGCGCGCAGTTCGCTTCTGGGGCTTCGCCCCGCCCGAGGCGCCGCACGGTGACGCTCTCACCGACGAAGCGCGTGAGCAGGCGTCACAACTCTGCCAGTGGCAGATGACGCCGCCGTACAGTATCGCGAGTTAGCGGGTGTGAACCCCGCTCCGTCTGGTCAGTGAGCACGCAGGGTGGGCGAGTACGCACCCGCGGACACCTTCCCGACGAGGCACGATGCTGCATTTGCCGGGCTCAGCCCATCCTGCCACAGAGTGACGCGACGGAGCCGTGACTCGCTTCGCTCCGGCCAGCCGTCAACGCCGGCCGACTTTGGCGGTGATGATGGCCTGTTGGCAGGGCTCGGAAAATTCGGCGAAATGGTCCTTCATACAGGCTTGGATGCGCCCGCCGCCGGGCTCGACGCCGGCACAGGTCTTCTGCACCTCGGCCTTGCACGCCTTGACAACCGCGACGCTACTCAATAGCGCCGCCTTGCACGGCTCGGAGAACGCGGTGAAGTGCTCTTTCACGCATGCGCGCAGCTGCCCGGCGCCGGGCTGAACCTCGGCGCAATTCTGCTGGAGGTCGGCCTTGCACGCCTGCCGCACCGTCACCGGCTGAGCCGCCGCCATCACTGATGCAAGGATAAGGACCGACATCGCAGCCATTCCGATCATTTTATGCATGCCGTCATCCCTCGGGTATCCCAGCGCGACGCAGACCGGGGAAGTAGGTGGCCTCGGCCAGGGCGCGAATCTGAGGATTGTCGTACCAAGTGTATTGTTGAACGCGCGCGAGGCTCGAATAGAGCTTGCTCAATCCCTGAGCTTCGGCGAGTTCCGATCGGGCGCGTTCGGTTTCGCCTTTCAGCGCGTAACCGGCCGCAAGGTAGGCATGAACAAACGCCAACCTGGCATTCTCGCTGTTCGCCTTTTCCAGCCAGCCGATCGCCTCGTCGGTATGCGACTGCAGTAGGTAAATGACCCCCATTCGTCCATACCACGGGGCAATGGCTGGCTCGTGCGGGCTGAGGTGGATGGCTTCCTCGAAATACGGGATCGCCTGATCGGCCGAACCAGTAAGGAACTTGCACCAGCCGAGGCGCGCGTAAGCGGGAGCGCGGCTGCGATCGAGCGAGATCGCTCTCTCATATTCGGGAATGGCCTCCCCGCAGCGCGACTGCGCGAACAGCACCTGACCCTTTACGTAATGCGCCAGCGCACTGTTCGGCGACGCTGCCAATGCCTGCGCCACCAGCTTTTCGGCACGATGCAGGTCCTCGTCGGGAAAATCGCTCATCTCGTCGGTGACGCGAAAGGCCAGCGTGGCCGCGAGCCAAGTTGCGGCATCGGCGGACTTCGGATCGAACGCCAACGCGGTCTCGAAGAGAGTCACCGCCTCGTCGCTATTCTCCTTCGAGATCGGCCTCGTCAGCACGGCGCGGCCGCGCAGGATGTAATCGAGTGCGTCGGGATGATCGGTTGGTCGCCGGGCCTCCGCGATGGCAAGTTGCGACTGCAGGGCGCGGGCGATGCGAGCCGTGATCTCGTTTTGTAAGGCGAACAGATCGGCGGCGTCACGATCGAAACGATCGCCCCAAATTTGTGCGCCAGTCTCTGTATCGACCAGCTGTGCGTTGATGCGGACCTGATTGCCGGCCCGCTGCACGCTCCCCTCCAAGACATAGCGCACGCCCAATTCGCGCCCGATCTGCTTGGCATCGACCGCCTTGCCTTTGTAGGTAAAGGCGGTATTGCGGGCGATCACCATGCTTCCTTGAATGCGCGCGACATCTGTCGTGAGGTCCTCGGTGATGCCGTCGGCGAAATACTCTTGCTGCGGATCGTTGCTGCGGTTGGTGAATGGCAGCACGACGATCGACAATCGCGGTGCGGTGTTGGGTTGCGTGACCGATGAAATGGCTGGAGCGGGACGTGGTTCGGAGCGCTGGCCGGGCCACAGCCACCACGCTGCCCCTGGCGCAGCGATCAGCAGCAGAAGGGCGGGAGCGAGCATGCCGGCTCGGAGTGCCCGCCGTCTGCGGCCGACGACAAGCGTCGGGCGGACCCGGTCCCCCGCTCCGGCTACCCGAAAAGCGCGTACCGGTTGGGCGATGTTCTTGACCCGCTGTTCGCCGAGTGCAGTGAACGCGACGGGGAGCCTGGTGCCTATCTGGTCGCGGACCGCACCGGAAAGACAAATGCCGCCGGGCGCGGCCAACGCCTGCAGGCGGGCGGCGATGTTGACGCCGTCGCCAAACAGGTTCGATCCGTCGACCAGAACGTCGCCGAGATGGACGCCAATGCGGAACCGCATCTGCTCACCAAACGGACGATTCTCGTTCTCTTTTTCGATCGCATCCTGGACCGCGACGGCGCACTCGACGGCGTCGACGGCACTGGCGAAATCGGCGACGACACTGTCGCCGGCGGTATTGAAGATCCGGCCGCGATGGGCGGAGATCAAAGGGTCGAGGATCGCGCGGTAGGCTTGCAGACGGCGCAAGGTGCCGACCTCGTCCAGCCCCATCAAGCGGCTGTACTCGGCAATATCGGCCGCGAAAATCGCGGCGAGCTTGCGTTCGACGACCTGGCCCTCCGCCACCCGCCCTCCTCAGCCCCGACTCATAGCGCAATCAACATGTTCGACGAGATAATATAGCATTTATTTCCGAGGGCGGACGCCACTATCGGGAGAATGGCCTCTCGCCTTCGTCATTCCGGCAAAGGCTGGCAAACACCGACCTTGTCTTCGCGTGCTCCATGACACAAAGCCGAGACGTCTACACAACCGACATCCCCTATTTGCGTGACTTCAAGCCGATGCTGGCGCCGGCCTGGCTAGACCATGTGGCGCTGGTGGGCGGCATCGAGCCGCCCGACCGCGACAGCGGCTTTACATGGTGCGACCTCGGGTGCGGCCAGGGGGTCACCGCCGCAATCCTCGCCGCAACCCATCCGAACGGCGAGTTCTTCGGCGTCGATGCGATGGCGGTGCACACCGACCACGGCGGGCGGCTTGCGTCCGCCGCGGCAATCCCAAACGTCCGCTTTCACGCCGCTGATTTTGCCGCAGCGATCGAACTCGGACTGCCGCAATTCGATTATATCGTCGCGCACGGCGTCTATTCCTGGATCGATCGAGCCAGCCAAAGCGCCCTGCTCCGGTTCATCGATCGGCGCCTCAAGCCCAGCGGTCTGGTTTATCTCAGCTACAATACGTTGCCGGGCTGGCTGCGCGATCTGCCGTTTCAGCGCCTGGTGCAGGAGCTCAACCGTATCTTCTCCGGCGACAGCGCCGCCCGCTTTACCGCGGCCGCGAAGATCGCGCGTGCGCTTGCCGATGCGGGGGTTCCGGCATTGGCGGATAGCTTCATCGTCAAAGAGCTGAAGGAGCGGCCGGAGGACTATAAATCGGCTTATCTCGTGCATGAATTCATGCCTGCCGCGTGGCGGCCGCTCTGGGTCACCGAGGTCAGAACGGCAATGGCGCCAATCGGGCTCGAACCGGTCGGCTCGGCGACATTGAGCGAAAACCTCGATTGGATGGTGCTCGACGAACCGGCTCGCGAGATCCTCGCCACGATCGCCGATACCGGTGCAGCCGAGCTGGTCCGCGATTTTTACCTCGATCAGCGGCTTCGCTGCGATGTCTTTGCCCGCGGCAATCGCCGCGTCGATCGCGGCGAACGGGCCGAGCGTCTTCTAGCGAGTGCCTTCGCGCTCGCCCGGCCGCTCTGCGAAATCCGCTACCGGACGCTCACCTCGGCGGGTCCGCTGAGCTATGACAGCCCCGCGGCGCGGGCGATCATTGCCACGGTGGCCGCGGCGCCGCGCTCACTCACCGCGGGCACGCGGGACCTGAAGGCTCTGCTGACATTATGCGCGGCGGGCGACCTTATGCCGGTGGAACCCGGAAATGTTCCGGTGCACGCGCTCAACCGCATATTGTGCTCGCGGGCCGGCGCACCCGAAGAGATTGGTTGGCTCGCCCTGCCTTGCGGCACCGCCGTCGCCGTCGATCGCGGCCTGCTTCGCCTGTTGCGCGACGGCAAGGAAATCGACGAGCTGCGGTACCCGGGATGGGCCGGCTTTCTGGCCTTGCACGGTTTGTAAGACGCGCTATGCCGAGGTGCGGGGATCCAGCGCGTCGCGCAGCCCGTCGCCGATGAAGTTGATCGACAGCACGGCGAGAAAGATCGCGCCGCCGGCGAACAACGCCCAGTGCGGGGCGATGTCGAGGTAATCCTTGGCATCGAACAGAATGCGTCCCCAGGTCGGAATGTCGGGCGGGAAGCCGAGGCCGAGAAAGGACAGCGTCGATTCGAGAATGATCGCGGCAGCAACATCGATTGTCGCGGCGACGATGACCGGCCCCAGCGAATTCGGCAGGATGTGCCGCATCACCAGACGCAGACTGCTCATCCCCAATGCCCGCGCCGCCTCGACGAACTCCTTTTCGCGCAGCGACAAGAATTGTGCCCGCACCAGCCGCGCCGCCGGCATCCAGCGCAAGCCGCCAATAACCGCGACGATCAGGATGAATATTCCGAGCTCGGGTCCCACCAGCTGCTTCAGCGGGTCGCGGAACAGGTAAATGAGCAACAGCAACAGAGGCAACGGCGGCAGCGACAGGAACAGGTCGGCGAGCCACATCAGCGCCGCATCGACGGCGCCAATCGACATTCCGGCAATGGCGCCGATGAATGTGCCGATGACGATGGCCATGAGCGCCGCCGCCAAGCCGACAGCGAGCGATATACGGCCGCCGTAGAGCATGCGGGCGAGCAGATCCTGGCCGAGGTCGTCGGTGCCGAAGGGATGGCTCCAGGACGGACCGTCGAGATGCGCACTGAAATCAATGTCGTTGATCGGCACCTGCCACAACAGCGGCCCAAAGCCAACCGCGAGGAGCATCATGGCCAGAAGCACGGCCCCGGCAACCGCCAGACGGTGCCGGCGAAACCGCCACCAGGTGCCGCTGCGGCGCGTGGCCTCGCCCGCGAGCGGCGCGAACCCCGTCGAGGCGTCAGCGATAGGCGATGCGAGGGTCGAGCCAGCCATACAGGATGTCGGCAACCAGATTGAAAAGGATTACCAGGCAAGAGAATACGAACGTCACCGCCATGATCACCGGCGTGTCGTTGGCGAGGATCGCGTTGATCAGCAGAGATCCGATGCCTGGAACGCGAAAGATCTGCTCGGTAACGACGGCGCCTCCGAACACCGCCGGCATTGTCAGCGCCACCAATGTGACGACCGGGACCAGCGCATTACGAAGTACGTGTTTGACGATGATGATGCGCTCAGGGACTCCTTTCGCTCGGGCGGTGGTGACGTAGTCGAGGCGGACTACCTCGAGCACCGACGAGCGCACATAACGCGTCCATGAGGCGCCCTGAGCGAGACCCAGCACTGTTACCGGCATGATCGCTTGTTTGAACTCCTCCCAATACCAGTGCCATCCGCTGGCGCTGATATCGGCCCGATAGACGAACGGCAGCCAGTCGAGATAAATGCTGAACAGCAGGATGAACAACAGTCCGGTGAAGAATGTCGGGAGTGAAAAGCCGATGAACGCGAGCAGATTGGCGACCTGATCGAAGATCGAATAGGGCCGCACTGCCGAATACACACCGACCGGCAGCGCAACCATTAGTGCCAGGATCTGCGACGAGCCGATGACGAACAATGTGGTCGGCAGGCGCTGCAGGATGAGCGTATCGACATCCATGCGGCTGACGAACGAAAAACCCCAGTCGCCGTGCAGCATCGCCGAAAGCCAATGGACATAGCGCAACGCGATCGGGTCATCGAACCCGAACCTCGCGCGCAGCGCCGCCGCGACCTCGGGCGGCACATTCGGGTTGGTCGCCAGTTCCCCAAACGGGTCGCCCGGCGCCAGCGCCAATACCGCAAACAGCACGATACTGATCCCGAGCAGGCTCGGCACCGCGATCAGCAACCGCCGCAGGAGGTAGCGGCCCATGCCCCCTCCCTACCCCCGGAACCCCCGCCCTGGCGGGTGGCCGTCCGGTGCCTCCCCCGCGTTCGGCGGAGGCAAGGGTGGGGGCCGGCGGCAGCGTGCCGTCCTCATGTCTCGCGGTACCAGTCCTTCAGGTTCCAGAAGTCGTTGTCCCAGCCGCTCAAGGTAGCCTTGAGCTTGTTGGACATTGCCGCCACCCAGCGGCGGTTCACGACGGGGATGACCACTCCATCTTCGACGACCATGTCGTTCATCTTGATGAACAATACGGCGCGCTTAACCGGATCGAGTTCGCTTTGGGCCGCAAGAAAGGTTTTGTCGTATTCGTCATTGCGCCAGCGTGTCGGATTGGTACCCTGCCATTTGTTATCCTTCGAAGCGATCTCCCACGACACGAATTGCTGCATGAACCGTTCCGGATCGGGAACCGAGGGCGTGCCTGTCGTGTACATCTGGATATCTGTATAAAACTTTCTGGCTGTGTCCGGATTTGCTACGTCGGACGAGAAATACACTGACGCGGTGACCGACTTCAGCTCGACGTCGATGCCCGCCTTCTGGCAGGCCTGCTTTACAATGGCCTGGGTCTTCTGGCGCGGCGCGTTGATCGAGGTCTGGAACACAAGCTTCAGCTTTTTGCCATCCCTGACACGAATGCCGTCGGCACCACGCTTCCAGCCTGCTTCGTCCAGCAGTCGGTTCGCCTTATCGACGTCGAACTCCCATTTTGTGTTCTTTGAGGTAAAGCGCTCGGGATTGTTGAGGAAATTCCCAGTGATAACCCCGGTCCGCCCGTAAATGTGCGTCTGCACGGCGGCGCGGTCGACAAGCAGAGCGAGAGCCTGTCGAACGGCGGGATCACTGAACAATGGATGCTTTGTCTGGGGGCTCGAGCGCTCACCGTCGACCTCGGTCCACGGATCGGCGCTGTTGATTTGGATGTGCTCGATCCCGCGGCTCTGCACGATCTGGGTGCGTCCCTTGGCATTGCCGGCGTTTTCTAATTTGACGAGGATTTCGTCCTCGACCTGCATGTTCCAAGCGTAGTCGTACTCGCCGGTCTGAATTACAGCGCGTGCCGCCGACACGGCGTCGCCGCCGCCTTTCACCTCGATCGTGTCGAAATACGGCCGATCGGCGACGTGGTAGGAGGGATTGCGTTCGCCCTTGATCAAGTCGCCCGGCGTGAACTCGACAAACCGGTACGGGCCGGTCCCTACCGCCTTCAGGTTTGCCGGAGCATCGCGCGAATTGGCGCCCTTGTACGGCTCAAATAAATGTCTCGGAATGATCATGCCTTGCCAGGCGACAAAAGGACCGGCCCAGAACGGTGTGGGCTTGTCGAACCGAACGCGCACAGTAAGCGAATCGATCTTTTCGGCCTCCGTACCCCGATAGGTGCCGATCGTCGTCGCGGCGGTCGCGGGATCGGAGGCAAATTCCCAGTTGAATACGACATCGTCGGCGGTAAACGGCCGGCCGTCGTGCCACTCGACCCCCTTTTTTAGCCTCCAGGTCACCGACATGCCATCGGCGGCGACGCCGCCGTTTTCGAGATCGGGGATCTCGGCGGCGAGCACCGGCACGAGGTTACCCTCGGGGTCCCATGCCGCCAACGGCTCGTAAAAAATCCGGCACCCTTCGGCGTCCTTGGCGCCCACGGCGAAATGCGGATTGAGCAACGTCGGCGCCTGCCAGAACAACAGCTTGAGCCTTCCGCCGCCGCCCGCTTTGGTCGGCTTGTAGCCGGTTTGCGGCGTTGTTTGCGCCAGACCGGCGTGGGCCAGGAGCCGGGTCGCAAAAGGCGCAGTGAGTCCCAGGCCGACCATTTTGCCGACAAACGCGCGACGCGACAGCCTGCCCGCCATCACGGTCGCGATCAGCTCTCGGAGGTCGCGCTCGGTCATGGAACCCGCCCGGGAGCGGTCACACCTCCCGGTACCAGTTTTTGAGGTCCCATAGGACGTTGTCCCAGCCGCTCAACTTCGCCCTGAGCTGAAGCGACATGGCGGAAACCGAAGGACGATAGACCACTGGGATCACCACTGGATCGCCGACCACCATGTCATTCATAGCGATGAACAACGCCGCCCGCTTTACCGGATCGAGTTCGCCTTCGGCCGCGCGAAAGGCCTTGTCGTAGTCGTCACTGCGCCAGCGGGTGATGTTGCGGCCCTGCCATTTGTTGTCTTTCGACGCGATTTCCGAGGAGAGGAACTGACGCATGAAAAAACCGGGGTCAGGCTCGCCCATTGTCGTAGTGAACATTTGAATATCGGTATAGAATTTCGAATAGGTGTCCGGGTTGGCCACATCGGACGAGAAGTACACCGATGCAGTCACCGATTTGAGCTCGACCTCGATGCCCGCTTTCTGGCACGCCTGCTTAACGATCGCTTGAGTCTTCTGGCGCGGCGCGTTGATCGAGGTCTGGAAGACGAGCTTCAGTTTTTTGCCGTCCTTGGCGCGGATGCCATCCGACCCGCGCTGCCAGCCGGCCTGATCCAGGAGTTGGTTCGCCTTGTCGATGTTGAACTCCCAACCCGTGTTCTTCGACACGAAGCGCTGCGGGTTGTTGATGAAATTTCCCGTCGCGATGCCGGTCCGGCCGTAGATGTGCTTCTCGACCGAGGCGCGGTCGACGAGCAGCCCCAGCGCTTCGCGAACCGCGCGATCGCTGAACAGCGGATGCCGTGTCTTGGCGCTCGAGCGTTCGCCGTCGACCTCGGTCCAGGGATCGGTGCTGTTGAGTTGGATGTGCTCGATATTGCCGCCCGGCACGATTTCGACACGCCCCTTGGCGCTCCCCCCGCTCTCCAGCCTGAGCAGGATCTCGTCCTCAACCTGCAAATTCCACGCGTAATCGTACTCGCCGGTCTGGATCACCGCGCGGGCCGCCGACACCGCATCGCCGCCGCCCTTCATCTCGATTGTGTCGAAATAGGGCCGGTTGGGCAGATGATAGGAGCGGTTGCGCTCGCCCCTGACGAGATCACCCGGCTTGAAATCGACAAACCGGTAGGGGCCGGTCCCGACCGGCTTCAAGTTTGCCGGCGCCTCGCGCGAGCCGCCGCCGCGGTACGGCTCAAACAGATGCTTCGGGATGATCATTCCGCGCTGGCCGACAAACGCGTCCGCCCAGAACGGCGTCGGCTGTGCAAAATGTACCCGAACGACGAGCAGATCGATCTTTTCGACCTTGATGTCCTGGTAGCTGCCGATAGTCGTAGCTGCCGTCGCCGGGTCGGCGGCGTATTCCCAGTTGAACACGACATCGTCGGCGGTGAACGGCTGGCCATCGTGCCACTCGACGCCCTGCCTGAGCTTCCAGGTCACCGACATGCCATCGGGCGCGACCCCGCCGTTCTCGATGTCCGGGATCTCGGCGGCGAGAACGGGCGCCAGATTGCCGTCAGCGTCCCAGGCCGCGAGCGGCTCGTAGAAAATGCGCGAGCCTTCCTGATCCTTCGTGCCGGTGGCGAAATGAGGATTGAGCAGAGTCGGCGCTTGCCAGAACAACAGTTTGAGGGTGCCGCCGCCACCCGCTTTGGTCGGCTTGTATTCGGTGGTCGTCGCCGCGTGCGCCGCGCCGGCATGGGCTAGCAGCTGGCCCGCCAAAGGCGCGGTGAGACCGAGCCCGACCATCTTTTGCACGAACGCCCGGCGCGACACCCGGCCCGTCTTTACCGCCGCGACGAGCTTTCGCAGCTCTCGCTCGTCCATCGAAACCTCCCCGGCCCTGCGTCGCATCAATACAGCACCGACGGGAGATAGGCTCCCGCCGGCTCGTTGTAGAGGCCGATCGTCATCAGCGTCATTTGGTGTACCAACCGTAAGCCGTTTTGCAGACACCAACGGAACAGCTCGCCGTTCCCCGTCGGTGCCAGAAATCCGCCGCCCGAGAAGGCCGGCGCCGCCCGATTAAGGCCTTCATGCCATGATTGGTCTCCGCGACGGCATGAGCGAAGAAGGCAATGTCGGTGCAATAAGCGCTGATCGCACCCAAATGCTCGACGACCCGCGCTGAACCCTGGTCGATCGCATCTTCGAGTTCGCCACCTCGGTGATGCCCGTGAACGCGCTGGCACAGCGCGTTGCAAGCTGGCAGATCCGCCTTGACTGCGGGCCGCACAGCATAACCCGGCAAGCTGATGCCCACCGGCGCGCCGTTAAGTTTCGACACGGTCTCGCGTGTTTCGAAGCCGAGCTTTGTATAGAGGCACAGAGAGCGATTGTGGTAGGCGGATTGCAGGAGCCGCACCCCAGGCACGCCGCGCCCGGAGCAGCGCTCGATGACATCGAGCATCAGCTGCCGCCCGATCGTCTGATTTTGTGAGGCGGGATCGACGGTAATCGGGCCGATGCCAGCAATCGGGCTGCGTTCGTCGAGAAAGTTGCTGCCCACCACTTTACCATTGTGCTCGGCGACGACCGAGTAGAACCCGGGGTGCGCCAGCAGCGTCTTCATCAGGCCCGTGGCGACCTCCGTGGACGGGAAGTCCCATGGAAAATTGTGTTCGGTGGCGATTGCTTTGAAAGCCTCAAAGCAGACCACGCCACAGGCGCTTACATCTTCGGGCGTGCCGGGCCGCAAGATCACTTCGCCGTCCTCTGTTCCGCTTGGTTTGCTTCTTCGTATCAGAAAACGAGGAAACGCACACGCCCCGGTATCGGCTCTCTCTTGTCCTCGACGCTTAATAAGCCGATTATCGCGATTTGACGGAAGGTTGACGGAAGCTTTGAAGAAGGGAACCACCGATGCTGACACGCGAAGAGAACGAGCTGGTAACGAGGGTGGGACCGGGCGCGCCGATGGGCAACGTGTTGCGGCGATATTGGATCCCGGCCCTTCTGTCGCGCGAATTGCCGGAGCCCGACTGCCCGCCGGTGCGCGCGCAGCTCCTCGGCGAGAAGCTCGTTGGGTTTCGCGACAGCCGCGGCCGGGTCGGGCTTGTCGACGAGTTTTGCCCGCATCGCCGCGCCTCGTTGTGGTTTGGGCGCAACGAGGAATCCGGCTTGCGCTGCGTCTATCACGGCTGGAAATTCGACGTCGACGGCAATTGCCTCGAGCAGATGAACGAGGCGGAGCCGTTCTGCCACAAGGTCCGCCTGACGGCCTATCCGACGACCGAGATGGGCGGGGTGATCTGGGCCTATATGGGGCCGCGCGACAAGATGCCGGCGCCGCCGGCCTTCGAATGGACGCAGGTGCCGGAAACCCACCGGCACTGCTCGAAGGTATGGGAGGAGTGCAACTGGCTACAGGCGCTCGAAGGCGGCATCGACACCTCGCACGCGCCGATCCTGCATCGCGCGATCACGGCGAACACCAAACGCCCCGGCATCCCGGTGCGGGGACCGTTTGTCCGCGGCAAGGCGCCGACGCTCGAGGTCGATGTTACCGATTACGGCTATCGATATGTCGGCATACGCCCGCTCGACGAAGACAAGACCTATGTGCGGTCTTACCATTTCGTCATGCCCTTCACGCAGATCCGCCCGCAGCAGCTGGGCCGCGCGATGGGCGGCGGCGATCGGACCAACATCGCCGGCCACATCTGGGTGCCGATCGACGACAAGAACTGCATGGTCTACAACTGGATGTACAGCTATGGCGAAGAGGGGCTGAGCGAGGAGGACCGCATGGAGCGCGGCAATGGCAACGGCCCCGATTATGTTGAGCAGTCGGGCGAGTTCCGCTCTTATCGCAACAAGCGCAACGATTGGATGATCGACCGTCAGGTGCAGAAATACGAGACCTTCACTGGCATCGACGGCATCAACACCCAGGACCGCGCATTACAGGAGGGGATGGGACCGATCGTCGACCGCTCGAAGGAGCATCTCGGCCCCGCCGACCGCGCGATCATCGCGACGCGGCGCCTCTTGCTCCAGGCGGTCAAGACGGTGCAGGAGGGCGGCGACCCGCCGGGTATCGACACCAGCTACTATTCGGCGCGCGCGATCGAGAGAATCTTTCCGCGCGAAATGACCTGGCGCGACACCGTCCTCCCCGAAATGTACGCAGAACACATGGCGATGGTGGCGAAGTAATCCCGGGCGGTAGCTGAAGGCCGAGGAGGAGCAGAGCTTCTCGGCGCCTCAGTGGCCGCCGGCCCCAAGCGGAAGCCTGGCCCACACCAGCCCGTAAAGGCTGAGAAGCAATTCGAGGCCGATCAGGCCGATGATGTACCACTCCAGGCGCAGGCTGCGCTGGTTGTGAACAAGTTCGATGAGGGTTCCAGCGGTCTCGCTGATCAGCGCGAGCTTTCGTTCCATGGCGCGGCTGCGCTCGACGAGTTCGTACTCGTCCTCGAGCCGGGCGTAAAGCCGCTCCAGCTCCGGGTGGTCCCAGAGAACATCGGGTTTTTCCTCGACCTCGACGCGTCCCACCATGCGGTGCTGGGTCAATAGAACGTCGCCGATTTGCCGCAACAGCTCTCTCGCCTGGGCGCCCGGACGGCCCTTGCGCTGCAACCCCACCGCGAGCGGCTCGATGCGGTCGAAGACCCCTGCGATGCGCGCTTCCGAGTGCCCGAGCACCAGGCTCTTCGACAATACATTGGCAATTATCTGCAGCCGTTCGAGCGAGGCTGCTTCGATGACGACGGCGCCCGACGGTTCGATTTGGTCTTCCCCGCTCCGATTGACCCGCACTTGCACTTGGTCGGTCTCCGGGGTTTCGAGCGGGTCGTGAACCCGTGCCCGCAATGAGCGCAGCACTTCGTCTTCCTCGATGGCTGACAGCCGGGCGAAGACAGCAACCCCGTAGCGGAAGAGAAAAGCGGTGCCGCGGCGCCCGACGCGTAGGGTGAAGGGATTCGTAGCCAGAGTGTCGTCGCGTTCGAGGCCACGCGTCTCCAGCCGCTCACCGAGCAGCAGCGCCCGTACGGTAAGTGTCTCTGTCATGCTAAATAGTCTGCCGTCGGCGCTCGGCCTGTGCCATAAGCCAGGCGGCGAGTGTTACCAACAGAGATACTGCGGCAAGGAACAAGGTAGCGAGCGCGTTGACTTCGGGGCTGACACCGAGGCGGACGCTCGAAAATACTGCCATTGGCAAAGTCGTTGCCGATGGGCCGGTGACGAAACTGGCAATGACCAGATCGTCGAGCGACAAGGTGAATGCGAGCAGCCAACCGGAAATTAGAGCCGGGCTGATGCCAGGCAGAGTGATCCGCATCAGCACGGTCCACGGCCGCGCGCCGAGGTCGAGCGCGGCCTCTTCGAGGGCGCGGTCAAACCCGGCCAGCTGAGCACGCACCAGCACAGCGACAAAACAGGCGCCAAACGTTGCGTGCGCGAAGCTGATCGTCACTATGCCGCGGCTGGGCCAGCCCAACCAGCTTTCGCAAGCGACGAAAAACAAAAGCAGCGACAAGCCGAGGATGACCTCGGGCACCACCAGCGGTGCCAGCAACGCAAACCCGAATACGACGCGCCCGGGAAAGCGGGAAAACCGCGCGATGCTGAGGCCGGCCAAAGCGCCAAGCACGAGCGAGAGGCTGGCCGCCATTGCAGCCACTTCGACGCTAGTCGCCGCAGCGCTGCGAAACGCCTCGTCACGGGCGAGCGCGCCATACCAGCGGAGCGAAAACCCGGCCCAGACGGTGACCAGCCGCGAGGCATTGAACGAGTAGAGGACGAGCAAGAGGATCGGCGCATACAAAAACCCAAACCCCAGCGCCAGCGCGCCGATACAGAACCAGCTCCTGCTTCCGAGGGACGTCACGCGGCGCGCGTCCCCGCGAGAAAGCGCTGGGCGGCGAGCAGCGGGAACGCCAGCGCCGCGACCAGCACAACCGCGACTGCCGCCGCGACCGGCCAGTCGCGATTATTGAAGAATTCGTCCCACAGCACTTTGCCGATCATCAATGTATCGGGCCCGCCGAGCAGGTCCGGAATGACGAATTCGCCGATAGCCGGGATCAACACGAGGAAAGAGCCGGCGGCAATCCCGGGCAAGGTTAGCGGCAAGATCACGCCGAGAAAAACCAATCGCGGTGGTGCGCCGAGATCAGCTGCAGCTTCGACGAGGATTTGATCCAGCGCTGACAAGCTGCCGTAAATCGGCAGGATCATGAACGGCAGGTACGAATAAACCAGTCCAAGCTCGACCGAGAACTGATTATTGAGGAGCGGCAATGGCGCCGAGATCAAGCCCAATACGCTAAGAAACTCGTTCAGAAACCCATTCGGCTGGAGGATCGCGATCCACGCATAAACGCGGATCAGAAAGCTCGTCCAGAACGGCAGCATAACCAGGAACAGGAACAACTGCCGCCGCGCGCCCCGGGCGCGGGCAATCGCATAGGCGATCGGATAGCCGGCCAACAGGCAGAGCACAGTCGCCAGCAGCGCATTGACGAACGAGCCGAGGTAAGCACGCAGATAGAGATCGTCGCCGGCGATCAGCGCAAAATTCGCCAACGTCACGTGCAATTTGAGCCTGACGCCGTCATGGGCGAAGAGGGGCGTATAAGGCGGAATGCCGATGACGCTTTCGGCCAGGCTGATCCTTACGACGATCAGCAACGGCAGCACGAAGAACAGTGCGAGCCAGACAAACGGAACTCCGATCAATACTAGCCGGCCGAGCCGGCCCAATCCGGTCATTGCGTCAGCACCACGCCGTTCTCCGGCGGCCAGCTCGCCCAGACCCGCGCGCCGCGACCAAAAGCTCCAGCCGCCGAGCCCGGCAAATACGCTTTGAGCGCCCTGCCCTGCTCCGTCGTGAGATGAACGATCGACCCCCCGCCGAGATAGCCAATCGACGATACCTTGGCGGCAATCGCGAACCGGTTTGGCAAAGAGGAAGACAGCACGAGCTTTTCCGGTCGTACCGCCAACGCTGCTACGGCGCCTTCACACAGCTCGGTATCGGGAGGCAACGGGATTGCCTGGACAAAGCCCGCAACGGCAAGGGCCGGCCCATTGGACTTGGTCGTCAGCTCACCTTCGAAGAGATTCACCTCGCCGACAAAATCGGCAACGAAACGTGAAACCGGGTGCTCGTAGATCTCCGCGGGGCTGCCGATCTGCACAAAGCGGCCGCGGTTCATGACGGCGACACGCGAAGCCATGCTCAGCGCCTCTTCCTGATCGTGCGTGACAACGAGGAAGGTAGTCCCGACCCGTTCCTGGATGGCGGTCAGCTCGAGCCGGGTCTGGCCTCTCAGCCTTCGGTCGAGCGCCGCCAAGGGCTCGTCGAGCAGCAGCAATTTCGGCATCTTGGCGAGTGCCCGCGCCAAGGCTACGCGCTGGCGCTGCCCGCCAGACAGCTCGTGTGGGCGCCGCCGGCGATAATCCGACATCTGCACCAGCGCCAGCATTTCCTCGACGCGGGCGACGATGCGGCGGCGATCCATCCGCTCCTGGCGCAAGCCGAACGCAATATTGGCGGCGACATCCATATGCGGGAACAGGGCGTATGATTGGAACATCATATTGACCGGCCGCACATAAGGCGGCAGGCCGCTGACGTCGGTCCCGTCGATGATGATGCGGCCGTTGTCCGGGACCTCGAACCCGGCTATCAACCGCAGGAATGTCGTCTTGCCGCATCCCGAAGGTCCGAGCAACGCAAAGAACTCGCTGCGCTCGATGCTGAGTGAAACCTCCTCGACCGCCAGCGTCGCGCCGAACCGCTTGGAGATGGCGGTGATTTCCAGCAGCGCCATTAATGGTCAGCGGCCGGATTTGAGGCGCGTCCAGGCGCGCGTGCGTGCCCGCTCGTAAGCAGAAGACGCCGGAAGATCGACATAAAAACGGCGCCGGGTTTCCGCCGGCGGGTAGACCGCGGGGTCGTTGCGGATCTCAGGGTTGACCAGCGCCGTGGCCGGCAAATTCGGGTTCGGGTACCAGACCGCATCGGTGATGCCGGCGATCACCTCGGGACGCAGCAGGTAGTCGATAAAGCGCAGCGCGTTCTCAGAATGCGGCGCATCGGCCGGAATGCCCAGCATGTCGACCGACATCATTGCCCCCTCTTTTGGCACACGGAAGGCGATCTCGATCCCGTTGCCGGCCTCGCTCGCCCGGTTTCGCGCCTGGATCACATCGCCCGAGTAGCCGAGCGAAACGCATAGATCGCCACCCGCGAGATCGTTGATGTACTGCGAGGAATGGAATTTGCGGATGTGAGGACGGATCTTTTCGAGCGCGCCGAAAGCCTTCTCGAGATCGCCGAGGTCGCGGCTCTTCGGGTCGAGCCCCAAATAGGCGAGAGTGGCCGGAAACACCTCCTGCGGCGTGTCGAGCAATGAGATGCCGCAAGCGGCCAGCTTTCGCGCATTTGCCGGATCGAGAATCACCGCGAGGCTGTCCACCAACGCCTCCTCGCCCAGCGCGGAGAGCACCTGCTTTTCATTGAAGCCGACACCGGTGTCGCTCCACAGATAGGGTACGCCGTGCGCGTTATCCGGGTCGGCGCCGGCGACCAGCTCGAGGATTTTTGGATCGAGGTTTCTCCAGTTCGGGAGTTTCGCCTTATCGAGGGTCCTGTAGACCCCCGCCGCGATCTGGCGTGCCATGAACGGGCTCGCCGAGGGAACGACGACATCATAGCCGGAGTTGCCCGCCAGCAATTTGGCTTCGAGCACCTCGTTGCCGTCATAGACGTCGTAAGTGATCTTGATCCCGGTCTCCGCCTCGAACTTCGGGATCGTATCGGGCGCGATATAGTCGGACCAGTTGTAGATATTGAGCCGAGGCTCGTCGCCGGCAGCGGGTGAAGCCGCGATCATCGCGGCGAATACCCCGTATTCGAGCCAATGCAGGTTCATGAGGGCGCATACAGCAGCCGGTCCGCCGCTTGTCAACGCCGGCGGAAAACCATAGCTGCGACCATCGTTGCCGGCGGGAGCAGAATTAGCGGACAATCGGAAACGCAGATCCAAGCTGGGAGGTCAGCCGTATGATTTCGGCACAGAGGGTGCTCTGGCGTCTTGCCTTCAGCCTGCTGCTCGCAGCGATGCTAGTCTTGGGCGCAACCGCAGTGAGTGAGGCCGCGCCGACGCCGTCGGGGCGGGCGGTCATGGCCTGGCACGTGACAATCGCGCCGAGCTGGTTCGATCCGTCGACCGCACCGCCGCAGATCACGCCCTTCGGCATGCTCTATGCGATCCACGATGCTCTGGTGCGCCCCTATCCGGGACAGAAGATGGGACCGAGCCTCGCCGAATCCTGGGAGGAGAGCGAGGATGGCCTGACCTACACGTTCAAGCTGCGCCCAGGGCTGAAATTTCACAACGGCGACCCGGTGACCGCCGACGACGTCAAGTTCAGCTTCAATCGGTATCAGGGCACCGGGGCGCAGACCTTCAAAGACCACGTCAGCGAGGTCGAGATCGTCGACCCGCTTATCGTGCGCTTTCACTTGAAGGAGTCATGGCCGGACTTCATGACCTTCTACGGCATCACGGCGACCGCGGCCGGCATCGTCGTGCCCAAGAAATATCTTACCGAAGTCGGCGACGACGGCTTCAAGAGGCACCCGGTCGGCGCCGGCCCCTACAAGTTCGTCAGCAGCAAGCCGGGTGTGGAAGTGGTGCTGGAGGCCGATCCCGGCTACTGGCGACGCGTGCCGGCGGTCAAAACTCTGGTGATGCGCAGCATCCCCGACGCCACGACACGCGCGCTGACGCTGAAGACCGGCGAGGCCGACATCGCCTATGCGCTCGACGGCACGGCCGCTGAGGGTATCAAGGACGACCCCGATATCAAGATCGTCGCCACCAACCATGCCTCGAGCCAGTGGATCGAGTTCACCGAGCAATGGGAACCCAAATCACCATGGCACGACAGGCGGCTGCGGCTAGCGGCCAATTACGCGCTCGATCGCCAGGCGATCAGCGATGCGGGCTGTCTCGGCTTCTGCCCGCCGGCGGGCGTGATCGTTCCCCGGGTCATGGACTATGCCTTGCAGGTCGCGCCGACGCCCTACGATCCGGCAAAAGCCAAACGGTTGCTCGCCGAGGCCGGCTATCCGAACGGGATCGACGCCGGCGAGTTCGCCGCGATCCCGGGCTTCCCGACGATCGCCGAAGCGGTCATGAACTACCTGAACGCGGCCGGCATTGGGGTCAAGCTGAAGCAGATGGAACGCGCCGCGTTCTACGGCGACTGGCAGGCGAAGAGATTGCGCGGGGTCTTCATGACCGGGGCCGGGAACTCCGGCAACGCCGCGAGCCGGGTCGAAGCCTTCATCCAGTCAAAGGGCGCCTACGCCTATGGCGGCTATCCCGACATCGACGAGTTGTTCCGGCAGCAGGCGACCGAGCGCGACCACGCCAAGCGCGAGGCGCTGCTCGACAAGATCCAACAGCTGACGATCGATCGGGTCATGTATGCCCCGGTTCTGGACTTTCGCGCCCTGATGGGAATTGGCCCGCGCGTCACCAAGCATACGATCGGCGATGTCTGGATGAGCCCGTTCCCGTCCTACGAGGACCTCGAGATCAAGGGTTAAGACTTTCGCTTTAAGGCGTTGTCTGTCGGGCAGGGTTAGGTTAACCTTGCCGGTAATTACTGCCGCAAAACCGGCAACGCCGGGTGCAAAGGGAGGGGCAAGTGGGGTCTGTTCTCCGTAATGTGCTCGTTGGCTTGGCCACTGTCGCCGGCGCCTGCGTCTGGCTCGCCGCGTTAGCTTCCGCAGCTTCGCCCGAGGGTATGCGGCTGTACGTGTTCTCTTCGGGCTCGCTCACCCTCGACAAATCGGCGCTGCAAACGGGAGCCCCCGGGAAGATCACAGTTCCCGTCGCGTTCTTTCTGATCAAACATCCCAAAGGCAACGTGCTGTTCGAAACCGGGAACAACGACAAGATCATCACCGATCCGACTTATTGGGGGCCTCTTGCCGAAATGCTCAGTCCGGAGAGCCGCAAACCGGATCTCGCGATCGATCTCCAGCTGGATAAGGTCGGCGTCAAGCCCTCCGACATCAACTACGTGATCCTCGGACATATGCACCTCGATCACGCTGGCAATGTCGGTAAGTTCCCGGGGGCGACAATCGTTTATCAGCGCGACGAGATCGTCAACGCGTTCTGGCCCAAGCCCGGCTTCGGTTGCTGTTACATCACCGCCGACTTCGCGATGCTGCGCAACGATGTGGGCCAGAACGCGCCCAACAAGCAGAAAGTGATCGAGCTCAATGGCGATCTCGACCTGTTCGGCGACGGCAGCATTTATATCCACCGAAATGTGGGGCACACGCCCGGAAGCCAGATGGCGGTGGTCCGCCTGCCCAAGACCGGGCCCGTCGTGTTGACCAGCGATACCTGCTATTTGATGGACAATCTGCAGAAAGACATTCTGCCGAGCGTAGCTCTGGCCTACGATCCCGCCGGGATTCTCAACGGCTATGCCTGGATCAAGCACCTGATGTCGGCGGAAGGCGCGGACGTTATCTTCGCGCACGACCCCGAGACCTTCAAGAAGCACAAGCAGGCGCCGGAGTTTTACGAATAATCTCACGGCGCCACCGGGCAGCGTCCACTGGTCGATGCCCGACTTCGTCGTCGTTGATCGACTGGTGAAGCGCTACGGTCGGCGCATCGCTGTGCGGGGCGTTTCGTTTGCGATCGAGGAAGGGGAAGTGATCGGGTTGCTTGGGCCAAACGGCTCCGGCAAGAGCACGATCCTGCGTGTGCTAGCAGGATATCTGCCGCCGTCGGCCGGAAGCGTCCACATCGCCGGGGTCGATGTCGCTGCGGATTTGCTCGCGGCCCGGGCTCGGGTCGGCTACGTGCCGGAAGACGCGCCGCTTTACGACGGTATGCGGGTCCGCGAGTTCCTGCATTTCATGGCTGCGATCAAAGGCATTGCCCGCCGCGCGGCGCGCGGGGCCGCGGTCTCGGCCGCCGAGCAACTAGATCTCAGTCCGGTGCTCGGCGAGCCGATCCGCAAGCTGTCGCGCGGCTACCGGCAGCGCGTCGCAATAGCGCAAGCGTTGATCAATGACCCGCCGGTACTGATTCTCGACGAGCCGACAAATGCGCTCGACGCCTATCAGGTGATCGCGGTGCGCGCGTTAATACGCTCCCTCTCCGGGCGGCGCACCGTGCTGGTCGCCTCGCACGTGCTGACGGAAATCGAGCGCGTCGCGAGTCGAATCATGATTCTGGTCGACGGCCGGCTGCTGACAACTGACGCAATGCGTGAAGCCGGCGCCGCGCTACGGTTCCGCCTGCGCATCGCTGGCCCCGAACCGGCGGTCCTCGCCACACTGCGACGGGTCCCAGGGGTAATCGACGCCGCGCCAGCTGATGCTGCCGAAAGCTATTTAGTGGGGGTTACGCCGGGGCGGGTGATGGCTGCCGCTCTTGCACAAGCAATCGTAGAACAGGGTTTCGCGCTGTCGGAATTGGCGGAAGTGAAGCCCGGCCTCGAGAGCGTATTCCTCGATCTGACCCGGCGGGCCTCGGCAATGGCGGCGAACGCCGCATGAGGACCTTCGTCGCGTTGCTCCTCAAAGAGGAAAAGGCGATCTTCACGTCGCCGATCGCCTATGTCGTGCTGTCAGTGTTCCTCGTCATTATGGGCTACACCTTCACTCTGACGTTGTTCGTCAGCCATGCGCCGACGCTCGTGCATCTATTCTTTCAGATCTACGTATTGTTCCTGTTGACTGTGCCGATCATTACGATGCGTCTCCTGGCTGAGGAGCGTCGCCTGCGCACGATCGAGATGCTGCTCACCGCTCCAGTCTCGGAGCCTGCCGTCATATTCGCAAAATATCTGGCGAGCCTCAGTCTCGTGGTGCTGATGCTGGTCTTGTCGGGAGCCTACGCTATCACGCTGGGTATCCTCGGTCAGCCCGACTGGGGGCCGATCTGGAGCGGCTACCTCGGCCTGTTGCTGCTCGCCGCCGCTCTGGTGGCCGTCGGGCTGATGGCCTCGAGCTTCGTCGACAATCAGGTCATCGCCGCTTTGCTGTCGCTAAGCCTTTTTCTGCTGCTGTGGATCATCGACCATTTCGGCTGGATGCTGCCGGATCCGTTTGACGCGCTGGTCGTCAATCTCTCGCTGCTGGTGCATTTTACGCCCTTTGCGACCGGCTCGATCTTTCTCTCCGACGCCGGCTTTTTCATCAGTGTCGCGCTGCTCGGGCTTTTCCTGAGCGTGCGCGGGCTAGCAAGGCGCTGACAAGGGAGCGTTATGTTTCCGCGCTCATTCCGTCTTGTCTTGGAAGCCGTGCTGTTCCTTGTCGCGCTCGGCCTCGGCGCGGCGGTTGCGTTTGGTCCAATCGACGATACCGCCGCCGACCAGCTCCATTTCGGCGCGTGGTGCGCCGCGCTGTTGCTGATATTCTCCCTGGCGCTGCGCCTGCCGCTTCATTTGCGCCCCGGGCTCGCGCGCGTCGCCAATCCCGCCATTGTCGCCGCTGCCCTGGCGCTCGCAGTGCTAGCGAACATGGCGCTCTATCGCCACGACGCGCATTTCGACGCCACCGTCAGCGGCCGCTTCACACCGCCGCCGCAGCTGCAGAAGATCGCCGACAGTCTGCAGCACGATGTCGTGCTGACTTATTTTTACAACAACAGGGATGACGACGCGTACGCAGCAAAGCAAGCGCTCGCGGTCGTGGCGCGTCTGCACCCGCATCTCAGAGTGCATGCGCTCGACCTCGACACCGAACTCGTTGCGGCGCGCGATTACGGCGTGAAGATATACAATACCGTCGTTGTCGAGGCGGAGGGCCGGCGCACGCAGGTCGAAAACACGGTGGATCTGCGCCAGATGGCCTATGCGATCGAGCGCGTGCTGCAGCGCCGCACGCAGACCGTCTGCTTCGTCATCGGGCATGGCGAGCATTATGCGCCGGGTCACGTGCATTACTCTCACGTGGAGACCATGGGCGGCGACCGGCCAGGCCGTTCCGACGTAATCGATGCGCCTCCGGACGGACTGGACCGGCTCAAGCTCGCGCTTGAGACGATCGGCTACAATGATCGCGCGATCGAACCCGCGACATTGCCAGCAATCCCCGAGGATTGCGCGGTTGTTGCCGATCTCGGGGCGACCAGTGCATATGCGCCCACGGAAGTCCAGGCGCTGAGGGATTACCTAGCGCTCGGTGGTCGTGTATTGCTGGCATACAATCCTCGGTTCTCGGTCGCACCCGAACTCGCTGGGTTGCTGGCCAGCGTAGGACTCGGCGTCGAGAACGGCGTCGTCGTCGATCCGTTGAACCACTACGGCACCGACCAGGAAGAGGCGGCGGTGCCGTATTACCCGCCGCACCCGATCACCGAGCAGGTGGCGCTTACCGTTTTTCCCGGGTCGCGGCCGATCCGGCTGCGCGGGCCGATTGCGGGCCTCACCGCAGCTGAATTGGTCGCGACGAGCAACGACAGTTACGTGCGCCCGCTCGATGCGAGCGCTCAAACCGCCGCCACACCGGGCCCGCGGCTGCTGGCAGCAGCGGTTCAAGGAACCTGGCCGGCCCCGGGCGGCCCCCCTTTCCGCCTCGTCTTGGTCGGCAATTCCAGCTTTGCCGCCAATGCCTTCTTCCCCTATGCATCGAACGGCGATCTGGCGGTATCGATGATCCGCTGGCTCGCCGACGATACCACCACCCCGCTGCTCAAACCTGAAACCTACAGCCTGCCGGAAATGCGGCTGACGCACCGGCAGATGCAAATCACCTTTTTATTGGTCGAAGTTTTGCTGCCGTTGAGCGTCATGGCGTTCGGCGTAGTCGTCTGGTGGCGCCGGCGGTGAGCCGCGCATTCGCGAACAGTCTCGGCATTTTGGCCGCCGGCACGATGGCCGTCCTGATCGGCGTCATCGCAGTCACTGGCCGCTGGCCGGTCGACGCCCCGCGCACCCGCCTGGAGCCGGGCGGCATCCTTTCGATCCCGCCCGAGCGGATCGCGCTTGCCGAATTTTCGAACGGCGGGCAGCAGGATCTGTTTCGTCGCGACACGCGGGAGGGATGGCTCGCCAACGGCGCCCCAACTGGGCCTGCAGTGACCAACCACATCGACACTGCCCTTCGGCTGCTGACAAACTCCGCACCGAGGCGCGTGCTTTCGGCGAGTGAATACGGCCCGCATCGACTCGCAGAATATGGCCTCGATCCGCCCCGTTTCGTACTTGCTCTCAGCGAGCCCGACGGCCATGTCACGCGCTTGGGCTTCGGCGAAGCGACACCGGCGCAGAATGCGCAATACGTCCGCATCATCGGCCGGCCTGAGGTCTATCTGCTGCCACGCGATGTCGGCGAAGAATGGCGGCTGGCGCGCGACATAGCTGAGCGAACCGCCGCTGATTTGTTGCTGCCGGTCTCGATTGAAGAAGTGTGGGCGGTCGAGATCATCAGCGGCGGCGCGCTTTACCGTTTCGAGCGCGACCCGGCCGGGCTTTGGTTCCATCATACCGGTCAGCACGTGCACACTCCCGGTGGTTTCGTGCATTACGCCGACCCCGCGCTGGTACCGCTGATCGAGGCCGAGCTCGGAGCGCTCGACCGCTCGCCGGTTCGGCGCATCGTTGCCCGCCGTCCAGATACGGCGGCGCTCACTGGCTCCGGCCTCGAGCATCCCACAGCTATCCTATTGCTTTACAGTCGCGATTCCGCCGGGCCGGTGGCGCGCATCGAATTGGGGAGCACTGCAACGGATGGCTCCGATCGCTACGTCCGGATCCAGCAGAACGATGTCTTGGCGACTGTTCCCGGTGACGTGCTGCGGAATATCGCGAAACTGGTGCAGCTGGCCGGCACCCCATCATGATCGCGGCGCTTCTGGTAGTATTGACCTCGCTGCTCGGCGGCGCAGTTGTCGCGCAGGCGCACCAGATCAACCTGACCAATGCCCGCCTCTCGCTCGACTCGGACCGCACAGTTGAAGTCGAGGTCGCGATGCGGGGCAGCGATGTCGATCGCGTCGCCAGAACGCGCGTGTTCGACGATGCGAGCGGCCTCGTCGAACCGGGCGCGCTCGCCACATCCGCGGCACCGATCGTCGCCTATATCGAAACGCACACGGCTGTGCTCGGGGAGAATAGCCGCCCGTGCCGACCGAGCGCCGGCGATGTCGCGCCGGACGGCGATGGTGTCGTGGTGCGCGTTCCCTGGTCATGCGCCGGGGTCGCGGATCCGCTGCGCTATCGCTCGACGGTGCTCACCGATGTGTCGCCCGACGCCCGCCAGGTGGTGCTGATCGGCGACGGCGCCGACGCCGCGCAGGATCTGCTGGATGCAAACCGCACGGAAACCTCGATTACCGCCGCACCGCCGCCCAGCCTGCTGCAAGTGATCGGGCGTTATACCGAGGCGGGGATCGAACACATCTTCCTCGGCTATGACCACATCGCGTTCCTCGCCGCGGTCGTGCTGTGGGCACGGCGGCTCTGGCCGGTCATCAAGGTCGTGACGGCTTTCACGGTCGCGCACTCGATCACGCTGTCGCTCGCGGCACTCGACGTTGTGCGCATTCCGAGCAGCATCATCGAGCCGGCGATCGCCGCCTCGATCGTATATGTCGCAGCCGAAAATTTCTTGTCGCGCAATGTCGACAAGCGCTGGCGCGACACGTTCTGCTTCGGCCTCATTCATGGCTTCGGATTTGCCAGTGCGCTCCAGGAGTTCGGCCTGCCGCGGGATGCGCTGGTGCCCGCGCTCGCCTCGTTCAATCTTGGCGTCGAGATCGGCCAGATCGCGATCGTTTCCCTCGTCGTTCCGGCCTTGCTGGGAATGGATCGGGTGCTGACGCCAAGCCGCCGCGACCCTGCCCGCCCCGCTTTTGCCGTCTACGCCCTCTCGGTGGTGATCATCGGCCTCGGCAGCTATTGGTTTCTCGACCGCACCGTATTCTCGGCGTGAGCGGAACGCCGCGGTTGACCCGGCCGACGGCGCCTCTTACCACTTGGCCGCATGACGATTTTTCATCTGCTGCGGCATGGCGAGCCGACGGTCTTCGGTCGGATCAACGGGCGCCTGCCCGGCGTTGGGTTGTCCGCAAAGGGCCGCGCCGAAATCGCCGCGGTGGCAGGTCGTCTTGCCGCAGAAAAGATCGATGCGATCTATTCGAGCCCGTTGCAGCGCACGCGCGAGAGCGCCGAGATCCTCGCCGAGCGGCTCGGCCTGCCGATCCAGTATCGCGAGGACGTGATCGAGCTCGATTTCGGCGAGTGGACCGGGTTGACGGCCGATCAGATCCGGCAGGACGAGCGTTGGCAGATGTGGAGCAACTGCCGCAGCATCGCGGCCATCCCGGGCGGCGAGAGTTGGCGCCAAGTCCAAGATCGGGTCGTCGGCGCGCTTTTCGATCTGCAGCGGCGCCATCCGTCCGGTAGCGTAGTGCTTGTCAGCCACGGCGACGTGATCCGCGCCGGGCTGCTCTTCGCGCTCGGCATGCCGCTCGATTTTTACTCTCGGATCGAAGTTGCGCTTGCCTCGCTCAGTACGATCAGGCTCGACGATTCAGGCATTCGCGTGGTCGCCCTTAACGAGTGGCCGCGGTTGCCCTGAGGCTGTTGATTGCCGCCTCGGCGGCGGCGACGCCGCTCATATAGGCACCGTGCGCGGTCGAGAAGAAATTGGGCGACGTAGCCTCGCCGGCGAAAAACAGCCGATCGTCGACCGGCGCGGCGAGCTGAGCGCGGTCATCGGCATGACCGGGCTGCGCGTAGGAATAGGAGCCGCGCGCCCACGGGTCCTGCAGCCACGCGGTCGAGGCGAGCGGCGAGATGTGTCGGGCGGTGTCGCTGCCGAAGAGGCGCGCGAGTTCTTCGGCGGCAAAGGCGAACATCCCCGCCTCCCCTTCCTGCTCGAGCGCCGCGGCCCAACGGCCGCCGAAAAAGCAGTAGATCGCCGGCCGGTCCAATGGCCGCACCTGGTAGCTCATTGTCTCGCGCGAGGTCGTCGAACCGACCAGGAATGTGTCGGGCTCGATGCCGGGAAGGGACCCCGACAGCGAGATGAACAGCTTGTCATCGACGCCGAGCGGTAATCCCTCAGCTGCGGCAAGCTTTTGGGGCAGCGGCGGGTCGAAACGCAGCGCCTCCGCGGCAAGGATCGAGGTCGGCACGGTGATGACCGCCCGCGCCGTGGTCACGGTGCCGCGCGCGGTTTTGAGCCGGATCGCGCGCCCGCTATGGTCGATGCATGACACCGGTGCCTCGAGTGCTACCGGAAGCCCTTCGGTGAGCACTTCCAAAAGACGGCCGTAGCCCTCACGCAGCCGCCAATTGGTGCCGCTGTCCTCGTAACGGACATTGTCCTTGATGGAGACGCGGTCGAGTTCGGCGCCGTTCCCCCAGGTGCTTGTCGCGTCGAGCAGCTGGTTCCAGCGGCCGCCCGGCACCAGCAGGCTCGCCAGCGAGCGGTCGGCCGGCTCCGCCGCCGCTGTCCTGCGCGCCCGGTATTGTGCCTTGCGAGTGGCGATCCAGTCCGCCTCGGCCTCGATCGTCTCGCCGCTGCGGCGCAGACGGCTGACCCATTCCGGCGGCCGGCAATGGATCGAAAAGCCGAGCTGCTGGGCGAGCGGCGACAACGGATTGCGATCGGCCGAATGCAGCCACTCGGCGCCGCGGTCGAGCGCAAACCCGGCGGGCGTGATCGTATGAACGCGCCCGCCGACCCGGCCGCGCCCCTCGAGCACCAGCAACGAGACAAACCCCGCTTCGATAAGACGGCGCGCCGCGCCGATTCCGGCGGCGCCGGCACCGACCACCGCGATGTCAACCTCCGATTGAAATCCCACCTGTGCCCTCGTTGCGCAGCACCAGGGCCGAGTTGCCGTCAGCGGATCGAGGCGGCGAGACGCCTCTGAGAGCCCGCAGCGATTTCGCTGACCAGCTTGCTGGTGATTGCGTCGGCAAAAGACTGAAAATCTTCGACAACGCGGAGAAAGGCGCCGGGGCCGCCGATGACGTTCTGGCGATACCACTCGGGCAGTCCCCCCGGTGGCTGGGTATGAAAAGCATAGCCGGGATTGGGCTTGTCGTTGATGATCGCGAGGCCGTTGATCGTGACCCCTTGCGCCACCGCCTGATCGCGCGCGTCGGTGACGGGCCGGCCGGAATTGTTGGTGCCGTCGCCCGAAATGTCGATGATGCGGCGGCTGGCGCGCAGCGCCGCAGCGGCAAAACGCTCCATCGCGAAGTCGATGACGCCGCTGATCGAGGTTCGCCCGATGAACGACCGCGGCGCGGCAAGGATCGCCGCTGCGAAACCGCCGGCATCCTCCTCGTCGTGTATCACCGTCCAGTCGGCAACGACGTTCTGCTCCCCGGCCCCGGACCATTCGACAAAGCAGATCGCGATCGTGCCGGTGGCGCCGCCACGGATCACCGCGAGCACGCGCGGATCGGTAACCGCCGCCGAGTAGCCCTTGCGCTGAAGCGCAAACTCGGTCTCGTCGATGCTGCGCGAAACGTCGGCAGCAAGGACGAGCAGCAGATCGGTCGCCTGCGCCCGCACCTGGCCGGGGAGGACCAGCAGAGCTAAGCTTGTTACAACCGCGCCGATAAATCTCATGGGGGATTCCTCGCCATTGACGGCAAGGATAGGCTCGCCCGCGTCGCAGCGAAAGGGCGGCGAGCGTCGGCGCCGCCACCTGCGGGCCCGGCAAGACCCGCCAGCTTCGCTGCTCTTTGCTGTTCTTCCAGCAAATTATCAGCGGGCGGCGCGTTCTCTTTCGCAGAAACTCTCGATTTCGGGCACTACCGCACCGAATAGAACAGCGGCCAGCCCCGCTGTTTTTCGCTGTTCTTCGCTGTTATCGGCTGCCGCTCGCATCCACCAATGGTTCCGTGATTCATACTGGCGAGTTTCGCATCATAATGCAGAACTTCCCCCAAGAGAATTTCGCCGATGGGTTTGGCGCACCCCATATTCTTCCGGTGGAGAGCAACGAGATGCGTATTGCCCAGACCCGGCTGTCGATCACGACCGCCCCGCGCGAGATCAGAGAGATCACCGCCGAAGTGGCGCACTGGGCCGAGCGCCAAGGCATCGCGACCGGGTTGCTGAGCCTCTACATCCCGCACACTTCCGCCTCGTTGTTGATCCAGGAGAATGCATCGCCCGACGTCCGGCGCGATCTCGACGCCTTTCTGCGGCGGATCGTCCCCGAAGACGTCACCCTCTACCGGCATAATGACGAGGGGCCGGACGATATGCCGGCCCACATCAAGAGCGCATTGACGCAGACTCAGCTGACCATTCCCATTACCGACGGGCGGGTGCAACTCGGCACCTGGCAAGGGATCTTTCTGCTCGAACATCGCGCCTCCCCGCACGACCGCGCACTCGTGCTGACCCTTATCGGTGAGGAGGCGCACCCTTGAGGCTGGCCCGGGCCGGGGGCCGCGGCAGGCGTGAACGCGCGGCGGCTTCGTAAAAAAGCCGCCGCTTTTTTTTTGGAGACCTACTCCGCCGCGGCGCGGGCGGGCGCCTTGCCGAGGACGGCGGCAGCAGCGTCGGCGATGATTGTGCCCTCGAAGAAGTCCGGGTTCTGCGTACCCCAGAGCCGCACAACGTTGGCGAAGGTAAAGTCGCGGAAATCCTCGGTAGTAATCAGCCCGTCTTCGACCAGCTCATGGGCCTCGGGTAAGACCATGCGCATGTCGGGCACATCGAAATGGCCGACATCGGAACTGAAGATCGCGTTGATGCGGGCGCCGAACGGGTTAACCTTGCTGAAGGCGACGGCGTTCATCCGGTCGTCGGCTTCGCAGCCGAAATAGAACGGCCGCGCATAGAGGTCCACCCAGTCCTCTTTGCGGGCGATCTGGCAGGCGGCGTAGTCGTCGTGCACCGGGACCCCGCCGTCGAGCTCGTCGTCCTGCGGGTTGGGCCAGCCGTCGCGCCGCTTGAGTTCGGCGGCAATGTCGGCATAGCCGTATTTGTCGACGAGCTGAGCCAACAGCGGCCGGTCGAGCTTCTGGGGGTCCATGTATTCGAGGCCGGCCTTTCCGCGCCGTTCCCAATGCTCGATCAGATCGGCAAAGAGCTGGCAGCCCCAACCGACGCCGCCTTCGAGAAAGCCGAAGTTGAGGTCGGGGAAACGGCGCGTGACGCCGCCGAGGAACAAGGACTTGGCAACGGCATGGCCGGCGGCGGCGAAATGGCCGATATGGTTGTAAGTGAAATTGCTCGCCGTGTTGCGCAGCCCTAAACCGCGGCCGCCGGTGTGAAAGGTCGGCGCGATTTTCAGCTCCCGGCATTTCTGCCAGACCGGGTCGTAGTCGTGATCGCTATCGAGACCGAGCTGGTCGTAATGCGCGGCAAAGCGGGCAATCTCTGGATCGACGCCCTTGCCCGCGGGAAGCGGCCGGCGGATGCCGCTGCCAAACATGCCGACCTTGGAGCCGAGCTGCTTGGTGACGAATTCGAGCTCTTCGATCGCCTCTTCTGGGGTGTGCATCGGGATCACCGCCGCCGGCGTCAGGCGATCACTGAGGTCACGGAAATAGTCCGCGGTGACGATGTTGAAGCCCCGGATCACCGCACGCCGTGTCTCGTCGTCTTCGATGCGCGCGATGCCCAACCCGGCGGTCGGGTAAATGATGCCGAAATCAATCCCCAGCTCTTCGAGGCGGTCGTACAGCATGCGCGGCATCATCGCCGTGGCGCGGTCGCGAGTGTTGGTGGACTGGCGCCCCCAATAGCCTTCCATAGCAATGCCGCGGCGGCGCCGTTCGGCGACCGAAAGCGACAGCGCGTCGGGGATGCGGCGGATATGCCTAGCCAACCCGTCGGCCGCCTTGTCGCCAGCAGCCTTGCGGACCTGCTCGACGAAGACCGGCCCGTATTCGATCCAGTGGCCGTCGCCATCGATGACCGGATGGGTAAGCTGGGAGCGAACCTTCTCCGGATGCCACTCTTTACGCGCGCTCATGCTCTCTCCTCCGCCGAAGTGGTCGGGCATTCTGCGACCATCCTAGAGCAAGTGCCAGCGACGATTATCCTGCGAAGATGAGCCATGCGCCGGGCGCAACCAATATTTTCACCACGGAGGCATCGAGGGAACGGAGAATGATCGAAAGGTCATGCGTGTCCTCAGTGTTTCGGTAGTGACGATAATCTGGCGCGAAGGGAGAGAGCCATGCAGGCGGATTATGTGATCGTCGGCGCTGGCTCGGCGGGCTGCGCGCTCGCCCACCGGCTGAGCGAAGACCCCGGCACGCAGGTCGTGCTGCTCGAGGCCGGCGGGCGCGACCGGAACCCGCTCATCCATATTCCGGCCGGCTACATAAAATTGATGGATCACCCGCGCCTGACCTGGGGCTTCACAGCAGAGCCCGATCCCGGCACCAATGGGCGCGCCATTCTCTACCC
>Ga0310916_10000121_pt1 | contig 36529 bp, 36 predicted proteins | sample GREbulkMGLF176_FD_203444 | JGI IMG/M metagenome (GOLD analysis project Ga0310916, IMG submission 203444) | Lab enrichment of tropical soil microbial communities from Luquillo Experimental Forest, Puerto Rico - GRE.bulkMG.LF176 | ecosystem: Environmental > Terrestrial > Soil > Tropical forest >...
AACAGGTTGACCGCCCGTCCCTTGATGGAAAATATCAACCGGCTGCCAGTCGTCAACACATTTTTGACGCGATTTTGACGAATTTCATTTTAGTGTCAATTTAATGACATTTTTTTATTACCATAGGATGTTTTATTATTCACAGACAACCTTGGATGTAGAGAGAGATCGCTTTGCTCGACTGTCGGAGATTTCCGCAGCGTTCAGGTTGCGCCTATTGAATTCGAATCAAGGCGGAATCAGCGGCTCCCCGCGCATGTATTTGCCACGGCAGAACAACAGCGTCGGCTTGTTCGTGTAGGCGTAGCGCTCGATATGGCCGATGAAGATGATGTGGTCGCCGCCATAGTGCCGGTATTCATTGCGACACTCGAAATGCGCCGCGGCGCCGATCAGCACCGGTGCGCCGCATTCGGGGATGAGGTGATCGACCTCGGCGAATTTGTTTTCGTGCTTGTGGGCGAACTTGTTCGACAGCTCGATCTGGTCGTGCGCCAAGATATTGACGACGAAATGCGCTCCCTCTTGGAATGCAGCAAGACTGTCCGCATAGAGCGAGGCGCTCCACAGCACGAGCGGAGGATTGAGCGACACGGAGGTAAAGGAATTGGCGGTCATGCCATAGAGCCCGCCGTCGCGGCCGCGCGCCGTGACGATCGTCACGCCGGTCGCGAAGGCGCCGAGCGCGCCGCGGAAATCGCGCAAGTCGAACCCCTCGGCCGACGTGCTTTTGACCGGTGCGGCGTGACTGCCTTCGATTTCGTCTATCACAGCCGCACCCTCAGAGCGGCGCGTCGGGCGGCAGCCCGAGTGCTACCCGGCCATAGACTGCTCCGCTGATGTCCCAGTTCAGCATGTAATGCGCATTGGCTGCATGGGCGTCGCGGAACGCCCGCTGGATCGGGTTTCTCTCATAGATTGCGGTGCCGCCGGTCGCCGCGAAAAGAAGGTCGACCGCCTTGGTGCAGAGCGTGGCGGCGAAGGCGCCGTCGCGCCGGTAGCGTGCCCGCTGCTCGATACTGGGGACGACCCCGGCCTCGGTGATCCGGGTTGCCTCGTCGCAATCGCGCAGCACGGTTGCCTCTGCCGCATCGGCCAGCGCCGCGGCCTCGGCGAGATGGACCTGGATATTGGTGAAGTCAGCCAGATTTCTCCCAGTGTAGGCACTGAGGCGGCTGCGGGTGGTCTCGGCGAAATGACGGATCGCGCCGCGGGCGATGCCAAGCGAGACGCCGGCGATCGCGAAGCCGAACAGGCTCACCGCCGGGAGCTTGTACAGGGTGCCGGGATTGAGCTCACTGCCGCGATTGGGACCGCCCCGGATGCGCTCGGTGGCGAGTGTCCGATAGGCCGGCACAAACACGTCGGCAACCTCGACATCCTTGCTGCCCGTGCCAGCGAGGCCGATCACCTGCCAGGTATCGATGACGGTGTAGTCGCTCGCCGGCACGAGAAACATGCGCGGCTCGCTCTGCCCGGTCTCCTCGTCGCTGACGATGGCGCCGAACATGTTCCACGCCGAAGGATCGATCCCGCTCGAAAACGGCCAGCGGCCGCTGAGCCGATAACCGCCTTCGGCGCGCCGGGCGCGTCCGCGCGCGAAAATCAGAGCCGAACTGATCAGACTGTCGGGCGACTCGCCCCAGATTTCATCCTGTGCTTCGGGATGCCACATGCCGAGCAGCCAATGATGGGCGGCCAGATTGGCCAGCACCCAGGCGGTCGAGCCGCACCCCTGACCGATCACCGCGGTCAGCTCGAAGAGCGCGCGAAACGGCAGCTCGCTGCCCCCGACCCGGGTGGGCTGCAGCATGCGGAACAGCCCGCTCGAATGCAGATCGGCAATCGTCTCGTCCGGAATCCGGCGGAGCTCCTCAGCGAGCGGGGCGCGTTCGCGCAGGATGGGGATCAGCCCTTCGGCCCGTGCCAGCAGCTCCTCAAAGCGCGGCGGCGCCCTGTGCTGATGAGTAGTCGCTTCGGGCATTGCGATTCTCTCCCGATGAGCCGGCCTCCAGTCTACTCAAATCGCCGCAGCTCGGCGATAACCTATGCACATGCCGGTTGTGCCCTGATATCAGGGCACAATAAGCTTCAGGATGAGAAGAGAGGGGATCGGAGTGAAACTTGGTTGGGCGATTGCGTCGCTGGCTTTGGCGAGCGGCATCCTGGCGAGCGGCGGGTCGGCGCACGCGCAGGGCGCCGTGCAGATCGGCACTCTGACCTGCAATGTGTCCGGTGGCTGGGGTTTTGTCTTCGGCTCCTCGAAAGCGCTGCGCTGCACTTTTGCACGTGCGGGCGGCGGGCCCGAGCATTATGGCGGCTCGATCAACAAATTTGGCGTCGACATCGGCTACACGCAAGGCGGTGTGCTGCTTTGGGGAGTGTTCGCGCCGAGCGCCAATCTCGCGCCGGGGGGATTGTCGGGAAATTACGTCGGCGCCACCGGAAGTGCGACGGTCGGCGCCGGCGCCAATGTGCTGGTTGGCGGCTCCAATCGGACGATCTCGTTGCAGCCGCTCAGCATCGAGGGAAACACCGGCCTCAATGTCGCGGCCGGCATCGGAGCGATCAGCCTGCGCTACCAGCCGCAAGTCGGTCATCATTACCGCCCTTAGCCGCCTGTGCCCTGGCGACGCGGGGTTTAACCAGGGACGTGCGTATACGCTCGGCGGCAGCCGGTGATAAATTTGGCGTCGCCCAAGTTCAGGGTTAATCGTTTGGTCACCGGCCTGCCATATTATCGGCGCAGTGTTCCTCGGGCGGTCGGGGTCGGGCGAGCGCGCTCAGAAACCGGCGCCGCGGGGGGACGCTCTTTGGCGCCGATGCTTCGTCTGATTTATTACGTTTACGCCCGCCGGCTGGCCCGCGACGTCGGGCGACGGCCGATGCCATGTCATGTCGGCATCATCCTCGACGGCAATCGCCGTCACGGGCGCTCGCTTGGCATCACCGAGCCGCGGGAGCTCTATGATTTAGGCGCGGAGAAGCTCGACGACGTGCTCGACTGGTGTGCCGAGCTCGGCATCCCGACGGTCACGCTGTGGGTTTTCTCCACCGACAACTTCCAACGCCCGCCCGCCGAAGTTTCCGGCATCCTGGGCTCGATCGAAGCCAAGCTGACGGCTCTGGCGTGCGACCCGGCCATCCACCGCCGGCGCGTGCGGGTGCGGGCGATCGGCTGCCTGGCGATGTTGCCCGAGCCGGTGCTTGCCGCGATCAGTGCGGCGGAACGCGCCACTGCCGGCTATGACGGGCTCGAGCTCAACATCGCCGTCGCCTATGGCGGGCGGCAGGAGATTGCCGATGCGGTACGCGGCTTGCTCAAATGCAGGGCCGCAACGCAATCGACACTTGCCGAGGTGATCGAGGAGATCACCCCCGAATCGATTGCCTCGCATCTATACACCGCCGGCTTGCCCGATCCGGATCTGATCATCCGCACCAGCGGCGAGATTCGCCTTTCCGGCTTTTTGCTGTGGCAGAGCGCGCACAGCGAGTTTTATTTCACTGACGCGCCATGGCCGGCTTTCCGCAAGATCGACTTCTTGCGCGCCATTCGTTCGTTTCAGCAGCGCCGCCGCCGCTTCGGCTGCTGATCGGTGCGGCGAGATCTTGTCAGGGGCCGGTCGGAACGGCGATCCGCCGGCGGCCGAGCGACGAGCGGTCGCCGATCAGCGCCAGCGCCACGGTCAGCACCATGAACACGACACTGGCGCCGAACACCCAGCGCGGCGCGCCCTGATCCATGATCCAGCCGAACAGCATCGGCCCGATCATGCCGCCGGTGCTGAGCCCGAGGCTGACAATCCCGAACGCGCGCCCGACGGCGCCGGGCGGCGCGGCCGCGCGGACCAGCATATCGCGGGACGGCATGATCATGCCGGAGAGAAAACCGGCGAAGCCCATCGCCGCGATCACCACCGCCGGCACGCCGCCAAAGACGGCGATCAGCAGCATGATCGCCGCGTTCAGCGCAAAGCCCAAGGCGGCGACATCCCCGTGCCGGCGTGTCATATCGGCGACGAAACCGCCTCCGAGGACACCGAAGGCACTCGCCATCAGAAACGCGGTCAGCGCCAAATTTGCCGCCGAGAACGGAAAACCGTAGGCGTTCATCAGCGCGACGACGGAAAAATTGCTGATTCCGCTCGTCGACAGGCTGAGCAAGGCAAAGAATATGGTCAGACCCAGTATTGCCGGGCTGAATACGCCGGTTCCCCGGCCACTCCGCCGCGGCTCGGCGCGATCCGGCGCGGCCCGGCGCTGTGCGAAATCTCCCTCCAAACCGGGCGCGCAAGCCAGCACCGCCGCGACGACCACGCCAATAGCGCCGGCGGCGATCAGCGCGAACTTCATTCCGAGGGTGGTGGCGAGCACCAGCATCGTCGCCGGAGCGACTGCACTGCCAAGCATGCCGGCAAAGGTGTGGACGGAGAAAGCGCGGCCGATACGCGCGGGGGCAATCCTCGCCGACATGATCGCGTAATCGGCCGGGTGATAGACCGCATTCGCGATGCCGATCAGAGCGGCCGCTGCGAGCAGCCAGAGGTAGGAATCGACGAGCCCGATCGAGGCGATCGCCAACCCGCCCAGCCACAGTGCCGCGATGAGCAATCGCCGCGAGCCGACGCGATCGGCGAGATATCCCATCGGCAGCTGCGCGGCGACCGAAGCCAGCGAGCCGATCGTCAGCGCGAAGCCGAGCTCGATAAAACCGACGCCGAAATGCTGTTTCAGGTACGGGAACAGCGGCGGCAGCACGAGGATATGGAAATGGGCGACGAAATGCGCCGCCGAGACGAGCCCGATCGCCTGAACCTCGCCGCTTCTCACTAGCCGGCCGGCAGCGATCGTATCGGTTGTCATTCTCTAAACCTGCTCCGACGCCAGAGACGCATCAGCACTAGCCGCTAGCCGCCGCATCGACAACCGCCACTTTGGCCACCGCGATATGCGCTTGTGCGGAGTGAGCGTGGATTTGATCCGGTCGTATTCGGTGCGCACGACATCGGCGCCATAGACCCGCTCGAGCCGGCGCACAGTGAAATGCCCGCGCGCCACGTCCTGGAAATGCTCGGTAAAAGCAAGGTTGACCGCCGCTCCGCCGACAGCGCCGAGCACCGCGATCGTTTGCGCAGCGACCTTTTGCGACACAACGATCCCGAAGCGCGACGCGATCTGCGTCAGAAAGCGGACAAAGACCGGCGCGCCCTCGCGGATCGCACCCTTGTCGACAGCGAAATCGGCGACCTCGACCAACCCGCGAGCAAGCATCGCGCGGACCGTGAAATAATCGGTCTCCACGCCCTGCTTACCGGCCGCCGGACCGCTCAGCGCAAAAACTTCGAGGCAGGCCAGCCCCGTGCGGGGATCCGCAAGGTCTTCGCCCTCCTGCTGTGCGATCGCGGCAATTGCCCGCAGCATGATCGTCGTTGAGACCGGCAGCTCGACTGCCAACGCCGGCAGACCAAAGGCGCCGCCGATTGCTCCGGAGGCGCAGGCGAGCCCCGAATGAAGCGCGCGCCCGCCGCCGAGCCGCCGGTTCTTCAAGCTGAACAAGGCGACCTCGAGCGCCCGCTCGAGGGCACGCCTGGTTGCGTTGCCGATCGCGGTCGAGGCGGCCGTGGGCAGCGCCCGTTGCACGAGCCCCACCGGCTTGCCGGCGAGTGCCGCGAGCCGCCCGGCGAGGCTCGCTTCTTCGAGCCGGCGCGCCGCCGCCGCGAGGGCGTCGTGATCCAAAGCAGAGAAATCCATGCTCTGTAGCTGAGGGGGTGGGCGTTGCCACACAAGGGTGCCGATCAACGCAGACGACGAGCGGCCACTCATCGGATATTGTTCGCGAGCAGTTTCACAGAGCATGTCGCGGGATTCTATCAGACCACCCGACTTCGTATCTGATCGGCAAATGGATCGGCCGGTCATCATTTGTGGATGAGCGATGAAGATCTTTTACGGATGGGTCATTGTCGGCGCCGGCATCGTCATAACCTGCCTCGGCATGGGCACGATGATGTCGCTCGGCATCTTCCTGCAGCCGATGTCGCTGGCGACCGGCTGGTCGCGAACGAGCATCTCAACGGCGGCGCTGCTCAACTTCCTGTGCATGGGCCCGGCGTCGTTTTTCTGGGGAGCACTCTCCGACCGGTTCGGCACGCGCATGGTTGTTCTCGCGGGCGGCGCGCTTTTGGGCCTAGGTCTCGTCGCGGCGAGCCAAGCCGGCACCGTCGGCCAGTTCCAGATCCTGTTCGGCATGACCATCGGTGTTGCGGCCGGCAGCTTTTATGCACCGCTGACGGCAACGGCGGTGCGCTGGTTCACCCGGCATCGCAGCCTTGCGGTCGCCCTGATCTCGGCCGGCTTCGCGATTGGCTCGACGACGATATCGCCCTTCGCCCGCTTGCTGATCACCGACTATGGCTGGCGTACCGCGATGTTGACCTTGGGCGCGCTCTCCTGGCTGCTGATCATTCCTGCCGCATTGTTGGTGCGCAAACCCCCGGCATGGCCGCGAGCCCGAGACGCCGCGACCAGCGCAAGCCCCGCCGAGCGTGAGTTCACTGTGGCGCGCGCGCTGTGCACACCGCAATTCGCCGCCATCTCGTTTACGTATTTCGCGTGCTGCGCAGCGCATTCAGGACCGATCTTCCATATGGTGAGCTATGCGATCGACTGCGGCGTACCAGCCATGGCCGCCGCGACCGTCTTCGGCGCGGCGGGTGTGGCATCTTTAAGTGGCCGCGTTATCGGCGGGCTCGCAGCCGATCGCATCGGCGCAAAGCGCATGATCGTCTTCGGCCTCGCGCTCCAAGCCCTCTCCGTAAGTCTTTACGTGTTCACCCGCGATCTCGCGGGCTTCTATGGCCTCGCGCTGATGTTCGGCTTTTCCTACGGCGCGGTGATGCCGCTCTACGCCATTCTCGTGCGTGACTATTTCGGCGCCCGGATCATGGGAACGATGTTCGGCGCGGTCAACATGGCCTCGACCCTTGGCATGGCATTGGGTCCCTGGGCGGGCGGCTGGCTCTATGACACCTCCGGCAGCTACTTCTGGCTCTACATCGGCTCGTTCGGCATCGGTCTCGGAGCCGTCGCAATCGCGCTCACCTTCCGCCCACCGCGCCAAGTTTCGTTCGAGCTGCCGGGCCGCGGCGTCACGCAAAGCGCGTAGTTCGCCGCCGGCCTCACTCTTGTGTCCGCAGCCCGGGGCTGCAGCCGGTGAAGGCAAGGTTGATGGCCGATCGCCCCCGACCTCGTTGCGAGAATTCATGATCATAAAATAGCCGTATTGTCATTGTATATTGTCGATTATGAAACTCAACGATGCCGGAGAAAGTACAACTGGAAAGGGAATTTGCTGCAGATTCGCTGCAGGCAGATTCGCTGCAGATAGCACAGTTGCTGTTTATCAGCACAAGCTTTGGTTGCAGTTGCGGTTAGCATCCGACGACTGCATCTGGCGGTGGGCGGCCAGGCGATGGATCAATCTGTGGCGGCCATTTGCTGCTGTTTACAGCCAGTAACAGCGAAGAACAGCGGCTGCTTTCGCTGTTATTCCGCCGCCATCATCTCCAAAAGGCGAGGAATTCCGCGGATCGGCACCAGCGGGCCGCTGTTTTTTCGCGGGAATAACAGCGATATCAGCGACGAGCGCCTCGGCATTGTCCGAAAGCTTGCCTTTGGCGTTGGCGTCGCGTTACTCGTTTGGCAGCAGATCGAAGCGGAGGAAACGGGATGATCGCGGGCGAATACGATGTCGTCGTTGTCGGCGCCGGCAATGCCGGCATGTGCGCCGCGCTGGCCGCCCGCGAGCAGGGCGCCCGCGTGCTCGTTCTCGAAGCCGCTCCCTTTGACGAGCGCGGCGGCAACAGCCGCTATACCGCGGGGGCGCTTCGTTTTGTCTATAACGGGGTCGAGGACCTGTTGAAGCTCTGCGACCTCAGCGAAACCGAGCTCGCGACCAGCGATTTCGGGACCTATACGACCGACCAGTATTACGACGATCTCGGCCGCCTGACCGATTATCGCAGCAACCCCGACATGGCCGAGCTGCTCATCACGAAGAGTCAGGAAACGCTCTTATGGATGCGCCGCCAGAGCATCCGCTTCGCGCCGATGTACTCGCGCCAGGCCTTCAAGCATGAGGGCAAGTTCGTGTTCTGGGGCGGGCTCGCGCTCGAAGCCTGGGGCGGCGGTCCGGGGCTCGTCGAGGGCCTCTTCAAGGCCGCCGAGGAGCGCCAGATCCAGGTCGTCTATGAGGCGCACGGCGAGGCGCTGATCGCCGACGACGACGGCGTGCACGGCGTTGTTGCCAAGGTCGACGGCAAGACCACCCGCATTCCGGCCAAGGCCGTCGTGCTCGCCTGCGGCGGGTTCGAGGCCAATGCCGAGATGCGCACGCGTTATCTCGGCCCCGGCTGGGATCTTGCGAAAGTGCGCGGCACCCGGTTCAACACCGGCGCCGGCATCAAGATGGCTCTCGACATCGGCGCGATGCCCTACGGCAACTGGTCGGGCTGCCACGCGGTCGGCTGGGACTACAACGCGCCCGAGTTCGGCGACCTCGCGGTCGGCGACAATTTCCAGAAGCACAGCTACCCGTTTGCGATCATGGTCAATGCTGACGGCGTGCGCTTCTGCGACGAGGGCGCCGATTTCCGCAACTACACTTACGCGAAATACGGCCGCCTCATTCTCGAGCAGCCGCACCAATTCGCGTGGCAGATTTTCGACCAGCAGACGGTGCATTTGCAGCGCGACGAATACCGCATCCGCCAGGTCACCAAGGTGACGGCCGACATGATCGAAGGGCTGGCTGACAAGATGGCCGAATACGCGCCGGTCGATAAGCCGCGCTTCATCGAGACCGTGAAGGCATTCAACGCGGCGGTGCGGAAGGACGTGCCGTACAATCCGACGGTTAGGGACGGCCGCGGCACCGCGGGTATCGATCCGCCCAAGACCAACTGGGCGATGGCAATCGAGAAGCCGCCGTTTGAGGCCTATTGCACGACCTGCGGCGTCACTTTCACGTTCGGCGGGTTGCGTATCGACACTGACGGAAGGGTCCTCGACACCGCGCAAAAGCCGATCCCAGGCCTCTATGCCGCCGGCGAGCTGGTCGGCGGGTTGTTCTACTTCAACTACCCCGGGGGCACTGGCCTCGTCTCGGGTTCGGTGTTTGGCAAGATCGCCGGCAGCAGTGCCGGCACCGCTGCGCTCAAGGGCTGAAAAAGCTGCGTACGGCGCCGCGTAGGCACCGACGCCAATCAGAGATACCGGGCGTGGTGCCAATAGGGGCCGTAGCCCCAGGCATGTCTATGATGGTGGTTGCGGTACCGCCAAGCCTTGCCAATCCAGCTGACTGTGCGGTAGAGCCGGTCAATTGCCGCGCGGTCTCGGTGCTTTCGTAACGTTCCGTTTATGCAGACGCCTTTCGAGTAGCCTGGCAGTCATAAATTTTACAAAAAATGACAACATGTCACTGGGAAGCCATGTAGTTTCATCAAGGGGTTACAGCGCGAGCTTATTTTGAGCTGATCGAGCGGCCTCGGCTAGCTGAGGCTGGAACCGCGAATGTGGTATCGATGAGCGAATTTACTAAGCTGCTCGAGAGCGAAATCCCACGGCTGCGGCGCTATGCCCGAGCACTGACGCGCGACCCAGTGCGGGCCGATGACCTTGTGCAGGATTGCCTGGTCCGCGCCATCGCCAAGCAGCATCTTTGGCAACCGGAAACCAATCTGCGCGCTTGGCTGTTCACGATCCTGCACAACCAAAACATTAATGACATCCGCCACTCCATACGCGAAGAGACCAAGATCCCAGCGGAAGAAGTTACCCCGCCTCTGACCGTTGCTTGCGATCCCACCAGCGCACTGCAGATCCGTGACCTGGAGCGGGCGCTCGCCACGCTCGCCGCGGAGCAGCGACAGGTGATTCTGCTTGTCGGTCTCGAAGGGATGAGTTACGAGGAGGTAGCGACGATTCTCAACATCCCGATCGGCACTGTGCGTTCGCGCTTGTCGCGTGGGCGCGAGACGCTGCGCAGGCTGATGGATGTGAGAGGGACGACGATGGAGCGCCCAAACAGTCGCCGCGCCAACCCAGGCAGCACCTTCTACAGAGTCGCTTGATCGACAGAGAGTGCTCTAGAAATCGCTGAAGCGATACTGCCGGCGATAGCCCCAGTAAACCTGCGAAATCAGCAGACGCGCCCTTCCCTTAGTAACATGCCTCTCTTGCCGGCAATGATGAGAGCCTTACCCCGGCTGCAGAGCGCGAAGCGCGCGTCTCGGAACCATCGAACCGGGCCGGCGTATCATTATCATGGTAACGAGCGCGAACGAGGCCAGGAGGAACAACAAAACGTACCGGCCGGTTGTCTTGCTGGTCGAGGACGAAACTTTATTGCGCGAGACCACTGCCGAATATCTTCGGCTTTCAGGCTTTACCGTCGTCGAGGCGGCGAACGCCGGGGAAGCCCTGGCTGCGTTTGCCGCCGGGGAGTCGGTAGACCTCGTCTTCAGCGATGTCCGGCTGGCCGCAGGCACCATGGATGGGTTCAAGCTTGCCCGATGGGTCCACCGACATCACCGGGGCGTCCCCGTGTTGCTGACCTCCGGGCACGGCGAGGCAATCCGTGCGGCCGCGCTGGTGGGAGGGAGTTCATTCGTCGCGAAGCCTTACCGCCAGAAATCGCTGGTGAGTCGGCTTTGCCGCCTGCTCGATGAAGCCCGAGGCCGGACAGCCTAGCCTGCCTCGCCGAGTACTCCCCGTATCTTGGCGATCAAGCCGGCGAAGGTGAACGGCTTGGCGATAAACTCGACGCCGGGGTCGAGCCTGCCCTGATGGATGATGGCGTTTCGCGCATATCCCGTCGTGAACAGCACTAACAGACCCGGATGTTGCCGTTGAGCCTCATCGGCGAGCTGCCTTCCGTTGAGGGTTCCGGGAAGTCCGACATCCGTGAACACAAGGCGGACATCCGGCTCCTTTTCGAGGACGTGCAACGCGGTCGCGCCGTCTGTCGCGGTCAGCACGCGATAACCTTGCTCTTGCAGCACCTCCGCGACGGGCATCAACAAAAGCTCGTTGTCTTCGACGACAAGGATCGTCTCCGCTCGCGGTTCCGCGGGGACCGGCTGGCGGCCGGTCACATCGCGAATATCGACGCCGTCTCCGGCAAGCCGCGGCAGGTAGAGCTTCACCGTCGTACCTTGATTCAGCTCACTATAAATCTTCATGTGGCCCGCCGACTGCTTGACGAAGCCATAAACCTGGGACAGGCCGAGCCCCGTCCCGTGTCCCGCCTCCTTCGTCGTGAAGAACGGCTCGAAAGCCTTATCGATCGTTTCCTTGGACATGCCGGCGCCCGTATCGGTGACGGCCACCATCACGTATTGGCCAGCCGTTACCTCGGCATGGGCCGCGGCATAGGCCTCGTCGAGATGAACATTGCCGGTCTCTATCGTGATCTTGCCGCCATTCGGCATCGCGTCGCGCGCATTGACCGCCAAGTTCAGCAGAGCATTCTCTAGCTGGTTCACGTCGGCATAGACCGCCCACAAACCCGCGGCGGAAACGGTTTCGATCGCGATGCTCTCGCCCAGGGTCCGGTGCAGAAGATTGGACATGCCAGAGACCAATCGATTGACGTCTATTGACCTCGGCTCGAGGGGTTGACGACGAGAAAACGCCAACAACTGCTGAGTCAGCGCCGCAGCGCGGTCGGCCCCTTGAAGCGCCGCCTCAATGCGTTCGCCAACCCTCGGATCGTCGGACTCCAACCGCCGTTGCAGGATTTCGAGGTTGCCAATGATTACACCCAGCATATTGTTGAAGTCATGGGCAATGCCGCCCGTGAGCTGGCCCAGTGCCTCCATCTTTTGCGACTGGCGAAGAATTTCCTCTGCGCTCTCACGTTCTTCTCTTTCTCGAACGAGCGCAGCCTCTGCCTCCACTCGATCGGTAAGGTCGTGGGTGAGTTTGGCAAATCCCTGCAGGTCGCCACCCTCATCGCGGATCGCCGTGATCAGCACGCTAGCCCAAAACCGTGAACCGTCTTTCCGAACTCGCCAGCCCTCTGCCGACGCACTTCCATTACCAATTGCGGTCTCGAGGAGACGTACCGGTACGCCAGACTCAATATCTTCGCTGCGGTAAAAGCAGGAAAAGTGACGCCCGACGATCTCCTCGGAACGGTAGCCCTTCATACGCTCGGCGCCTCGGTTCCAGTTGATCACCCGGCCCTCGGGGTCGATCATGAAGATCGCATAGTCTTCGATTCCGGAGACCATCAGACGAAAGCGTTGCTCGCTTTCGCTCAGCGCCGCCTCCGAGCTTGAGATGCGGCGGAAACTGCCGGTGACGAGGATGCCTCCGAGGACCATAAGTGTGGACGCAACTGCGCCGCCGATCAGACTGACGATCGCGGTGGCGTGTTCGGCGGTATCGCCCAGAGCTTGCCGGTCCTTCAGCAAATTCTTTTCGGCCGTGATGGCAGCATCGATGAGCTGAGCGATGGCGCGCATGCTGTCGGCGCCGACATTTGTCTCGACGATCTTCCGGGCGGCGTCGAAGCCGTCGTTTTGACGGGCATCGACCGTGCGTTTCGCCTCGGCAAGCTTGATATCGATCTGAGATTCGAGGTTTGGCCACCGGCGCTGCTGCTCGGGATTGTCAGCAGTCAGCTGCTTCAATTTTGATAGGATGGCGGGTACCCGCTCTAAACCCGATCTGTACGGATCGAGATATGCGGCATCCCCGGTGATCAGGAAGCCCCGCTGGCCCCGCTCGGCGTCCTGGAGAGCGAGTTGAAGCGATTGCGCCGTCGTAATCACCTCGATGGTATGGGCAACGAGGTCTTGGCTCCGCCTCAGCTCCGGAACAGTCCTGAGAATCTGGTAGATCTGGAGGCCAACGAGCACGACCGCAGGTACCAGGACGAGAGCCAGTCCCTGCCACAGCGCCTTCGGCAGTCCGAGGCGCGCAATACGATCCGATAGCGCAGGGAATTTAGTCGCTAATGCCCCCGGACGAGCCAGGTTTTCTTTAGTTATGCTTCCACCTCTCTGTGATGCGTTCACCGAAGCAACGGAATGGAACGCAACCCGAACGATACTCTCCGATCTGCTCAGGTGGAAGCGCGGTCTTCCGCGGCCGTGGCCGGTGGGTGTTTGGTCCGCTTTTCGAATGTGATCAGTGTCCGCCGCTGCTCGCTTCACCGATCAGGAGCAGACCGGAGGATTTGCGCCGCCTCGTCGGTGCGCTCAAGCTCCCTGGAGGAAAGCAAACCGCAGTTGGTTCAGAGCCTCGACATTGTCCGGCTCGACAGCAAGGCACCGGCCTAAATTCAGGCTCCGTATTAGGCAAGATCGCCGGGACCAGCGGCGGCACCGAAGCCCTCGGGCAGCGAGCCGCCGCTAGCTGAGGCCCGCCGTGGCGGGCCTCACGCCAGCCCGTCGTCGTCATCATTCGATCGACGGTGGCGCCGGCGGATAGGGCGAGGCATATTGCGGCGGCGGTGGCGCCGGCGGATAGGGCGAAGCATACTGCGGCGGCGGTGGCGTGATCGACGCCACCGGCGGCGGTGTGGTCGACGCCAAACCGGCTGTCCCGCCCACAGCGCCGCCGATGATGGCGCCGGGCACGCAACCGATGCCGAGCAGCGGCGCGGTCGCCGCGGCGCCTATGCCACAGCCGACAGCGGCGCCGCCCAGACCGCCTTCGGTGAGATTGGCGCCTGGATTCGGCGTGCATCCGGCAAGTACGAGGAGCCCCGCGCCAGCAGCAATCGAAATCGTCTTCCTCATCGGATTTCCTTTCTCTTAATGACCGCGAGACCATCTCTAGGTGGCCGCGCGCTTCATCACCGCGGGGCGAACGTTCGCCCCGTGCAGGTGACCTGCTTTTTGGAGTTAAGGGAGGCTACGGGCGATACCGTGGCGCCGGTCGGAACAAACCGGTGCCACGGGTCGAGTCGAAGTTATCCGCCCGCCGTATCTTTACCTAGGATACGAATAGCCCTGCCAATAGGGGCCATAGCCCCATCCGTAATGCCGCCAATAGGGATGATGGTGATGCCACCACCATGTGGAATGGTGAGGCCAGCACTGCCAAGCAAAACCATTCCACCAGCACGCCGCATCAGCCGGGCGGGCAAAAGCAGCGGTGCCGATCGTCAAGGCGGCGAGCGTCGTCAGGACGAATTTCCTCATCGCTTCACCTCCGTGATGCTTGTCTTCTGCGGAGGAAACGGTGAGCGAGATCGATTCAATCCCTTTAACCAATTATTTTTACTGATCGCCCTGAGTATGGCTTCCACCGCGGCTTGTGGGTCGGCGGCCCGCATCACTTCGCCCATCACCGCAATGCCGTGCGCTCCGGCGGACCGGCACAGCCCGGCGTTGTCGGCCGTGATCCCGCCGAGCGCGATTACCGGACCCGGTGCCCGTGCGACGACGCTTGTCAGCCCGTCGAGCCCGAGTGCGGGGCCGTAACCGGGCTTGCTGGCGCTGACGAAGACCGGGCTGACGGTGACGTAATCGGCGCCGGCCTGTAGCAGGGTCGAAGCCTCCTCGGCGGAATGCGCCGAGGCGCCGATCAGCGCGCCGGGAAGCCGGGTACGCGCCGTCTCCGGTCTCGAGCCGCTTGGCAAATGCACTGAGTCGGCGCCGGCATGAATCGCCGCATCGATATCCTCATGTATGCCAACAGTAGCTCCGCAGCGGCGGCCGAGTACGACGAGCCTGCCGAGCAGCGCGCGGCGCTCGGCCGGCAGCACATCCTTCTCGCGCAGGCTGAACCAGCGGCACCCTCCGGCGAAGGCCGCTGCCGCGATTTCTTCAAGCGGCCGGCGCGCCTGGCTGCTGTCGGAAATGATCAACAGCGGCGGGACCGGAAGCCTAACGATGACCTCACTCACGGCCGCGGCGAAACGAGGAGCAGTTCGGCCTCGACGGTGACGCGGATTTTGCTCTCGCCCGGCTCGGCTACCGGAGCTGGCGCCGCCATCGCGGCGAAGCGCGGCACTGGTGAGCCGCCAGTTTCGGCGTTGCCGACGTGCAAATCGCGGTAGCGCAGCACGCTGAGGTGCATTTGTTCGGCGATCGACGCGGCGCGGTGGCCGAGCGCTGCGAGTGCCTCTGAGGTGAGGTCCTCCTCGGCGCCTCGCACCGTCTCGGGAGCGATTTCATAGCCTAGTGAAGAAGTCGACAGCCCGTCCGACTGCAGCGCGCCAGCCAGCTTCAGCATCGAATCGGAGTCCTTGCCGATCAAGATCACCGATTGCCCACCGCGCCAGCGCACTGGTCCACCCTGCGGCCGCTCCTCGCCAACATTGTAGAAGCCGGTTTCGACCCGCACTCCTTGCACGCGCTTGGCGCGGTCGAGCGCCGCAGCCATGCGCCGGTTGATTTCCGTCTGGACCGTCTCCGCGTCCGCCCCGGTTGCTTCGACCCTGAGTTCGATCCGCAACACATCGCGCGTGACAGTGCGCTCGGCGGTCTGGCTGAGGTGCAGGATGGTCATCGGCCGCTCCGCATCTTGCGCAAGCGCCGGGGCGACGGCGCACAGCGCGAGAACGAGCCCGATGAAGCAGGACCGTGGGCGTCCCGCCCGCCATGCGGGCCCCCTGTTCCCTACCAGGGGCAGGCTCCGACCCGCGGCCCCATATCTCATCGTCAGCCGATTTTCGTCAGCTGGCGGGCCGATAGGCTCTCAAGTTGCTTGAGCCGATCAAAGAGCACGTCTGGCGCGATCCGCGCGTCGCCGGCGTCGAGGCATCCGCGGAACTTTTCGAACAGCTCGACTTCGCTTAACGGGCGGTCGGCGTGACCTTTGGCGCGCGACATCTTCTCGCTTTCGACGCTGCCGCCGCCGGCGAGATCGATGCGAACCTGGTCCCACACGGAGGCGCCGGAAACTTCTGGGTCATAGTTCCGGTTGGTCTCGATCCCGACCTTTCGCATCAGCGCCTGAACTTCGGGGCGCTGCACAAAGCCGTCGTTGTACTCGCCAAGCCCGGCGCGGCGCGCGATCACCGCCGCGGCCATAGCGAACTCGATGCTGAACTTCGCCTCCAACCCAGTCTGCGGCTCGTGGTTGCGCAAGATCAGCGCGTGCGTATCGCTCAGTGAGACGGTGATTTTCTTGATTTCCTCGGGCCGCAGCGGCCGGCGAGCGAGCAGTTCGAGCATCGCGTCGAGCGCCCGGTGGGTGCAGTAGCATGCCGGGTATTTTTTGATGCCGAGCCGGTACTTGACGATTTTCCACTCCTCTCCAAGGCCTTGAGCCGGGGTCTCCCGATCGACTTCTCCAGCGGGGGATACGGCACTCAGGAACCCTTGTGGATGCTCGAGCGCGTCGGGGGATGCGGTGAAACCGATCTCGGCGAGCCGCGCCGCGAAAAGGCCCGAATGCGCCGAACGGCCGGCATGGAACGGCTTCGTCATCGTGCCGAAATTGGCCATGATGCCGCTGCTCTGCGAAGCCGCCAGCGCCAGCGCGTGGGCCGTCCGCGGCGCATCGAGGCGCCGCAACGATGCGCACGCAGCGGCCGCGCCGATTGGTCCGAAGATGCCGGTCGGATGCCATCCCTTGCGATGGTGGTGGCCGGGATCGCGCCAGGCGAGTTCCGCCCACGTCTCGTATCCCGCGACATAGGCCGCGAGCATATCGCGACCGGAGGCGCCGAGGGCCTCGCCTTCAGCGATGATCGCCGGGACCAGCACGGTGCTCGGATGGCCGCGCAAGGAAGCGACATCGTCGTAGTCGAGGGCATGCCCCGCGGTGCCGTTGATCCACGCCGCTTCGGGCGCCGTGGCCCTTTCGCCGCTGAAGTACAGGGAGGCCTCGCCACCTGTCGGCTGCAGCGCCCGGCGCAACAGCTGCGGCGCCGGATCGCGGGCGCCGGCGATCATAGTCGCAATGCAATCGATGAAACCGATCCGTGCGACATCGATGGCTTTGGCGGGAAGCCGCGCGAAAGCGGCGTCCGCGACGAACCGGCCGAGGTCCCGGGTGAGCGACATTGGCATCTCCTTCTTGGGCGAGCGGTTGCAATCGGACGAGTTTCGACAGCATTCTCGACTAAATCGAGCAGGCGGCCCAGTCCGATTTCAGGCTCGATGATCGTAGACGGTCTCGCATGGCGCAGCAGGGCTTGCGGGCGCTCGTCACGCGCCCTCGGGAAGAAGCAGAGGCGCTTGCCGCGGCGTTGACGGCGCGCGGTATCGAGGCAGTTGTCGAGCCGCTAATGCAGGTTCATTACCATACGCCGGCAGCGCTCGACCTGGCGGGGGTGCAGGCAATCCTGTGCACCAGCGCCAATGGTGTCCGTGCTTTGGCCCGGACGAGCAAAGAGCGGGAGATGCTGCTGTTGGCGGTCGGCGATGCGACAGCCGCACGTGCCCGCTCCGAAGGCTTCACAGCGGTCGAGAGCGCCGGCGGCGACGTCAACGACCTTGCCCGCCTGGCGGCGGCTCGGCTCCGGCCGCAAAGCGGGTCTCTGCTGCACGTCGCCGGCAGCGTCGTCGCCGGTGATCTTGTCGGGGCGTTGGGCGAGCGAGGCTTTCGGGTCGAAAGGCATGTCCTGTACGAGGCGCAGCCGATGAAGGCGCTAAGTCCGACCACTATTGACGCTCTGCGTGGGGGCGCGATCGATTTCGCTTTATTCTTCTCGCCGCGAACGGCCGCGATTTTTGCAGAGCTCGCTGTGGCGGCTGGAGTAGTGCCGTGCTGCGCGAGGATGACGGCGCTTTCGATCAGCGGTGCCGCCGATGCGGCCCTTGCCGGTCTCCCCTGGCTCGACCGCCGGGTTGCCGAGCGGCCGAACCAAGCAGCCTTGCTCGCGGCCCTCGATCGTGTTCTCTGCGAGCGAGCAGGAGGTTGAACGGGAAATCGGCGAATGTCCGAGGGGCACGGCGAAGAACATCCGGAAGAAGAGGGTGCAGGCAATGTCGCGGCGCGGCCCGCTGCCGCGTCTGCGAGGCAACGCAGATCCTATGGCATTGCCCCCTGGCTCACGACTTTGCTGATGCTGGTCGTCGCCGGGGTGGGCCTGTCTCCGTTCTGGGCCCCGCAGCTGGCGCTGCTGTTGCCCTGGGGCACGGAACCAGGCATTCCGAACGACGAATACGCGGCTCTCGCCGGGCGCGTAGCGGTGGTCGAGCAGCGTTCACCCGCGCCCGGCATCAACGTCGATGCCGTGAAATCGGCGATGAACGGGCTGGGGCAACGAGTCGAGCAACTCGAAACCACCGTCAAAGGCCTCATCGCCAAGTCCGCCGCGGACGCCGACGCGCTCAAGTCGCAGGTCAGCAACTTAACGCAACGGGTCGATCGGCTCGCGGGCGCGAGCAGCGGAGATCAGCAGCTCGAAGCCTCGGTCACTTCGGTGAAAACCGGGCTGCAAAACCTCGAGGAACGGGTCACGGCGGTCGAATCCCAAGCCGCTGCACGGCGAGCGAGCGATGCAGCAGATTTGCAAAAAATCCAACAAGAGCTCGCTCGCCTCGGCACAGTAACTAGCGACCTTGCGAGCCGACTCGGCACGCTCGAGCGCGATCAGCAGTCAGAAAATGCGGCCGAGCCCCGGACCGATGCGACATTGGCGTTGCTGCTGGTGCAGATGCGCGAAGCGGTGGAGCAGGCGCGGCCCTTCCCGGCCGAGTATAGCACATTCGCGACGTTGGCCCGCGATCCGGCCCTCAAGGCTGCGGCCGAGCCACTCGCTGACGCAGCTCGAAACGGCGTACCGAGCCGCACCGTACTGGTGAAACGCCTGGCGGAGCTTGCCGGGCGGGTGCCGACGCCAAACGAACCGGCCGCCGAATCCGATTGGGGGCAGAAACTGCTCGCTCATCTGCGCGGCTTGGTGAGGATCCGCCGGATCGACGGCGCCGCGCAGAGTGGGGCGAGGGCCTCGGTGAGTGCTGCACAAATCGCACTCGCTCGCGGTGATCTGGCGGAGGCCGTGGCGGCGTTGGATCCGCTTGCCGGAGCGAATGCCGAGGCGGCGGGTCCGTGGATGCGAATGGCGCGCGAACGGCTCGCGGCCGAAGCAGCGCTCGACCATCTTCAGCAGCTCCTTACCGTCCGGTTGGGCAGCGCTCCGCCCGCTCATCCCGCCTCCTTACCAGAGGCTCCGCAGGAGCAGCCGGAAAAGGCGAGAACGCCCTAGTGATCCGCGCCATTCTCGGCCTCATCATCGTCGCCGGGTTGATCATCGGCGCGGTCTTCTTCGCCGATCATCCCGGACAAGCCGAGATTGTCTGGCAGGGCTGGGAGCTGCAAACCTCGGTCGCCGCGCTTGTCGCAGCTGCGGTGCTCTTGGGCTCGACAGCGGCATTCCTGATATGGCTCGCATCGCTGATAATAGGTAGCCCGCGCGCATTTCTGCGCCGACAGCGCGCGCGGCGCCGGCACGCCGGCTATCGCGCGCTCACCCAAGGCATGGTCGCGGTTGCCGCGGGCGATCCGCACGAGGCGCAGCGCTATGCCCGCAGGGCCGACGCGTTGCTCGCCGATCCGCCATTGACCCTGCTCCTATCCGCTCAGGCAGCTCAGCTCGAAGGCGACGACATGGCGGCGAAGAAATTTTTCACCGCGATGCTCGACCGGCCCGAGACCGAGTTTCTCGGGCTTCGCGGACTCCTCAATCAGGCGCTACGGTCGGGCGATCGGGCTACTGCGTTGCGGCTCACTCAGCGCGCCGCGAGCTTGCGGCCGGGCACGCCCTGGGTGGTCGAGAGCAAGTTCGATCTCGAGGTCCGCGAGGGCCGGTGGGAGGCGGCCCAAGAGACCCTCGCGCGAGCGGTCAAACGCCGGATCCTCCCGCCGGAGCGCGCCCGCCACCGTCGCGGGGTGATCCTGTACGAACTCAGCCTCGCCGCCTTCGCGGCCGGTGATCGCCGCCGCGGAAGAAATCTGGGGGCCAAAGCCCGGACCCTGGCGCCGGATCTGGCCGTCCCCGCTGCCCATTGCGCGCGAGAATTGCTGCAAGACCGCCGACCTGGACTTGCCGCGAAGGCGCTCGAAAGTGCGTGGCGAACAGCCCCCCATCCGGAACTCGCGCAGCTCTACGGGGCGATTTACAACGAGGAGGAGCCGCTTGCCCGGGTCAAACGCTTCGAGCGGCTCACCGCGCAAAATCCCGAGGCGCGCGAAAGCTACCTGGCGCTGGCGGAAGCGGCGCTCGATGCGCAGCTGTGGGGCGAAGCGCGCCGGTACCTCGAGCAAGCGGTCACTGCCCCAGCTCCGCCGGTCATCGCCAGACCGGCCAGTTCCCCTCCACCCTCCACCGCGCCGTTCGAGGAGGGCAAGTGTCGGGGCCCGGTCGGCCTCACTCCGCGCCTATGCTTGTTGATGGCGCGCGTCGAGGAAGGGGCGCATGGCTCGGCAGACGCCATGCGCGAGTGGCTCGACCGCGCCGTCACCGCGATGCCGGATCCACGATATGTTTGCGCCAGCTGCGGCGGTGAAAGCCTCGAATGGCGCTCTCTGTGCCCGCATTGCGCCGATTTCGACAGTTTGACGTGGCGAACACCCGGTTCGGCGGTCTCCGGCGTCACATTACCGATTGCCGCGCCATCGGCGAGTTCGGATTTGCGCGAATTGGCCGGCGGGGGCGCCGCCGGCACCTGAGACCCCCGCCGCTCACGACCAATGCCGTTGCGGCTCACCGATATACTGTTCAAAAGCCCCAAGTTGCCTTGCTCGCTCGGAGTTCGATCTTTTGCTCCGATACCGTTCATATTTCGTGATGATCTGCTCCTTCTGCAGCGCTCGAAGCGGAGATGGCGGTCCTAAATACCCCGCCGCGCTTCTGTCGAGGAGGAACGCGCCCGCCGGTAATGCCGAGCACGTCAATACCGCGGGCGTGCGCGAACTCGCGTAGAGGATATCGCCAGTTCTCATTTGATTAGTTTGGCTTGGTCAGCGTCGCCGGCGCTCTCACATCGGTAATTAGTGTCGATTTCATGTTGTATACCGGCTCCCCATCCGGGGTGAATTGACCGTCAGCGCGAAAGACCGCGATCATCACCGGCTTCAGGCGCAAAGTGGTGCCGTCGGCCAACCGATACTCGTTCCACCTTTCCTTTGCCTCGAGCATTTCGATTTCGCTCGTTTCGCGCGAGGCATCCGTGGGGTTATCGCTCACTGCTATCTCCGTGGTTATGGCGGCGATCACGACAACGGCTCGCCCGCCCCTGCCGCAAACCTGGGCCCATGTCGTTGAGCAGTGGTTAACGCCGCGAATCGGCTTGGCGGCGGCTGGATTACACGCTAAAACCCGGCGTGGTACGCGGTTATCGCTTGCCCGCGTTGCCCCGGTAGCTCAGCGGTAGAGCAACCGCTTCGTAAGCGGTAGGTCGTTGGTTCAAATCCGACTCGGGGCACCAGCTGGTCCCAAGACATGCATCAGAGGATGGGCCGCTGATGAAACAGCCGACATTGCTCGAAACCATCGCGATGCGGCTGCTCGCCCGGCAGGGGATCGGGGTGATCTGGCAGCTACATTTGCGGGCTTCCGCCTCCCATCTCGATGGCAACTGGCTGTCGGCGGCAGCTCTGATCGGGATTGCCGATGCCGCCGAACGGCAATGGGCCGGCCGCGCCGGTTCGCTCTGATCGTCCGCGCGTCCGGCTGTTTAGAGCCGACAGGGCAGATGTCACCGTAGCCGGGCCTCGGCCGGCCGCAAAATTGAGGAGGTAGCGGTGATTCAAACGAACGGGGTGGACCACGTCGTGTTGCACGTCAACAATGTCGAGCGCTCGAAAAAGTTTTACACCGAGATTCTCGGTATGACCGTGTATCGGGAAGACAAAGGACAGGTTTTTTTGCACGCCGGGAAGCAGGGGGTCGCTCTGTTCGAGCAACCGGGCGGCGCGCCTCTGACGGCCGGCACCGACCTCAACCATATGGCGCTCAACGTGGCGGCAGGGACTTACGAAACCCTGAAGTCAGAATTAGAGAGAAACGGGGTCTCGGTGAGCGGGCGTCCGGGGGAGGATCGCTGCATCTACTTCCGCGATCCTGACGGGCATCGGCTCCAGCTAGTGGTGCACGGATAACCGGCCTGCACGGCGAGGGTCGCTCGACGCGGCCGCGCGATATGGAACCGCCGGAACTGACCCGCACTACCCTCGGGGTTCTCTTTGTCGGCGCCCTGATCGCCGGCTCTTTCTGGATTCTGTGGCCGTTCTTGCCGGCGGTCGTCTGGGCTACAACGCTGGTCGTCGCCACATGGCCGATCATGCTTCGCGTCCAGCGGCGTCTGTGGAACAAGCGTGCGCTCGCAGTGGCGGTGATGACGGTCGCGTTGCTGCTGATCTTCATGCTGCCACTTTGGCTGGCAATCGCGACCATCACGCGGCATTTCGACCGCATCGCCGGCTGGGCTGAGTTATTGGCGCACTTCCACCTGCCGCCGCCGCCGCACTGGCTGACGGGTCTCCCATTCTTCGGCGAGCAAGCTGCTCTGGTTTGGGCGAACGCCGCCGCGAACGGTATCGAGCCGCTGGTGAAACAGGCCGCGCCCTATGCGGGGGGCGCGGCGGCTTGGTTCATCAGCGCACTGGGCGGCTTCGGTGTGCTGTTTGTGCAGTTTCTGCTCACTGTCCTCATCGCCGTGATCCTGTACGGGAGTGGAGAACACGCGGCCAGCCTTGCCCGGCGCTTCGGACGGCGTCTCGCCGGCGAGCGCGGCGAACAATCGGTCCTCTTGGCAGGTCAGGCGATCCGCAGCGTCGCCGTCGGCGTGGTCGCGACTGCGGTCGGACAATCTGTGTTGGGCGGACTTGGGCTGGGTTTGGCCGGCGTGCCGTTCGCGACCGTGTTGACCGCGGTGATGTTCATGCTGTGCATCGCGCAGCTCGGGCCCTTACCTGTGCTGGTGCCGGCAGTGGTCTGGCTTTATTGGACGGGCGAATCGGTGTGGGGCACCCTTCTTGTCATCTGGAGCGTCCTGCTCAGCACAATGGACAGTATCGTGCGTCCATTGTTGATCCGGAAGGGCGCCCATCTGCCGGTGCTTTTGCTGCTGGCCGGAGTAATCGGGGGCCTCATCGCTTTTGGGATGGTCGGCATTTTCCTCGGCCCGGTTGTGCTTGCCGTAGCCTACACCTTGCTGATGTCGTGGATGGCCGAAGCAAATACTCCGGATGAAGAGGCTTCTGCCAGCCATCCGTGAGGCCGATACCCACCCGGCTTGCTGCAGAGCCGGGCCTCATGGTAAGGGACGAGATCACCCGCGCAGCAGTGCTTACCGCCAATATTGGACAGCATCGTGATTGGCGGGCGGAATTCAACCAATCCCAGTGGAGGAAGGGTATGACTGCTCGATTCCGGAGATTCTTGTCATTGCTGGTCCTATTGCCAACGCTCGCCGCCGCCACTGCGGCGTGCGCGCCGCAAGCAGCCAACCCGCCGAATCGCGATCTTCCTCGTTTCCTCGTCTACTTCGACGAATTCAGCGCCAATCTTTCCGACGAATCGAAGAGCGTGATCGCCGACGCTGCCAAGCGTGCACGCGAGACTGGCGCCACGGCTGTCGTGGTTCAGGCGCGCGCGAGCGCCACCGGAACCGCCGAAACAAACAAATACTTGGCGCAGACGCGCAGCTCGCTCGTGACGGACCAGCTCGTGGCCGATGGAATCGCGCGGACGATGATCAAACAGGAGCCGATCGGCCAGACCGGGTCGAGCGATCCGACGGTCTATAACCGCCGGGTCGACATCATTCTGGAGCGCTGATGTCCCTAGGGGGGCCTCCCGTACCCGGATGTGTTGTCCACTCCGGCGCCGGCGTGTACTCTCGTGATCACAAGGAATAGCGCCGCCGCCCGGCTCGGCGCACGCAGAACGGAGAGGTTCCTCAGATGCATACCGGCGCCGCCGCGCCTTTACCTTGGTATCGCTCGCTGAATCGCGAGCAGTGGAGGGTGCTCGTCGCCTCGAACCTCGGCTGGCTGTTCGGTTGCCTGAGCTTTTTCCGACGCGGATGCGCGGCACCGCTGTCGCATTCTGCTTTAACGCGCCGCGCTGGATCTCATCCATCGGACCGCTGATCGCGGGGACGTTGATCGTCGAACTCGGCGGCTATGGTCCTGCGGCAACGATTGTCGGTCTGTTCTTCATCCTCGGCGCTGCGGCGGCGCCATTCCTTCCCGAGACCAACGGCAAGCCGCTCCCCGAGACCTTGTCGCCGGCGTTACCGGCATAAGCGCGCGATTTACCAGCTGAGCGTCAACGCGCCTTCGCGCATCTCGAAGCTCTTCAGCCGCCGCAGGAAAGTCATTCCGAGCAGCGAGATGCGCAGGTTCTCGTTCACCGCGGCCGGCACGTTGTCGATCGAGAACTGCTCGATGCGGATCTCGCGCAGGGTTACCGGCGCTTCGCGGGCCAACCCGTTGGCGGTGATTGTGCGCTGATTGAAGGCGAGCTGGCCGAGATCTATGCCGGCCGCGCGCGCAGCCTCCGGCGTAAGCGTCACCCGGCTCGCCCCGGTATCGACGAGAAACCGAACCGGCGTCCCGTTGACCATCGCCGTCAGCGCCACATGCCCGAGGCGGTCGGCAGGGTAGACGAGGGTGTGGTTCGACAAGGGCTTGAGGACGACTGGGCTCTCTGCGCTCCCGCCCGAAGGCGCCGGGTTTGCTGCCGCTGGCGGCGTCGCTTCTGGTATGGCGGGCGCTGATTTGCTCTGCGTTGTGGGCTCAAGGTTCCAAAAGATCCAGCTATAAACTTGTCCATCGGGATATTTGACTTGACATAATTTGCTGTCATCGGCAATGATTACACCGGTTTTTCCTTCTCTGTCGGTGACAGCCTGCCCGGCGATGCATTTCGTCAATGCCTGCGCACCAGCGAGCGACAACACGCCGCTGGAAACGAGTACAACTAACGCCAAGACTGCACTCTTGATCACCTTGCTTCCTTTCGATCTCGCGCTTGCCTGCCCCCGCCGCCAGTGCATAACATCCGCACGCATATCTCATCGTAATCGAGATTTCGAGATCACCTGTAACGGAAATTCGCGATGGCAAATATCAAATTGAAGGTTATCCGCGAGGCGACAATACCGCCGCCATGGAGCGCGCCGCCGGGGGCCGGACCATTGTTCACCGGCTCCGGCGACACCGACTATATTTGCGGCAACTGCGAATTCGTCATTGCCGCCAAGATTGGATCAGGACAGCGCATCACACCGGTCGAGACCGAATGCCCTTGCTGCGGCGCCGTCAACGAAGTGCGTTTTGCAGAAGATTAAGTCGATGATGCTTGATCAGTTCTTACTACGCGTAGATCTTCACTAGCTCGCCATGCGCCCATTTGACGGCATCCTCAGGCGTCATGCCCTGCACCGCCTTCGCGTACATGTCGGAAATAATGTATTTGGAGATTACCTCGGCGGCTTTCCGGGTAGCCGGTCCCGCATAGCCGGCGAACCGGCCGCTCTCGGCTGCGGTGCGGAATGGCAGCATCACCGGGTCTTCCTGCCACAGCTTATGGTTCTCCCACATCTTGGTGGGGCCGACGGAAAAGCCCTGTTGCGTTACCCACCACTGCTCGTAGATTTGTTCACTGTGGAACCAGCGTAGGAAGTCTTTCGCGGCCTTCTGGTTTTTGCTGTATCCCATGACCATGTCGGCAAACGGCACATGCCAGCTGAACGGGCCCGCCGGCCCCTTGGGCAGCGGGGTGTGGAAGCAATCGTCTTTGAGCGGCTTACCGTCATCGGTCCTGTACATGTCGGGCTTCTTTTTGGCTTCGATATAGATCGAAGCTCCGTTGTTGGTCGCGCTGATCGTGCCGGCGAGGAAAGCGCGATTGTTGCCCGAATCATCCCAGGCGAAGGCGCCTTCATCGCAAGCGTCCTTCCATAAGCCGACCGCAAATTTGACCGACTCGATCGTGCCGGGGCTGTTCAGCACGACGGTCTTGCCGTCCGCTTCGACCTCCTTGCCGCCCCACGACCAGAGGTACGGATACCAGAACGCATTGGCGTCGCCAAAGGCGTGCGCCAATGTCTGCCCGAGCGGGTGCCCCTTGGCCTTCAGCTTCTTGCCTCCTTCGCGCCATTCCTCCCAAGTTTCCGGATATTTCTCTGGCCCATAGCCGATCTCATTCCACCATGAAGCGCGATTGACGATTTGCAGGCCGACAATCGTGTTTGGGACGGCAATCCATTTTTTGCCGTCGTATGCGATCGCCTTCGAGGTTTCGTAATAGCCGCCCTGTGCGTTGCCGATTTCCTCGGAGACGTCGCTGACATCGGCGACGCTCTCGCCATAGAGCTGCGCCCAGTTGTTGATCGCGCAGATGATGTCGGGGCCGGTGCCGGACGAGACCGCGGAAGTGACCCGCGCCTGGATTGTCAGGCCGTCGACGGTCTCGAGATTGAACTTGATGCCGAGGTCTTTTTGACACTGTTCGAGGATCTTTCCTCTGAGTGTCTGGTCGGAGACCGGCACATAATCGGAACCCCTAACCCAATGCAATGTCGTGCCCTGCGCGAAAGCGGGCGCCCGGCCGGCAGCCACGATGCCGGCCAGCCCGCCGCTGGCGGCGGTCAGCGCGCCGCCGGAAAGCTGCAAAAGGCGGCGGCGAGTGATGGATTGCATGGTTGCTGCTCCTGTGGACTTATTGAGATTGTTTTTGCCAGATCAAATCATAATTACAATACCGGGTCATATGACGTGCACGGATCGTGCCGTTGCCTTCAATTCTGCTGACAATCATTGCCTCAAGACCGGGCTATTCTCCACAAGGCACGGGCTCGGGGCGCGTCGCATCGCCAACTCGCCCTGCGAGTTAACCGCTGCCCTGTGAGCCCAAACAGGGCCATCGGATGCTGTCCTTGGAGGTCCAAATCACTACCTGCCCGCTTTTTGCCAGACGAAATCATAACTGCACGAATGACTGAGCTGGCGGAGGCGGACGGCGCCGCTGCTGTCTACTGTGCCGTTGACGCTCAGGTCGATTGGCTGATTGGCCCACTTACTGGGCGCCTCCCCTCGCATCGCCAACTCTCCCTGCGGTCCGACCGTTCCTCTGACCCGCAGCCCTGTCGCCGTGGTATATCGGGCCTCGCCGTTCACGATGTGGAGCGGCCCCGCCCGCCGGGCCGGGCATGGCGCGGTCTGCCCTTTCCTCGATGTGTACATCGCATTTACGTTGGCCGAGGAAACTAAGCGGTACGTGCCGTCATAGGGCGATCTGGCCGCAGCCGGCGGCGGCGGTTGCGCATTGGCGGCAGCGAGCACCCCGCAAAATCCGACAATCCACAACCATCCGATCTGCTTTCGCATACGCCCGTCCTTCCCAGTGTCTTCCAGTGTCGTTTGGTCAGATCGCCATTTCCGACGAATTATCAAAAAAGTGCAGACGCTCGGGGTTCAATGCGAGGCGCATCTGGTCGTGAATGTTGGCGCGGATATGGGGCTCGACCGAGGCGACCATCGTGTCCGAGCCGACCGCGACATCGAGCAGGATCTCGGAGCCGAGCTTCTCGACGACTTCGACAACGACGTCGAAACCGAGATCCGGCGCATCGGTGGGGGAAGCGACGTGCAAGTCCTCCGGACGGATCCCCAATGTCACTTCCTGCCCGATGTAGCGGCTGAGGCGGTTGGCGCATTGCGGCGGTGCCTTGATCTGCATGCCGGCATTGGCCGCCCAGATCGAACCGTTCTCCTGGCTGACCTTGACGGTGGCGAAATTCATCGACGGCGAGCCGAGAAAACCGGCGACAAACCGGTTGGCCGGCTCGTTGTATAGCTCGAGCGGCTCGCCGACCTGCTGCACGAACCCGTCCTTCATGACCACGACGCGGTCTCCAAGGGTCATGGCCTCAACCTGGTCATGGGTCACGTAAATCGCCGTGGTGCCGAGCCGGTCGTGGAGTTTCTTCAGCTCAACCCGCATCTGGACGCGCAATTTGGCGTCGAGATTTGACAGTGGCTCGTCGAACAGAAACACCTGCGGGTGGCGCACAATCGCGCGGCCGAGCGCGACGCGCTGGCGCTGACCGCCCGACAATTGGCGCGGCTTGCGCTTTAGAAGTTCGTGGATCCCGAGGATTTCTGCGGCCTCTTGCACACGCCTGGCGATGTCGGCGCGGTCGAATTTCCGCATTTTGAGGCCGAAAGCCATATTGTCGTAAACGCTCATATGCGGGTAGAGCGCGTAGTTCTGAAACACCATCGCGATGTCGCGATCCATCGGCGGCAGATCATTGATGACTTTGTCGTCAATCAGAATCCGGCCCGAGGTGATCGATTCGAGCCCGGCCACCATCCGCAAAGTCGTCGTCTTGCCGCAGCCCGACGGGCCGACCAGGACCACGAATTCCTTGTCCCGGATCCCGAGGTTCACATCCTTGACGGCATGGACCTCGTCGAACTTCTTGTTCAGGTTCTGAATGTGAACTTCTGCCATCGTTCTCTCACGCGCGGATGCTATCCCTTGACCGACCCGGTCAGACTGGCGACGTAATGCTCGACAAAGAAGGAATAAACGAAAGCTACCGGGATCGAGCCCAATAGCGCCCCGGCCATCAGCTCACCCCAATAGAACACGTCGCCGCGGATCAGCTCGGAGGTAACGCCAACCGGCACCGTTTTCTGTGCCGGCGAAGAGAGGAAGACCAGGGCGTAGAGGAATTCGTTCCAAGACAAGGTAAATGCGAAAATGCCGGCCGAAAGGATGCCGGGCACCGCGATCGGAAAGATGATGTAGACCATCGCCTTCCAGCGTGTCGCGCCGTCGATGCGGGCACACTCCTCGAGCTCCTTGGGAACGGATTTGAAATAGCCCATCATCAGCCAGGTGACGAACGGGATCAGAAAGGTCGGATAAGTCAGGATCAACGCCCAGGGCGAGTCGCCGAGGCGAAAGTTGCGGATGATGTCGGCGAGCGGGATGAACAGCAGTGTCTGCGGTACGAGGTAGGTAATGAAAATCGCCGTACCGAGACTGCCGGCAAACGGAAATTTCAGTCGCGACAGCGCATAACCGGCCAACAGGCCACAAAACAGCGAGATCAGTGTGGCAGCGATCGAAATGATCATCGTGTTCAGCATCCACGTGCTGAACAAGGTCTCGGTCAGAAGGTCCCTGATGTGCGATAAGGTCGGGTTAGTGGTCCAGAACGGTGAATAATTCGGGGCGTTCCAGGGGCGATAGAGCTCGCCGTCCGGCCGGACCGTAGTGATGATCATCCAATAGAACGGGAACAATAACGACACGACAAAGGCGGTTAGCGGGATGTAAAAGAAGATCCAGCGCCGCCACAGTGCGCCCTCGACCATCGTTCAGCCCCCGAGCGGAGACTTGTCAACCGTCACCCCCGCGAAAGCGGGGGTCCAGTGCGACGGCCTGAGCTTGAGGCCCCTGGGTTCCCGCCTCCGCGGGAATGACGCAGGAAGTGGTGACACTCGAGTATGCACCTGGGCGGCTCTCAATGGACCTCGACCTTGCGGATGTACAGTAGCTGGACGATGACCACGACCAGCAATACCGGGAAGACAGCGAGCGAAATCGTGGCGCCCTGGCTAAGGAGGCCGGTGCCGATGCCCAGCTGATAGGCGTAAGTTGCGAAGAGCTGGGTGGCGTTGGCCGGTCCTCCTCCGGTCAGCACATAGACGAGTTGGAAATCGGCGAAGGTCTGGATCACCGAAAACAGAACAATGACCAAGGTGACCGGCAACAGCAAAGGCCATGTCACGTGCCAAAACCGCTGCCAAGCTCTGGCGCCGTCGATCGCTGCGGCCTCGTGGAGTTCGGGGCTGATCGTCTGCAACCCGGCGAGCAGGCTGATCGCGTAGAATGGCACGCCGCGCCAGACATTGACGATGATCACCGATATCAGTGCCAAGTGCGGATCGCCAAGCCAATTGATCCGGTTTTGGATCACCCCCAATCTGAACAGCATCCAGTTGATCACGCTGAATGTCGGGTCGAACATCCATTTCCAGGCCAGTGTCGACAGCACGGTCGGAATGATGAAGGGCAACAGGATGAAGGCCCGGGTAATGGCCTTGCCCTTGAAATGATGGTTGAGCAGCAGCGCTAGCCATAAGCCGAGCGCGAGTTTGAACACTGTCGCGACGGCGGTGTAGACGCAGGTGTTCCACACTGCGACATGAAAGATGTCGTCGTTCCAGATCCGCTCGAAATTCTGCAACCCAACGAATTGGCCGGGCACGCCGACTTTAGCGTCGGTCACCGATAGCCTGACACCCTCGATAAACGGATAGGCGATAAACAGTCCGAGCAACGCCAGCGTCGGCAACAACAACAACATTGCCAACCAGCGCTCATCCTCGAGCAGCCGGGTGACCGGTCCACGCTTGGGCGCGCCGGCATAGGCTGACGGGGTAGCGAGGGCTGTAAAAGTCATCGCGTTAATCTTCTCAGATGCGGTTGCGTCATGCGTACACTTTCACCAGTTCGCCATGCGCCCATTTGACGGCGTCTTCAGGCGGCACGCCCTGCGCCGCCTTCGCGTACATGTCGACGATGATGTATTTGGTGATCGCCTCGGCCGAGGCGCGGCCGGGTGGGCCGGCATACCCCGCCAACCGCCCCTTATTCGGTATGTCCCGAAACGGCAGCAGGATCGGATCGACGTTCCACACCGGGTCTTTCTCCCAATCCTTTGTCGCCCCATCGCTGTAGCCCTGCTGCGAGGTGAACCATTGTTCGAAGACCGGCTTCGAGTTGACCCAGCGCAGAAAGTCTTTGGCGACCTCCTGATTCTTTGAATATTTCATCAGCACGTGGGTGGATGGGAACGGCAGCACGAACTGACCGCCCGGACCCTTGGGCAATGGCGCGTGCAGAGTGTCCTGCCACAATGGCGTCCCCTTCTCGGTCAAATACGAGTCGGGTTTCTTCTTGGCCTCGAGATAGATCGAGGCGCCGTTATTGGTGGCGCTGATCGTGCCGGAGAGATAGGCCCGGTTGTTGCTCGAATCGTCCCAGGCGAACCCGCCTTCATCGCAGGCGTCTTTCCACAAGCCGACCGCGAACTTGACCGATTCGATCGTCTCCTTGCTGTTGAGCACGACGGTCTTGCCGTCGGCCTCGACCTCCTTGCCGCCCCACGACCACAGATATGGATACCAGAAGCTCGGCGCATCTCCGAAGGTGTGGCCGAGGGTCTGGCCGAGCGGCCGTCCTTTGGCCTTGAGCTTCTTGCCGGCGTCGCGCAGTGTGTCCCAGGTATCGGGAAATTTGCCGTCGCTGTAGCCGATTTCGGCGAACCACGACTTGCGATAGGTGACCAGCCCGCCACCTGTGGTCCAGGGCATTCCGATCCACTTCTTGCCGTCATTGGCGACGAGCCGCGAGACGTCGTAGAAGCCGCCTTGCGCCTCGCCGATAGCCTCGGCGACATCGCTGACATCGGACACGCTCTCGATGTAGAGCTGGGGCCAATTGCCGATCACATAGAAGATGTCTGCACCCGAGCCCGACTGGATCGCCGCGGTGATGCGCGCCTGAATGTCGTTTGCGTTGATGGTCTCGAGATTGATCTTGATCCCGAGCGCCTTGTCGCCTTGCGGCACGATCTGGTTGCGCAGCAGCTGGTCGGAAGCTGGTACGAAATCGGACCAGCGCAGCCAGTGGAGAGTAGTGCCTTGGGCATAGGCAGGAGCCCGGCCGGAAGCGAGGATCGCGGCCACGCCGCCAGCGGTAGTCGCCGTGATCGCGCCGGCACCGGAAAGTCTCAGGAGTCTCCGCCGGTCGATGCGCGCCATGATGTCTCCTCCCTAGCGTCCCGACGCATTCCACTTCAGATTCGAATTCTTTAGATGCAACCGCGCTGCAGCACAAGGTCGGCGGAACGAGGAGGGAGGATCTTGAAATGAAGCATGAACATCGTCACCGCGCCATCTCCCGTCGCAGCATTTTGACGACGCTCGCCGCCACGGCGGGAGCAGTCGCGCTCTTGCCGCGATGCAAGTCGCTGGCGCAATCGGCAACGCGCCTGGTCGACACCCACCACCACTATTATCCGCGCGAGATCATCGAGGCCTGGCAGGGCTACATGAGCCGGAAAAGCGAAGGCCGGCTGCAGCCTAATGTCGCCAATTGGGCCCCCGCCGCCTCGCTCGAAGAGATGGACAAGAGCGGTGTGGCGACCTCGATACTTTCGCTCGCCTCGATCCCGGGTGTGTGGTTCGGTCTCGATACGGAGGGCATGCGCCGGATGTCGCGGCTGTGCAACGAGTTCGCTGCGAAGATGGTGCAGGATCATCCGGGGCGCTACGGGCTTTTCGCCTCGCTGCCGATGCCGGATGTCGACGGCGCCCTCGCCGAGATCGGCTATGCAGTTGACAGCTTGAAGGCCGACGGCATCAACCTGTCGACGAGCTTTGGTGACCGATGGCCCGGTGACCCCACCTACAAGCCGGTGTTTGAGGAGCTGAACCGGCGCAAGGCGGTCGTCTTCTTCCACCCCTACGCACCCAACTGCTGCGGTAGTCTTAACTCGGGCGTGCCGCCGGGGATTCTCGAGTTTCCCTACGACAGCGGCCGCGCGATCACCAGCCTCCTGCTGAGCGGGAGCCTGGCGCGGTTGCGCGACATCTGTTGGCTGCTTTCGCACGGCGGCGGGGTGATGCCAATGGTGGCCGGCCGCGTCGCGTTTTTCGCCGGGACCCGCAAAGACATCGCCGAGATTGCGCCGAGCGGGATCCTCGCCGAGCTGCAGCGCCTTTATTACGACACCGCCAACGCCGCTTGGCCGATATCGATGGCGGGCTTGCTGAAGATGGTGCCGCCGTCGCAGATCGTCTTCGGCACGGATTTTCCTTACGTACCCACCGCGACGCAAGCTGAGGCACTGGAGAAGAATGGCCTTTCCTCTGATGCTCTCGCTGCCATCCAGCGTGACAACGCGATCCGCTTGATCCCGCGCCTGAGCGCATGACACTGTCGGATCCAAAAGCTTTCCGGTGAACCGGCTCGAGGAGCTTTCCGATGAAACTGACAAGCGCGGCCATGCCGGCGCTCGCCGGCCTTGCGATTGGCGGAGTGGCGATGCTGGCAGGGGACGCTGCCGGCCAAGCGCCGAGTGCGGCCGGCCCGCGCAGCCAAGCCAGCAAGATCTTCGAACAGGTCATGCCGAATGTCCCGGGGAAGAGCCTGACAGCCGTCGTCGTCGACTTCCCGCCGGGCGCCGCCTCGCCGCCGCACCACCACGCCGCTTCGGGCTTCATCTTCGCGTATGTGCTGTCGGGTTCGGTTCGCTCGCAACTCGAAGGCGGCCCCGTCGAGGTGTACCGCACAGGAGAAAGCTGGTGGGAGCCGCCAGCGGCTCATCACATAGTCAGCGCCAATGCCAGCTCGACCGAGCCGGCGCGGCTCCTTGCGGTGATCGTCGCCGATACCGGCGCACAGCTGACCACCTACGACCCCTGAACAAGCTGGAGAGCGGCTGATGAGCGACGCAAGAGGGATCAACGTCCTCGCCATGTGTGGCAGTCTGCGCGCCGGATCGTACAACCGTGCGGCGTTGCGCACGGCGATCGAGCTGAAACCGCCGGGCATGACGATCGGAACCGCCGATATCGGCTCGTTCCCGCTCTACAACGAAGACGTGCGCGCGCAGGGGTTCCCGGCGCCGGTCGAGACGCTTCGGCGGCAGATCGCGGCGGCGGATGCGCTGCTCTTTGTCACCCCCGAGTACAACTACTCGATCTCGGGCGTGCTGAAGAACGCGATCGACTGGGCCTCGCGCCCGCCCGATCAGCCCTTTGCGGGCAAGCCGGTGGCGATGATGGGGGCGGGTGCCGGAATGGCCGGCACGGCACGAGCGCAATACGATCTGCGTAAATGCTGTGTCTTTCTCGACATGCATCCGCTCAACAAGCCCGAGGTACTGATCGGCCAGGCTCAGACTAAGTTCGACGCCGACGGCCGCCTCACCGACGAGGCGACGCGCGGGTTCATCCGCGACATGCTCGTTGCGCTCGAGAAATGGACACGCCAACTGGCGCCCAGGAACTAACGCTGGAGGAATGTCATGGACCTGGACTTTGCGGGTAAGGTTGCGCTGATCACCGGCGCCGGGAATGGCATCGGTCGCGCGACGACACTTGCCTTCGCCAAAAGCGGCGCCAAAGTTGTCGTCGTCGATCGCGACACGGCCGGCGGCGAGGCCACCGCCGGTATCGTCCGTCAGCAGGGCGGCCAGGCGCATCTCGTCACCGCCGACGTCACCAAATCGGCTGAGGTGCGGGCCTACGTCAAAGCCGCACTCGACGCCTATGGCGCCATCGACTGCTTCTTCAACAACGCCGGTATCGAAGGCAAATGGGCGCACACCGCCGAGCATGACGAGGACGCGTTCGACCAGGTCATCGCGGTCAACGTCAAGGGTGTCTTCCTCGGGCTGCGTCACGTGCTGCCGGTGATGCTGGAGCAAAAGCGCGGTGCGATCGTCAACACCGCCTCGGTCGCGGGGCTCGTCGCGACCCCCGGAATGCCGGCCTATGTCGCCTCGAAGCACGCGGTGATCGGATTGACCAAGACCGCGGCCGGCGAGGTTGCCCGCCAAGGGATCCGGGTCAACGCGGTCTGCCCCGGACCGGTCGACACCCGGATGATCCACTCGCTCGAAGCCCAGCTCAATCCGGCCGACCCGGCGAGTGTCGGCCGGCGCTATCAGTCGGCCATCCCGATCGGCCGCTACGTCACACCCGACGAGATCGCCAACACCGTCCTGTTTTTGTGCTCCGACCTCGCCTCGGCGATCACCGGCGCGCAATACGTCGTCGACGGTGCCCGCACCGCCACCGGCGGCGCGGTTACCCAGGCGATACAGAGCTGAGCTCGATTTGCCTCGACCGCTTCGCAAATCTTAGGACGAGATCCGAGGCGAACGGGTACGGACGCCCGCGCTACCCGACAGCGATGAGCAAGGCCGGGCACGCACCGAAACGTGCAATGCGGAGCGCATCTCCGGGTGATACCGTGGGTTGGTTAATCCCCCGGCGGCAGAGGAGCTGCCAATGCGCCCTCGAGGGGGACTCATGACTCCCGACGGCGATCCGCCGAGAGCGCGCGAGTTTAGACAAAACGACGCAAGCCGAGGGCACGCGCGACTGCACACTGCGCTCCAAGAGCTGAAAGATCTGCTCGAGCCGCGCCTAAATTGCATCGCCGAACACCCGCTTCCCCCCGGCGAGCCGCATGAAGGGAGCCCCGACTGGGCCACCGCTCGCTTTAATCTCGGCCTTGCTTTGGCGCAACGCGCCGACCGCGACCGGTCGCAGAACTGGGAGCTGGCGATCGCGGCATTTGAAGATGCCCTCTCGGTCTGGACGCGGGAGCACAATCCGGTGCAATGGGCCGCCGCCCGCATGAGCCTCGGTGTTGCCTTCCGCGAGCGTCTTGCCGGCGAACGGTCCGATAACCAGGAACGGGCCATCGCGGCTCTCGAGGAGAGCCTGTTGGTGGTAACTCGCGAGCGCAATCCCCAACAGTGGGCTGACGCTCGCATGAACCTCGGCATTGCCTACTGGGAGCGGCTTGCCGGTGACCGGTCGCAGAACCGGGAGCGAGCCATCCAGGCCTTTGACGACAGCCTTTCGGTCTGGACCCGAGACGACAATCCCGAGGACTGGGCCACCGCTCAACTCAATCTCGCCTTTGCCTACCAAGAGCGCGATGGCGGCGACCGGGAGGAGTGCCGGGAGCGGGCGATCGCAGCTTTTGAGAACAGCCTTTCGGTCTTTACTCGCGAGCACAACCCGGGGGAATGGGCTGCCGCTTGCATGAGCCTTGGCATTGCCTATTGGGGGCGCTTTGCCGGCGACCGGTCGCAGAATCAGGAGCGGGCGATCGCCGCCTTTGGGAACACCCTTTCGGTCTGCACCCGCGAGGCTAACGCGGAAAGGTGGGCCGCCACTCGCCTGAACCTCGGCATTGCCTTCTGGGAGCGTCTTGCTGGCGATCAAGCGCAGAACCAGGAGCAAGCGATCGGCGCGTTTGAGGACGCCCTTTCGGTTTGGACCCGCAAGGCCGATGCGGAAAGGTGGGCCGCCGGGCGCATGAAGCTCGGCGTCGCCTATCTGGAGTGCCTCACTGGTGACCGATCGCAGAACCGGGAGCAGGCCATCGCCGCCTTTGAGGATGCTATTTCAGTCTGGACTCGCGATGTCAATCCAGACGGATGGGCGGCGGCTCAAATGAAACTCGGTATTGCTTACCGGGAGCGCCTTGCCGGTAATCGGTCGGAGAACCGGGAGCGGGCAATCGCCGCCTTTGAGGAGGCGCTTCGGGTCTGGGTCGGCGAACGCAATCCCGAAGAAGCGGCCGTTGCGCGCGCGAACCTCGATGCGGCCTATCGAGACCGCTTTGCCGAGTGGGTGGAGAATCGCGTCAGTTGTAATAGCTCGAACTTAATCTGACATTCGTTGTTGGTTTCCGAAGCGGAGCCGGAGGGGCAGGGCGCGGTTCTCACCCGAAGCTGGGACCGCGACCCGCCCTCCGGCGGGACGGAGATCACGAGAT
>Ga0310916_10000122_pt1 | contig 36507 bp, 36 predicted proteins | sample GREbulkMGLF176_FD_203444 | JGI IMG/M metagenome (GOLD analysis project Ga0310916, IMG submission 203444) | Lab enrichment of tropical soil microbial communities from Luquillo Experimental Forest, Puerto Rico - GRE.bulkMG.LF176 | ecosystem: Environmental > Terrestrial > Soil > Tropical forest >...
CGATGCGGTGAGCAATTCGCCAGCGCCGGTGAGGATATCCATCTCCAGCACCGATTCGTGTGGCAGACCGTTGCGAAACGACGCCGACTCGATGCCCAGCCCGCTGACCGCGCCACCGAGGGTGATGGTCTTCAGCTGCGGGACCACCAGTGGCGAAAGGCTATATGGCAGGGTCGCGGCCACCAGGTCCTCGTAGGTGCACATGCCGGCCACGTCGGCGGTGCGGGCTTCGGGATCGACACCGAGGACGCCGGTCAGCCCCGAGGTGTCCAGGCCGCGCGCATCGCGTTTGGCGCGGGCGCGGAACAGGTTTGAGGTGGGTTTGGCGAGCCGGACGGCGGACGTTGCCGGGATGGATCGATAACTCGCCATCAACCGGTCGACGCCCGCTGCGTGAGCCGAGAGTGCGGATCCAGGGACAGGCACCACATATACCCTAGTCTTCGACAACAGCCCGTGCACCCGCGCGCGGGCGGCATCACAAAGAGGAGTCGCGCCCGATGGGCCAGGTGAGCGCAGCAAGCACCATCTTGATCAACGTCGAGCCCGCGGCCATTCTTGCCGCAGTAGCCGACTATCAGAAGGTGCGCCCGAAGATCCTGTCGCCGCAGTACAGCGAATATCAGGTGCTGCAGGGCGGGCAGGGAGCCGGCACGGTCGCCAAGTGGAAGCTGCAGGCCACCAAGTCACGGGTTCGCGACGTGCAGGTCGACGTCGACGTGGCCGGCCACACCGTCATCGAGAAGGACGCGAACTCGTCCATGGTCATCAACTGGACGGTGGCTCCCGCCGGACCCGGGTCCAGTGTCACGGTGAAGACCACCTGGAACGGCGCGGGCGGCGTCGGCGGCTTCTTCGAAAAGACCTTTGCGCCCTTGGGGCTGAAGAGGATTCAGGGTGAGGTCCTCGCCAATCTGAAGAAGGAGCTGGAGGGCTAGAGGTCCTAGCGCGCCTGGCCCTGGGTGGCCAGGAAGGCGGCGACGCCACGGACCATCGCGTCGGCGTATTTCTGCCGGCCCTCTGGGGACTCCAGCAGCGCCGAATCCGCGGGATTCTTCATGTTGCCGCACTCGACCAGGATCGATGGATACTGCGCCAGGTTCAGGCCGGTCAGGTCCGAGCGCCCATATAGGCCGTCCTGGCCGATGTAGTTGGAAGGCGGTATGCCCGAGGCCGCCAGCTGATCGCGCATGATGCGGGCGTATTGCACCGAGGGTCCGGCCTGCACCTGGTTGAGCGGCGGGGCCGAGTAGTTGACGTGAAATCCCCGGCCCGACGGTGGGCCGCCGTCGGCGTGGATGCTCAGGATCGCGTTGGGGCGCAACGAGTTGGCCATGTTGACGCGCGCATCGACGCATGGTCCCAGGCCCGTGTCGTTGCCGCGGGACATGGCGGTCCGGACTCCCAGAGCGTTCAACTCGTCGCGCACCCGCAGCGCCGTGTCCCAGGTGAAGGTGTGCTCCATATAGCCGCTGTTGGTGGACGTCCCGCTGGTCTGGCAGTCCTTGGTGCCGCCGCGACCGGTGGGCACCTGGCGCGTGATGGAACCGTCATTGGAACCGTTGTGGCCGGGATCGATGAACACCACCATGCCGGCGATATTGGAGGGGTTCGCGGTCGCGGTCGGGATGATTATCGCCGAAGCGGCAACCAGTGCCCCGATCACCATCCTGATGCCGACACGCCTGCTCACTCGTGGGTCCACGGCGCAAAGGTAATGTCGCGCGGTCTACGCTGGGTGTTTCGAATCGCCCGACACCCGCAGGTGAAACCAACTCGAGACCAAGATGCGAGGGGATTGTCATGCAACCCGGAGGCGACATGTCGGCGCTGCTCGCCCAGGCGCAGCAGATGCAGCAGAAGCTACTGGAAGCCCAGCAACAGCTCGCGAACGCTGAGGTGCACGGTCAAGCCGGTGGGGGTTTGGTCGAGGTCGTCGTCAAAGGCAGCGGCCAGGTGGTGGCGGTGAAGATCGATCCCAAGGTCGTCGACCCCGGCGACATCGAGACCCTGCAGGACTTGATCGTGGGCGCCATGGCCGACGCTTCCACGCAGGTCACCAAGATGGCGCAGGAGCGACTTGGCGCGCTGGCCGGTGGCATGGCCAAGCCACCGGCCCAACCGCCCGCGCAACCGCCGGCTCCACCGCCGGCGCCGCTGGCGCCACCGAATCAATTGCCGGGGCTGTGACGTTAAACCGACATGTTTGAGGGACCCGTCCAGGACCTGATCGACGAACTCGGCAAGCTGCCGGGCATCGGGCCCAAGAGCGCGCAGCGCATCGCGTTCCACCTGTTGTCGGTCGAACCGCCGGAGATCGACCGGCTGACCGCGGTCCTGGCGAAGGTCCGTGACGGCGTGCGGTTCTGCGCGGTGTGCGGCAACGTATCCGACGACGAGCGGTGCCGCATCTGCGCCGATCCCCGCCGGGACGGGTCACAGGTGTGCGTCGTCGAGGAGCCCAAGGACATCCAGGCCGTCGAGCGGACCCGCGAATTCCGTGGTCGCTACCACGTCCTGGGCGGTGCGCTTGACCCGCTGTCCGGGGTCGGCCCCGATCAGCTGCGGATCCGCGAACTGCTAAGCCGCATCGGCGAGCGCGTCGACGACGTCGACATCACGGAGGTGATCATCGCCACCGATCCCAATACCGAGGGGGAGGCGACGGCCACCTACCTGGTTCGGATGCTGCGCGACATCCCCGGCCTGACCGTGACACGAATCGCGTCGGGTCTGCCGATGGGCGGCGACCTGGAGTTCGCCGACGAGCTGACACTGGGCCGCGCGCTCATCGGCCGCCGGGCCATGGTCTGACTTCGTCCTCTGCTCGCGCTCGCGACAATGACACCACGCACACGACACGCCGCAGACCTTGACCCTGGTGCAAGTTTCGGCGCAAGCCGGCGTCGATCACCTGGTCACGACGGCGAAGTTGCCGCTGGTGCCCCACGCCGCTCCGAAGGTGGCGATGGAAACCTGCTCGTCGCGGCCGGCCTGGATGCCGCTGTCGTTGAGGTGGACCACACCGGCTTTGGTATCGATGCCGGTGACGACCACGAAGTGGTTTTCCTGGCTGCGGTCGCCGGGTGTGTTCCAGATGGTCCTGTCGTTGAGCCCAACGATCACCTTGCGTCCGTGATCCAGATCCTGCGCCAGCGCGTCGATGTTGGTGTGGACCGCTGTGGACTGGATGCCGTAGTGCGCCAGTAGCACCGGCAGGTCTGGGTTCTTGGTTTTGCCGTTGGGGCGGTAGATCGGTCCGGGGTGGCTCACGCTCGGGATGTTTCCAGCCGTAGCGGTGATTTCTGCCTCGGAGGGCTCGTGGCCGGTGATCTGGCCGACCACATCGGCCACCGCCATTTCCCCACAGTCCAAATCCTGTTGTTGGTAGCGCCAGTAGGGCGCGGCGCCGGCCGGGTCGCCGTGCATCCCTTCGGTGACGGCATTGGCCGCGCCCGCGAAGGCGACCGTTGCGGCGGCGGCGGCCACGCTCAACACTGCTGCGAATCCGCCGATGTTTTTCATGGGATCAGGCTCGGTGATGGCCCTATAAGGATCCTTGGAGAAACCTTGGGTGCAAGGGGTGCAAGGGGTGCAAGGGGGGACGCCCTAGCGGGCCGCCAGCCGCTCGCGGCGCAACAGGTCCACCTCGGGCAACTCCAGCGGCGGCAACTCACCGACCACCTTGCTCAGCAGCATGTCGGCCAGCTGCGGGTTCCGCGCCAGGCAGGGCCCGTGCATGTAGGTCGCCACCACGCTGCCCTGCACCGCGCCGTCAAAGCCGTCGCCGGCGCGGTTGCCCGCGCCTTTGACCACGGCGCCCAACGGCGACGCCGCGGGGCCCAGGACCGTGCCGCCGCGGTGGTTCTCGAAGCCGCTGAGCCGCTCGGTCAAGCCGGCCGGCAACGGCTTGCTGACCAGCTCGCCGATAGTGCGCACGTCTTGCGGTGACGTGGTCACATCCAGCATGCCCACGCCGTCGACGCGTTCCCCCGCCGACGTCTCATACCAGTGCCCCAGCACCTGGACCGCCGCACAGATCGCCAGCACCGGGGCGCCCCGGTCCGCCGCGCGCTGCAGACCCGGGTAGCGTCGCAGGTGCCTGGTGGCCAGCCGCTGCGCGTAGTCCTCGGCGCCGCCCAGCGTGTACAGGTCCAACGACTCCGGCACCGGATCGGCCAGCGTGATCTCGACGATCTCGGCGGCGATGCCCCGCAACCGCAGCCGTTGCCGCAGCACCAAGGCGTTGCCGCCGTCACCGTAAGTGCCCATCACATCGGGCAGCACCAGCCCGATCCGTACCTTGGAAAAAGACCCAGTATCAGCCATGGCGTGCCAATGCCCGCTGCAGCTGAAGGAAAGCGGTGTAGTTCGCGACGACCTCGACCCGCCCGGGCGGGCAGGACGCGATGGCCGCCACGGTGTCGTGGACCAGCGTGTGCTCGACGCCCGCATAGCCGAGACGCACCGCCAGGTCGGTGCCGCGTTCGCCGGCGGCCACGAGAGGCCTTTCCGAGGCCATCTGCTCGAAGTGCTCGAAGCGCACGTCCCACAGCCACGACAGGTCCTCGCCATCGGGCACCTGGCCGTTGACCGAGATGACCACACCGGCCGCGTGGCTGTCGACCATCGACAGCGCCTCCTGCCAGCCGGCCGGGTTCTTGGCCAGCAGGATCCGCGCTTCGTGGGCGCCGACGCGGACGGTGCGGTAGCGCCCCGCGACTTCGTCGACCCCGGAGACGGCCGCGACGGCCGAAGCGGGGTCGGCACCGAGTGCGACGGCGGCGGCGACGGCCTGGGCGGCGTTGCCCCGATTCACCGTGCCCGGCAGCGCCAACCGCATCGGCAGCGCCAGGCCGTCGGGCCCATGCAGGGTGCCCCCATCTTCCGGGTCGAACCACCACTGCGGGCTGGGTCGCTTGAAATCGGCGCCCGTGGAATACCAGTGGCCCTTGTCGCGGACGATGACCTCGCCGCTGCGCGGACAGCTGACCGAGTCATTCGCCCAGGCGCCGCCCGCGGCCACCCACACCACATTCGGGCTGTCGTAGGCCGCGGAGGTCATGAGCACGTCGTCGCAGTTGGCGACGACCACCGCCTTCGGGTGCCGGGCCAGGCCGGCCCGCAGCGTGCGTTCGATGACGTTGATCTCGCCGACGCGGTCGAGCTGGTCGCGCGAAAGGTTGAGCAGCACGATGACGCTGGGCTCGACGGCGTCGGCAACGTGCGGCACGTGCATCTCGTCGACTTCCAGGGCCGCCAGCCCGGCCCGCCGATCGGCGGCCAGCGCGGCGACCAGGCCGGCGTCCATGTTCGCGCCCTCGGCGTTGGTGGCCACGGATCCCAGCGTCCCCAAAGCCGCCGCGGTCATCCGCGTCGTCGTCGACTTGCCGTTGGTGCCGGTGACGATGACGGTGCGCCGCCCGGCCCCGAGCTGGCGCAGCACCGAGCGGTCCAGGGTCATCGCGACCAGGCCGCCGATCATGGCCCCGGCCCCGCGTCCGGTGACCCGCGACGCCCAGCGCGCGCTCGCTCCCGCGGCGAGGGCCAGGCGTGCACGGGTGGTAACCACCCGCGCAGTTTAAGTGTCCGACACGATGCGCAGCGACCGAGTGATGTCGGGCGGACGTGCCATCCTCAGTTCATGAACGGGGTGTCCTGGGGTCGGCCGGCCACCGAGCCGGACGGGGGTTGGGCCGTCATCGACGTCGAAACCTCGGGCTTTCGGCCTGGTCAGGCGCGCATCATCAGCGTTGCCGCGCTGGGCCTGGACGCCGACGGGCAAGTCGAGCAATCCGTGGTCAGCCTGCTGAACCCCGGGGTAGACCCCGGTCCCACCCACGTGCACGGCCTGACCGCCGCGATGCTCGAGGACCAGCCGCAGTTCGCCGACATCGTCGGTGACCTGGTCGAGGTGCTGCGCGGCCGGACGCTGGTGGCACACAACGTCGCGTTCGACTACGCATTCCTTGCCGCGGAGGCCGAGCTCGCCGAGGCCGAGCTTCCCGTCGACACTGTCATGTGCACGGTCGAGCTGGCCCGGCGGCTGGACCTCGGCGTCGACAACCTGCGGCTCGAGACCCTCGCGGCGCATTGGGGCGTGATCCAGGAACGGCCGCACGACGCCTTCGACGACGCATTGGTGTTGACCGGCGTGCTGGCGTCGGCGCTGGAGCGGGCGCGTCAACGTGACATCTGGCTCCCGGTGCGTCCGGTGTCCCGGCGGCGGTGGCCGAACGGGCGGGTGACCCATGACGAGCTGCGACCGTTGAAGGTGCTGGCTTCGCGGATGGCTTGCCCGTACCTCAACCCGGGGCCCTATGTGCGGGGCAGGCCGCTGGTCCAGGGCATGCGGGTGGCTCTGGCGGCCGAGGTGGCACGCACCCACGAGGAACTCGTCGAGCGGATCCTGCACGCCGGCCTGGCCTACAGCGATGCCGTCGACCGGGAGACGTCGGTGGTGGTCTGCAACGACGCAACCCCCGAGCAGGGCAAGGGCTACCACGCCCTGCAGCTGGGGGTGCCGGTGGTGTCGGACGCGCAGTTCATGGACTCCGTCGGTGCCGTCGTCGGCGGGACCAGCATGGAGGAATTCACCGACGTCACCACGCTCGACCAGCAGCTCGCGCTGTTCTGAGGACCCCTTGCAATCACTACATCCGTAGTGGTACCGTCACCGCCATGATTACCACTACAGATGTAGTACATAGAAATTCGTGGCGGGAAACCTACCGCCGGCGCGGCTACTTCTTTCGGGAAGCGGCGATGTTGACCATTTCGATCGGCATCATCCTGCACTTGGACCGGGTGGTCCTCGGCGACGCCCTCGCCCTCCGACACGTGGTGACGTTGACGACGGACCGGATGCTGCTCGTCCCCATGACGTATGCGGGCATCACCGGCATCCTGGTGTGGCCGCGCGTGCGGTTCGTCAACAAACGACACCGGGCGCTTTTCACCGGATCGGTCATCTACATCGCTGGCAGCGTGCCGCTGCACGTCTACCTCGACTATGTGATCAAGGACATCTCCTTCGTCACGTGGTTTCCGATGTGGTTCAGCTATCTGCTACTGGGCTTGGTCTACCCGGCGTTCCTGACGATGTTCTGGCGGCTGCGTTACAAAGACTGATGCCGCCAAACCCCCAACGCCGCGGGCAGATCCTCGACGCCGCGATCGGCATACTCGCCGACGTGGGCGTCGGGGGCCTGACGCATCGCCAGGTCGACGACCGGGCCGGTCTGCCGGCCGGCACCACGTCCAATTACTTTCGGACGCGCCAGGCCCTGCTCGAAGCCACGGCGGCCCGCACCGTCGATCTGCATTGGCAGCGCGTCGACGCGTTGCGGGCCGCGATCGGGCCGCTCAACCCCGAAGGCGTCAAAGCCCTGATGACGCAAATGATCTCGGAACCCGATGAGCAGGCCCGCCGTTACACGCTGGCTCGGTTCGAGCTGTTCATGGAGGGCACGCGTCGGCCCGAGCTTCGGCCGTTCCTGATCGAGCTGCAGGCCGCCGCGGTGAAGTCCGCCACGCTCATCTTCGAGGCGGCGGGCTTCACCCCAACGGCCGAACAGATGGACCAGCTGAGCCGCCTGCTCAACGGCTACGTGTTCAGCAAGCTCACGCTGCCGGGAGTCGATAACCCTGCCGAGCTGGTCGACCGGCTGTTAACCGCGTTCTTCTAGGGCCTACCGGGAAGCGCGGTTGACCGCCGAAACGACGGCGCGCAGCGACGCGGTGGTGATCGACGGCGCAATCCCCACACCCCACACCGTGCGTCCACCCACCGAAGCCTCCACATACGCGGCGGCCTGCGCGTCGTCGCCGGCGCTCATCGCGTGCTCGGAGTAGTCGAGCACGGCAACCTCGAAGCCGACGCTGCCCAGCGCGTGGACGAACGCGGCCAGCGGACCATTTCCCGCACCGCTGATCTCGGTCTCCTCGCCGTTGATCTTGACGGTCGCGGTGATGCTGGTCAGGCCCGTGTCTTCCTCTGCCGCGTCGACGCGCTGCTTCATGCGCTCCAGCGGCAGTATCGGCGCGAGGTACTCCTCGGAGAACGCGTCCCACATCTCCTTGGGCGAGACCTCGCCGCCCTCGCCGTCGGCGATCTTCTGGATCACCTGGGAAAACTCGATCTGCAGCCGTCGCGGCAGGCTCAGGCCGTGGTCGGCCTTCATGATGTAGGCCACCCCGCCCTTGCCGGACTGCGAGTTGACCCGGATCACGGCCTCGTAGGTGCGCCCGACGTCCTTGGGGTCGATCGGCAGATAGGGCACCTGCCAGAGCATTTCGTCGACATCGGAGTCGGCGGCGTCCGCGTCGAACTTCATCGCGTCGAGGCCCTTGTTGATGGCGTCCTGATGGCTGCCGGAGAACGCCGTGTAGACCAGGTCGCCGCCGTAGGGGTGGCGCTCGTGCACCGGCAGCTGGTTGCAGTACTCGACCGTGCGGCGGATCTCGTCGATGTTGGAGAAGTCGATCTGCGGGTCCACGCCGCGGGAGAACAGGTTGAGCCCCAGCGTCACCAGGCACACGTTGCCGGTGCGTTCCCCGTTGCCGAACAGGCAGCCCTCGATCCGGTCGGCGCCCGCCTGGTAGCCCAATTCCGCTGCGGCAACGGCGGTTCCGCGGTCGTTGTGCGGATGCAGGCTCAGGATGACGGACTCCCGGTTGGCCAGGTTGCGGCTCATCCACTCGATCGAGTCGGCGTAGACGTTGGGAGTGGCCATCTCGACGGTGGCGGGCAGGTTGAAGATGATCGGGTTGTCCGGCGTCGGCGCGATGATTTCGCCGACGGCATCGCACACCTGCTTGGCGTACTCCAGTTCGGTGCCGGTGTAGGACTCCGGCGAATACTCGAACCGCCACTGCGTCCCGGGATACTTGGCGGCCTCTTCGACGCACTTGCGGGCGCCGTCGGTCGCGATGGCCTGCACCGCGGCCCGGTCGGCGCGGAAAACCACGCGCCGCTGCAGGATCGAGGTCGAGTTGTAGAAGTGCACGATGGCCTTTGGCGCACCCTCACACGCCTCGAAGGTGCGCTCGATCAGTTCCGGCCGGCACTGGGTCAGCACCTGGATGGTGACGTCGTCGGGAATGGCGCCGTCACTGATGATCTCGCGGACGAAGTCGAAGTCGGTCTGGCTGGCCGACGGGAATCCGACCTCGATCTCCTTGTAGCCCATGCGCACCAGCAGGTCGAACATGCGGCGCTTGCGGGCCGGGCTCATCGGGTCGATCAGCGCCTGGTTGCCGTCCCGCAGATCCACCGCGCACCACAGGGGGGCGCGGGTGAGGACGCGGTCGGGCCAGGTGCGGTCGGCCACGCGGATGGGCTCGACCTCGTCGGCGAACGGTCGGTACCGGTCGATCGGCATCGACGTGTTTCGCTGTGGATTCCAGGCGGGTTGGTCCGCTCCGGGCGGCCCCGAGGGTTTGACGATCGCTCGCGTAGACGTATACGCGTCGGGTGAATCAGAAATAGTCACGGTAGTTGCTCCGGGTATGTGAGAAGGAACCTCAGACCGGCGCATCGCGAACGACCCGCGACGGGAAGCCGGTCTGGATCAGACCCCGTCGCGGCGTCCGAGAAGGAGCACCCGCTGCACGTTCTGCACTCTACCGCGCCTGGCCCGGCGATCGAAATCGGCGGCGGGCTGTGGTTGTTGAGGACGTCCGCGTCGCACGCTGTCGAACATTCCCCGAGCCGGTAGATCTCCCTGTCGTGTCGTTCAGCGTGACCTTGAACTGCATCGTCCGGTACGGCCAGCCTGTTGCGGTGTCCCACTGCGACACCACCAGCCCGACCCCACCCGGAATGTCCAGCTGAGAGCCCGGCAGAACATATCCGCCGTACAGCTGGGCGACTCGGTTGTTCGCAAGGTTTTGGGCGTCCCAGGTCGTCCCGGTTACCGGCGTCTGGACGTCGGCTTCGTAAAGGTCGGCGGTGGGCGAGTCGATCGTGCGGTAACCCAGCGCATATCCCGAAGACAGGAACCCGCCCATGATCCACTTGCCAGTGTCCAGCCTGCGCAATGTCAGCTCGCCCCAGGTTTCAGCGGGGGGCGTAATCGGCGTGGGTACGTTGTCCCACGCCCATTGGCTGTTGGCCCAGCCCCAGCCTGAGTACTTGGTCATGTCGCCGATGTCGCCCGGCTGCACGCGCCGGAGGATTATGCCCTTGTCGCGCTGAAACCCGGTGGAGACGATGTACACCCAACCGTCGTCCGGGTTGTAGTCCCATGACCATAGCTGCGCGTAGCCGTTGTACAACGCCGCGGGAAAGGTTGCCTTCGCGCCCATCTCTTGCCACGTGACGCCGTTGTCGGTCGAGGTCCAGATTCCGCTCCAGATCACATTTCCGAACCCGCGGTTGACGATGGCGTGCAGGTAGAGCGTCTGCCCGACAACCAGCACATCGGAGGGAATGATCGTGCTGATGCCGCCCTGGTTCCACGGCGCGCCGTCGTGTACATAGGGCCACAACTGCTGCGCATAGTTTGGGTTCGCGCCGCCGGCACTCTCGTACCGGATCCGGTGGTTGGTATCCCCGGTGCCAATCAGGGCGACGGGGGCGCGCCAGTCGCCCTGCCCTACGGACGCGCCGGAAAAGGTGTCCCCGAACACGGACAGCAGCTTGCCATTGGGTGCCACCGCGCAAACACCCAGGTCCGTGCAGGTCACGCCCCATTTGTCGGTGATGCCCGGGCCGGTGATGTCGCAGACGTAGCCCTCGACGGGCACCGCCGCCGGTGTTGGCGGCACCGGTATGGGCACCGCCGCCGAGGGGACCGCCAGCGACCGCCGGGCGGCAGGCGGTTTGGTTGCCGCGCGCGCGCTTTCGCGCTTCCATCGATATACCGTCGAGCGGCTGATGCCGCTGTCGGCCGCGACCGCGGCGACCTTTTCCCCGGCGCGCAGCCTCCGCAGTACCCGCTCGCGCACGGTTGCCCCATCAGCGTTGTGCATTGCCCCTCCGCTATTTGTGCCCGCCGCCTCCAGAGATTAGGTCGTCGACACCATCGGGTAGGCACGTTCCGCGCGAAGGTGGGGTCCGGGATCGCGCCAGAAGTAGTTGCGCCTGGCCTGGACCGGACTCGCGGATGCCGTGCTCGTCGGGTGATCTCTACTCGACGGGAAATACGGCCACGCCGGGAAATACAAGTAATGGACTACGCATGCCATCCCGCGGTCCCCTGCCTACGGTCGAGAGCACCACGCAAACGGGAGGCCGCAATGACCGCTTTACACGAGTCCACACACGTCAAAGATGACGGGGCACAGCAGGATTGGAGCCACGTTCGCGGTTTCGGCTGGCGACCCCAGCTGCCGGACGCCCGGGACAGGGTCTATGCGGCGCGACTTACGTCCCCGAGACCCGCCGAGTATGACTTGCGCCCGTCGATGCCAGCGGTCTACGACCAGGGGCAACTCGGGTCATGTACCGGAAATGCAATCGCCGCTGCGATGGAGTACGAGCGGGATCGGCAGGGCTTGCCCGACTTCATCCCGTCGCGATTGTTCGTCTACTACAACGAGCGCGCGTTGGAAGGCACCGTGTCCAGCGACTCGGGTGCGGTCATCAGGGACGGCATCAAGGTGGTCAACCGCGAGGGCGTCTGCCCGGAGACGCTGTGGCCCTACAACGTTGGGATGTTCGCGGTCAAGCCGCCGAAGCGTTGCTACGTCGCCGCGACGACGGACAAGGCGCTGCAGTACGAGGCGATCCAGACACTGGGAGACCTGAAGGATGCGATCGCCTCGAATCTGTCTGTGGTGTTCGGGTTTACCGTGTACGAGAGCTTCGAATCGAAGTCAGTGGCCCAGACGGGTGTGATGCCGATGCCCAAACCGGGTGAGGCCACCGTCGGCGGCCACGCCGTTGTTGCGGTCGGCTACTCAGATCCCAAGAGCCAGTTGATCGTTCGCAACTCGTGGGGAGTTTCGTGGGGCGACCACGGCTACTTCTACATGCCCTACCAGTATCTGACCGGATCCCAGGTCAGCTCGGATAACTCACCCATCAACGGGGCGCACTTGGCCAGCGACTTCTGGGCGATCCAGCTGACTTCCTCCTAACCCTTGACTCCCCGACGCGCCGCCACGCAATGAACGGTGCGAAGCAGCGAATTTCACCGCGGCTAGCATTAAAATCGCTGCTCGTGGCGAACGAGTTCGGGGGGACCGGGTTAGGTGAAACGGCCTTCTCGCAAAGGGAATCTCGTAGTACACGACGCGTGCACGGCCGTGCCTCCCGCATGCCCCGGTCGCAAGGCCGGCGACGGTGACGGCCGTCCCGCCGCGCGGGCCCCGGCGCGCATCGATCGTCAGCCCGCTTGTGATGGGCGACACGGCGGCACATGTCGTGTTCACCGACGAGCAAGATCGCCGCGGGGTGTTGATCGAACTTCGGCTCGACCAGGGGGCGAGGCCCGCAACGGTGCGCCGCGGCTTCCTCAGCTTGTTCGCCGATGTTTTCGGGCCCGGGGGTCCGCCGCAACCGGTGCCTGTCGGCCGGCACTACATGCGGTGTGCGCTCACGCCTGATGAGATCACCCGCTTGGTGCGCGGCGGCGACCCAGCGACCGCGGCGGGGGCGCAGCGTGCCCTCGGACTCATCTTTCACGTGTGGCCGGATCTGATCCTGTGCGGCCATCTTGACCGCTCGATCTCCCACTTCACGTTCGCCTCATCGCTGCTGTTCGATCTGTCCCGATCAGGCGGGCTGGCCGGCGACGGCAGCCGGGTCGACGGGCCGCTGTTGGCCACCTTCAGCAGTGCCGACAGAGCGGTCGGGTGGTGGTACCCGATGGCCAGCATGCTCGCAGGCCAGGACAGCGAATCCGCCACCGACTTGGTATTTCGGTGGGGCGCAACGGGCCACGACGGATACCAGCAGACCCCCACCCCCGCCGCAGTAGTGATGCAGCCGCAGGGAAAGCCGTACGACTTCCAGCCCGGTGCCTTCTATGACCTGGACGCCAACGCCGTCATCTGCGCCAACCAGTCTGCCTTCAGTGGGGCGCACAGCGACATCCGCCACCCCGAGGTGCTCTGGGCGGTCGTCTCCGCGGCGGGGCTCACCGTCTGATCGACCGTTCGGACGGATCGTCGGCGGCACGCGCCAGGTACCGCCACACGTATTCTGTTGTGGACCTACACCCTCCGAACACTGGACCGAAAGAACAAAAGTGGCCCTCGTCGTGCAGAAGTACGGCGGATCCTCGGTGGCCAACGCCGACCGGATCCGCCGCGTTGCGGAGCGCATCGTCGCGGCCAAGAAGCAGGGCAACGACGTCGTCGTCGTGGTGTCCGCGATGGGCGACACCACCGACGACCTGCTGGACCTGGCCCAGCAGGTATGCCCGGCCCCGCCGCCCCGCGAACTCGACATGCTGCTGACCGCCGGCGAACGCATCTCCAACGCGCTGGTGGCGATGGCGATCGAATCGCTTGGCGCGCAGGCCCGGTCGTTCACCGGTTCGCAAGCCGGCGTCATCACAACCGGCACGCACGGCAACGCGAAGATCATCGATGTCACGCCGGGACGGCTCCAAACCGCGCTCGACGAGGGGCGCATCGTGCTGGTCGCCGGATTCCAGGGCGTCAGCCAGGACACCCGAGACGTCACCACGCTCGGCCGCGGCGGCTCGGACACCACCGCCATTGCCCTGGCCGCGGCGCTGGGCGCCGATGTCTGCGAGATCTACACCGACGTGGACGGCATCTTCAGCGCGGACCCCCGGATCGTGCACAACGCCCGCAAGCTCGACACCGTGACCTTCGAGGAGATGCTCGAGATGGCGGCCTGCGGCGCCAAGGTGCTGATGCTGCGCTCCGTGGAATACGCTCGCCGCTACAACATTCCGGTGCACGTCCGGTCGTCGTATTCGGACAAACCGGGCACCGTCGTCGTCGGATCGATCAAGGACACACCCATGGAAAGCCCCCTTCTGACCGGAGTCGCGCACGACCGCAGCGAGGCCAAGGTGACCATCGTCGGGATTCCCGACCACCCTGGGTATGCGGCCAAGGTCTTCCGGGCCGTCGCCGACGCCGACGTCAACATCGACATGGTGTTGCAGAACGTCTCCAAGATCGAGGACGGCAAGACCGACATCACCTTCACCTGCTCGCGCGACAGCGGACCCACCGCGGTCGAAAAGCTCGACTCGCTGAAGGACGAGATCGGGTTCACCCAACTGCTCTACGACGACCACATCGGCAAGGTGTCGCTGGTCGGGGCGGGCATGCGCAGCCATCCCGGGGTCACCGCGACCTTCTGCGAGGCGCTGGCCGCCGTGGGCGTCAACATCGAGCTGATCTCCACCTCCGAGATCCGCATCTCGGTGCTGTGCCGCGACACCGAACTAGACAAGGCCGTCGTTGCGTTGCACGAGGCGTTCGGGCTCGGCGGCGAGGAGGCGGCGACGGTGTATGCGGGGACGGGGCGGTAGATGGTTGCGATCGGGGTAGTGGGGGCCACCGGTCAGGTGGGCCATGTAATGCGCCTGCTCCTCGAGGAGCGCGACTTCCCCGCGACGACGGTGCGGTTTTTCGCGTCGGCCCGCTCGCAGGGCCGCAAGCTGACCTTCCGCGGCCAGGAGATCGAGGTCGAAGACGCCGAGACCGCGGACCCGAGCGGCCTGGACATCGCCCTGTTCTCGGCCGGCAAGACGATGTCGCTGGTGCAGGCGCCGCGATTCGCCGCGGCCGGTGTGACGGTGATCGACAACTCGTCGGCCTGGCGCAAGGACCCGGACGTGCCGTTGATCGTGTCGGAGGTGAACTTCGCTCGGGATGTCGCCGCCGGGCCCCGGTCTCTCAAGAAGGGCATCATCGCCAACCCGAACTGCACCACGATGGCCGCGATGCCGGTGCTCAAGGCGCTGCACGACGAAGCCCAGCTGGTGCGCATGGTGGCCTCGACCTATCAAGCGGTATCGGGAAGTGGTCTCGCCGGTGTCGAGGAATTGCTCACGCAGGCGCGTGCGGTCGTCGGCGAGGCCGAGCAACTGGTCTACAACGGCGGCGCGCTGCAGTTCCCGCCGCCGAAGGCCTACGTCGCCCCGATCGCGTTCAACGTGGTGCCGCTGGCCGGGTCGCTGGTCGACGACGACTCCGGCGAGACCGACGAGGACCAGAAGCTGCGCTTCGAGAGCCGCAAGATCCTCGGCATCCCCGACCTGATGGTCAGCGGTACCTGTGTGCGCGTCCCGGTGTTCACCGGACACTCGCTGTCGATCAACGCCGAATTCGCGCGGCCGCTGTCACCCGAACGCGCCCGTGAACTGCTCGACGGCGCACCGGGTGTCAAGGTGGTGGATGTGCCGACGCCGCTTGCGGCCGCCGGCGTGGACGAATCGCTTGTCGGCCGTATCCGGCACGACCCCGGGGTGCCCGACGGCCGCGGCCTGGCGCTGTTCGTCTCGGGCGACAACCTGCGCAAGGGGGCGGCGCTGAATACCATCCAGATCGCCGAGCTGCTGGTCTCTGAGTTGTGAATCCGCGGCTGAGTTCCGCGACGCGGTGCTCGCTGCTTGCATTGACTTTGCTTGCGCCGCAATGCTTTTGGAACGACACCGCGGGTGCCGATCCGCCGGCGCCGGCCCCCGAACCCATCCTGCAGCCGTTGGCGCCCGGTCAGGTGCTGCGGATCGGGCCGACGGCCGGCACCGGAACCCCGACCGGGGACTACGGCATCGGCGCCACCGACCTGTGCGAGTTCGTCGAGTTCCCCACCGAGCTGCTACAGGTCTGCGGTGACAGTTTCGCCGGCCAGGGGGTCGGGTTCGGCGGGTGGTATTCGCCGGTCGCGCTGCACGTCGACACCGCGTCGGTCGACGACCCCGCCGGGGTGCGCTACACCGGCGTCACCGGGATCGGCAAACCGCTGCTGGCCGATCCCACGCCGCCCGGGGACTCCCAGCTGCCCGCCGGAGTGGTGCAGGTCAACCGGCGCAACTACCTGATGGTGACGACGACGAAGAACCTGGAGCCGCAGAGCTCGCGGCTCGTGCTGGCCGACCCGGTGCGTGGCGGCTGGCAGACCGTTGCCGGGTCGCGGCGCACCGGTTCCTACCAGGGCGGGCGGCAGTCGCAGATCAGTGGGTACTACGACCCGATCCCGACTCCCGATTCGCCGGGCGGCTGGGTGTACATCGTGGCCAACAGTTTCACCCGCAGGGATCCCGTGTTGCTGTACCGGGCCACGCCGCAAACGTTCATCGACCGGTCCAGGTGGCAGGGCTGGGCGTCCGGACCCGAGGGCGGGTGGAACAAGCCGCCGACGCCGCTGTGGCCGGACCAGGTGGGCGAGATGTGCATCAGGCAGATCGACGGCAAGGCGGTGCTGTCCTATTTCAACGCCAGCACGGCCAACATGGAGGTCCGGGTGGCCGACGACCCGACTTCGCTGGGCACCGCGCCGGTGACGACGGTGGTGCAACACGACGAGTGGCCCGATCCGGCGGAAAGCCTGCCGCCGCCCTACGACAATCGGCTCGCCCAGCCCTACGGCGGGTACATCTCGCCCGGTTCCACCCTTGACGAGCTACGGATATTCGTCAGCCAGTGGAACAACGCCGATCCGCGTGCCCGCGCTCCGTATCGGGTGATCCAGTTCGCGGTGAACCCCTTCAAGCCCTGGGATTTGGCCAGGTGAGGCGGGTTTTGAGCTCACAGCTTCTACATAAGTAGCGCATAGCCGCAACTATTGTTGACCCCCGCATCATGTGTCTCATGAGTGAAACATCAGACACCCCAACTGTGCGGTCCTCTACCGCAACTGCGCCGGCGCCCGCGTCGTTAGAAGCAGCGCCACACCGGACCCCCTGGGTCTTCAGATTCGCCGCCTGGGTCGCGGCCGTCGCCGGGATCGTGTTCATCCTTGCGGTCGTCTTCTTCTCCGGCTTCATCCTCGGCCACCGCGGCGGCCACTACGGCGGCCACCACCACAAGCACCACGCGATGATGATGCATCCGCACCGATTCGGCGGCCCGGGTGGCCCCGGTGGTCCGGGTGGTCCCGGGGCAGTGCAGGGCGGTGGGCCTGGGGCCGTGGCCCCCGGCGCCCCCGGACCCAGCCAGATTCCGTCGTCGGTCGCTCCGTCCCGGACGCCGTAGGCACCCGCCCGGCGGGCCACTAACCAACAACTAGTAGCCCGGCGCTCGCCCGAGCGCCGGGCTGCGCCCAATTCACAGCAACTTTTGCCGCCGGAACCTGTTATGGCGGTTGGTGACCGGGGCAGTATTCAAGGCATGAGCGAAACACCCGACCCCCCAACGCACCCGACGTCCGCCGCCCCAACTGCGCCGCCACCCCCGCCGGCATACGAGCGAGCTACGCCCCCCAGAATCTATGTGGCCGCGGCGTGGGTGGTGATCGTCGCCGGGATCGTCTTCATCCTGGCCATCGTCTTCTTCGCCGGCGCCATGGTCGTGGGTGTTGGCCATCACTGCTACTACCGCGGTCACCACGGCATGATGTTCAGACCCGGAGGACCCTGGGGCCCCGGCGGCGGACCGTGGCAGTACGGCGGGCCCTACGGCCCGGGGATGGCTCCCCCGTACGGTCCTCCGCCGCCGGGCTTCGGCCCGGGTGGGCCGGGTGGCCCCGGTGGTCCGGGTGGCCCCAGCCAATTGCCGACGACCAGTGCGCCGGCGCCGGCGCCGAACACTCCGGGTAACCCGCGCCCGTAACGGCGTCCAACGTCGAGTTGTTGGGCGAATCAGTCGCAATTCGGCCCGACAACCCGACGTTCGCTGCGGGGCAGCCGCCCTGGCATGATCGAAACCCATGACCATTGAAGTCGTTTACACCACGGAATCCACCGCCACCGGCGGCGGTCGCGACGGCCACGTGAAGTCCGACGACGGCCGCATCGACCTCGAGACGCGGCCGCCAAAGGCGATGGGCGGCAACGGCGAGGGCACCAATCCCGAGCAGCTGTTCTCCGCCGGTTACGCCGCCTGCTTCCTGGGCGCGCTGCGCCTGGTGGCCGGCAGGTCGAAGGTCGCGCTCGACGACGCCACGAACGTCAGCGTCCTGATCGGGTTCGGCAAGGATTCGGCCGGTGGGTTCGGGCTCACCGGCAAGATCGTCGGCTACCTGCCGGGGCTGGAACAAAGCGTCGCGGACGACCTGATGGAGCAGGCCCATCAGGTCTGCCCGTATTCCAAAGCCACCCGGGGCAATGTCGACGTCGACGTCTCGGCCAAGGTCTAACCCGACAATTGGATGTGGCGATGAGGATCTCCGCCGCGGTGGTGACCGTCGGCGTGGGCCTCGGGGGAGCGTGGGGCGTCCCGGTTGCCGCCGCCCACCCGTCGGAACCGGGGGTGGTGAACTACGCGGTCCTCGGCAAAGGATCGGTCGGCAATATCGTCGGTGGCCCGATGGGGTGGCAGGCGGCGTTCACCCAGCCGGTCCAGAGCTATTCGGTCGACGTCCCGGTGTGCAACAACTGGGCGGACATCGGGTTGCCCGAGGTGTACGGCGACCCGGATCTGGCGTCGTTCAACGGGGCCACCACACAGACGTCGGCCAGCGACCAGACCCACTACGTCAAGCAGGCGGTGGGGGTATTCGCCAACAACGACGCCGCGGGCCGGGCTTTCCATCGGGTCGTGGACCGGACCGTCGGTTGCTCTGGGCAGACCACCGCGATGCATCTGGACAACGGGATCACGCAGGTGTGGTCGTTTGACGGCGGGCCGGCGACGGCTACCGATGCGAACTGGACCAAGCAGGAAGCGGGCACCGACCGCCGGTGCTTCGATCAAACCAGGCTGCGGGAAAACGTGTTGCTGCAGGCCAAGGTCTGCCAGTCTGGCAACGCGGGCCCCGCGGTCAACGTTCTGGCCGGGGCAATGCAGAACGCGCTCGGTCAGTAGCGTGGAAATCCGCCGGGTAGGGAATATGTCGGAGCGATCTGCTAGATGAAGTACTGGATGAAGTACTGGCGATTAATTTTCCGCTAGCTGCGCAACCGGAGGGATCGTGATATGACGTTCGCCGCCACCAGCGCCGCTCAAGCGGAACTGGCCGACTCCTCGGCGGCCGCGCAATACATCGCCGACGGCTGCCTGGTCGATGCCCCGGTGCGGTGTGTCGGTCTCGAGCTGGAGGGGCATTGTCACGACCCGGCCGACCCGTACCGCAGGCCGGGCTGGGACGAAATCGCCGACGTGCTCAAACATCTTCCCGCCCTGCCATGCGAAAGCAAGGTCACCGTGGAACCGGGCGGCGCCGTCGAACTGTCCAGTCCACCGGCCGACGGCGCGGCGGCCGCCATCGAGGCGATGAATCGTGACCAAGCCGTGCTGCGGTCGGCGTTCGCCGATGCGGGGCTGGGCCTGGTCTTCCTCGGGGCGGATCCGCTGCGGCCGCCCAAGCGCATCAACCCGGGCGCGCGCTATCGCGCCATGGAACAGTTCTTCCGCGCAAGCCGCTCCGGGGCGGCGGGCGCGGCGATGATGACGTCCACCGCCTCGATTCAGGTCAATCTGGACGCCGGGCCGCAGTACGGATGGGCGGCGCGGGTACGGCTGGCGCACGCCCTGGGACCCACGATGATCGCGATTGCCGCCAACTCGCCGATGCTGGGCGGGGAGTTCACCGGTTGGGTCTCCACCCGTCAGCGGGTGTGGGGTCAGATGGATTCGGCGCGCTGCGGGCCCATCCTGGGTGCCAGCGGCGACGACCCGGGCACCGACTGGGCGCGGTACGCGCTCAAGGCCCCGGTGATGCTGGTGCACAACCCGGACGCGGTAGCGGTCACACGCTGGGTGCCCTTTGCCGACTGGGTCGACGGCCGGGTGTTGCTCGGCGGTCGCCGACCGACCATCGCCGACCTGGAATATCACCTGACCACGCTGTTCCCGCCGGTACGCCCGAGGCAGTGGCTGGAAATCCGCTACCTCGACACCGTGCCGGACGCCTTCTGGCCGGCCGTGGTGTTCACGCTGGTGGCGCTGCTCGACGACCCGGCCGCCGCCGACATCGCGGCCGAGGCCGTCGAACCGGTGGCCACCGCCTGGGATACCGCCGCGCGGGTCGGCCTGCGTGACCGGCGGCTGTACAAGGCGGCCAACAAGTGTGTGGCGGTCGCCGCCGAGAGGGCGCCGGAGGGGCTCACCGACGCGATGCAGCGGTTGGTCCGCAGCGTCGAGCAGGGCCGATGCCCCGGTGACGACTTTTCCGACCAAGTGATCGCACACGGCATCGCGCCTGTGGTCGCGCGGTTGGCCCAAGGGGGGCCGTGACTTCCAGGCAGGGGCTTGCCGACGATTTGGCGCGGGCGCGGACGCGGACGTTGCGGCTGGTCGATTTCGACGACGCCGAATTGTGCCGGCAGTACGACCCGTTGATGAGCCCGCTGGTGTGGGACCTGGCGCACATCGGTCAGCAAGAAGAGTTTTGGCTTTTGCGGGGCGGCGATCCGGGCCGGCCCGGGATGTTGCCCCCGGCCGTCGAGGGCCTCTACGACGCCTTCGAACACTCCAGGTCCAGCCGCGTCGACTTGCCACTGCTTTCCCCCGAGCGGGCGCGGTCGTATTGCCGGACCGTGCGGTCCGCGACGCTTGACGCTTTGGATGCCCTGCCCGACGACCCTGCCGGTGACCGAGCGGCCTTCGCGTACGGCATGGTGGTCAGCCACGAAAACCAGCACGACGAAACCATGCTGCAGGCATTGAACCTGCGCACCGGCGCGCCGCTATTGGGCGACGCTTCCGCCTTGCCCGCGGGACGGCCGGGGCCGGCCGGCACGTCGGTGCTGGTTCCCGGCGGCCCGTTCGTGCTGGGCGTGGACGCGTCGAGCGAACCGTACTCGCTCGACAACGAACGTCCCGCGCACGTCGTCGACCTGCCGGCGTTCCGGATCGGCCGGGTTCCGGTCACCAACGGCGAATGGCGACAGTTCATCGACGATGGCGGCTACCGCCAGTCGCGGTGGTGGTCGGAGCGCGGCTGGCAGCACCGGGTGAGCGCGGGTCTGACCGCGCCGCAGTTCTGGGGTTCCGACGGCCGAACGCGCACCCGGTTCGGCTACATCGAAGACATTCCCGCCGATGAGCCGGTGCAGCATGTCGGCTATTTCGAGGCCGAGGCTTACGCGGCCTGGGCCGGGGCCCGGCTGCCCACTGAGATGGAGTGGGAGAAGGCCTGCGCGTGGGATCCGGCGACCAACAGCCGGCGCCGCTATCCGTGGGGGGCGCAGTACCCCTCGGCTGCGCTTGCCAACCTGGGTGGGACCGCGCTGCGTCCGGCACCCGTCGGCGCCTACCCGTCGGGCGCTTCGGCGTATGGCGTGGAGCAGATGCTGGGCGACGTCTGGGAATGGACCACCTCGCCGCTGCGCCCCTGGCCGGGTTTTGTCCCGATGATCTACGAGCGTTATTCGCGGCCGTTCTTTGATGGCGACTACCGGGTGCTGCGGGGCGGCTCGTGGGCGGTGGAGTCCGCCATCCTGCGGCCCAGCTTCCGCAACTGGGACCATCCGTACCGCCGTCAGATCTTTTCCGGCGTCCGCTTGGCGTGGGATGTGGGCGACTGATGTGTCGTCACCTGGGATGGCTCGGCGCCGACGTGACCGTCTCGTCGCTGGTGCTGGACCCACCGTGCGGGCTGCGGGTGCAGTCCTACGCCCCGCGCCGGCAGAAGCACGGCCTGATGAACGCCGACGGTTGGGGCGTCGGGTTCTTCGATAGCTCTTTGCAAGGCGAGGTGCCCCGGCGGTGGCGTAGCGCGGCGCCGCTGTGGGGGGACGCGTCGTTCGCTTCTGTGGCCCCGGCGCTGCGCAGCCACTGCGTCGTGGCCGCGGTGCGCTCGGCGACGGTCGGCATGCCGATCGAACCCAGCGCGACCGCGCCGTTCACCGATGGCCAGTGGCTGTTGTCGCACAACGGTGTGGTCGACCGCGCCGTGCTGCCGCTGACCTCGTCGGCCGAATCAGTTTGCGACAGCGCGATACTCGCGGCGGTTGTCTTCGAGCGTGGGCTTGATGCTTTGGGCGACACTATCGCCGAGGTGGGAATGACCGACCCGCTCGCTCGGCTTAATGTCTTGGCCGCCAATGGCTCTCGGCTGCTGGCCACCGCCTGGGGCGACACCTTGTCCATCTTGCGCCGCGACGACGGTGTGGTGCTGGCCAGCGAGCCGTATGACGATGCGCCCGACTGGCAGGACGTGCCGGACCGGCACCTGGTTGAGGTCACCGCGGAGGGTTTGACACTGACTTCCCTGGGCCCCCCTGGACCCCCGAAAGGATCTCGATGACGCTGACGCTGTCCAACCACCTCGCCGCCGACTCGGCGTATCACGCATTGCGTCGCGACGTGTCAGACGGCCTACAGAAGACGCCGAAGTCGTTGCCGCCCAAGTGGTTTTACGATTCGGTCGGCAGCGATCTGTTCGACCAGATCACCCGGTTGCCCGAGTACTATCCGACCCGCGCGGAGGCCGAGATCCTGCGCGTCCGATCGGGTGAAGTCGCATCCGCCAGCGAGGCCGACACCCTGGTCGAGCTGGGCGCCGGGACGTCGGAGAAGACCCGGCAGTTGCTGGATGCGCTGCGCGACCGCGGGTCGCTGCGCGGATTCGTGCCGTTCGACGTCGACGCCGGCATGCTGTCGGCGACCGCGACCGCCATCCAGCGCGAATATCCGGGTGTCGAAATCCGCGCTGTGTGTGGGGATTTCGAGGAACACCTGGCCGAGATCCCCGACGGCGGGCGACGGCTGTTCGTGTTCTTGGGGTCGACGATCGGCAATCTCACGCCCGAGCCGCGCGCGGAGTTCCTCGCGACGCTGGCGGCGGTGATGCGGCCCGGCGACAGCCTGCTGCTGGGCACCGACCTGGTTAAGGACACCGGACGGCTGGTGCGCGCCTATGACGACGCCGCCGGCGTGACGGCCCGGTTCAATCGCAATGTGCTCGCGGTGATCAACCGGGAACTCGAGGCCGATTTCGACGTCGATGCCTACCAGCACGTGGCCCGGTGGAACACCGAGGAGGAGCGCATCGAAATGTGGCTGCGGTCCAACAGTTTTCAGCGGGTGCGGGTCGGCGCGCTCGAGCTGACCGTGGACTTTGTGGCCGGCGAGGAAATGCTCACCGAGGTGTCGTGCAAGTTCCGTCCCGACGGGGTGAATGCCGAGTTGGCCGGGGCCGGGTTGCGTCGGATTCGGTGGTGGAGCGACAGTGCGGGCGACTTCGGGCTGTCGTTGGCCGTGAAGTGACCGATAGCGATTCGCTGGCCGACCGATGGCGGGCGGCCCGCCCGCCGGTGGCCGGGCTGCACCTGGACAGCGCGGCGTGTTCCCGCCAGAGTTTCGCGGTGATCGACGCCGCCGCCCAGCATGCGCGCAACGAGGCCGAGGTCGGCGGGTATGTCGCGGCCGAGGCGGCCACACCCGTGCTGGACGCCGGGCGTGTCGCGTTCGCCGCGCTGACCGGGATGCCCGACGCCGAGGTGGTGTTCACTACCGGATCGCTGAACGCGCTGGATCTGCTGCTGGGCGGCTGGCCGGCGGACCAGCGGACGCTGGCCTGCCTGCCCGGCGAATACGGTCCCAACCTGGCCATGATGGCCACTCACGGATTTGATCGCCGGCTGTTGCCGACCCTGGAGGATGGCCGGGTCGCGCTCGACGACGCTGCGTTTGCTTTGGATGCTGATCGGCCCGATTTCGTCCACCTGACCGCGGTGGCCAGCCACAGCGGTGTGGTGCAACCCCTTTCGATGATCGCGGAGCTCTGCCGCGAGTTGGGGCTGCCGCTGGTCGTGGACGCCGCCCAGGCGCTGGGCCAGGTGGACTGCGCGGTGGGTGCCTACGTGACCTACGCGTCGTCGCGCAAGTGGATGGCCGGGCCGCGGGGCGTGGGTTTCCTGGCGGTGCGGCGCGACCTGATGGAGCGGTTGCGTCCGCGGCTTGCGGTACCGTCGCTGACGGTCGCCCGGCAACTGGAACTTGGCGAAGCCAATGTCGCTGCGCGCGTGGGCTTTTCGGTGGCGTTGGGGGAGCATCTGGCGTACGGGCCGGAGCGTGTGCGCGCACGCCTGGCCGAGCTGGGCGGCATCAGCCGAATGGTGTTGGCCGATGTGCCCGGTTGGGCGGTGGTCGAAGAGGTCGAGGAGCCGAGCGCGATCACCACCCTGGCCCCGGTCGATGGTGTCGACCCGAAAGCTGTGCGGGCATGGCTGCTCGCGGAACGGCGGATCGTGACCACCTGCGCCGGAGTGGAGCGGGCACCCCTGGAGTTGACCGCACCGGTGCTGCGGATTTCGCCGCACGTCGACACCACGCCCGGCGACCTGACCAGCTTCGCCGAAGCATTGGCGGAGGCGACGGCGGCAAGTTGACGGCGAACGTTACGCCTTGTGTGCCGTCAGCAAGTAGGCCGGCAACTTCATCCGGTCTTTTTCATCGTGATCGTGCGGCGGGAATTCGAACGGCGCGTCCTTGATCTGCGGAATATGCGCGTGGATGTACGCCGGCCGAATCTCGTCGATCTCCCAGTACTTGCTCACCGCGGCGCGCAACTCGTCCTCGTCGACCTCATTGGGCTTCGGTTCCATCTCGGCGGGGAAGGCCCCCTTGGCGAACACCAGCACGTAATAGCCGGCACCCGAGGCGGCCGCGCGGTGCACCGAGCTCAGGTAGCCGTCGCGGCCTTCCACGGGCAGCGAGTGAAACAGCGTGCTGTCGACCACCGTGGAAAACCGGCCGTCATAGCCGGTGAACGAGGTGATGTCGGCCTGCACGAAACTGGCGGTGGTAAGGCCGCGTTCGGCGGCCGCCTTGGTAGCCGCCGCGATGGCGGTCGGCGTGAGATCGATGCCCACCACGGTGTGGCCCTGGGCCGCGAGCGCCAGCGACAGCTCGGCGAACCCGCAACCCGCGTCCAGCACATCGCTGCGAAACTTGCCCTCGGCCATCAGCGCCGCCAACTCCGGCTGCGGCTCGCCGATATTCCAAGGCGGCGGGCCCTCGAACTCGCCCTCTTCGCGGTACGCACTGTCCCAATCCAGGATTTCTGACATGGCTCCCCTTATGCGCCGTTATTGACTCCAGGTATGCACCGGTTCGTTGGCGTGCATGTGCTCGCAGTACCTCCGCAGCATCTCTGCCAGTGCCGCGGACCGGCTCATACCGCCGTCCTCTAGGGTACGCACGGTCGACACCTGCCAGCTCGCTCCGTTGCGGCCGGTCCGGGCGCGGCCCTCGATGACACCCAAGAACCGGTCGCGCACGTCGGCGTCGACGCCCCAGCGGCGCAGCCCTTCGTGGGCGATCGGCAGCAATGTGTGCAGCACCAGTTCGCGCGCCGTCACTTCGCCCACACCGGGCCAGTGCAGCCGGGCGGCTATGCCGTGACGGGCCGCCTCGAGGAAATTGGCTTGTGCCGCAGCGAAACTCATCCTGTCCCACAGTGGGTCGTCGTCTTCGGACGAGCAGCGCAGCATGCCGTAGTAAAACGCCGAATTTCCCAGCATGTCGATGACCGAAGGCCCGGCCGGCAACACCCGGTTCTCCAGCCGCAGATGCGGGCGCCCCACGCCCTCCACTTGCCCGACGTCGTACACCGGCCGGTTCCAGCGATAGACGGTGCCGTTGTGCAGACGCAATTCGGAAAGGTGAGGCGCGCGTCCGGCCGCCAGCTCGGCGACCGGGTCTTCGTCGGAAACCTCGGGCAGCAGGGACGGGAAGTATTGGATGTTCTCGTTGAACAGGTCCAGGACGGAGTCGATCCACCGGTCACCGAACCACACCCGCGGCCGCACGCCCTGGGCCTTGAGCTCGTCGGGCCGGGCGTCGGTTGATTGTCTGAACAGTTCGATGCGGGTCTCCGACCACAGCTGATGGCCGAAGAAGTAGGGCGAGTTGGCGCCCAGGGCCAGCTGAGGACCGGCCAGCACCTGCGCCGCGTTCCAGTTGGCGGCGAAATCCGCCGGCGAAACCTGCAGATGTAATTGCATGCTGGTGCAAGCGGATTCGGGTGCGATGGACGCGGCTTGCCAGCTCAGCGGTTCGGGGCCGGAGATGTTGATCGGGAGGTCCTCGCCATGGCCGGTGAGGACGGAGGCGTTGAGGGCCGCGTATCGCGCCGATTCGCTCATCCAGTCGTCGTTCAGATGTTCGGGCATCAGCGTGGGCAGGATGCCGATCATCACGATGTGGGCCCCGCCGGAGTTGGCCTTGATCTCGGCGTCGTTCAGGCTGGCCCGCACCTCCGCCTCCAGGTCCAGGCTTGTGTCTCCGGCCAATGGCCGGGGCGGCACGTTGAATTCGATGTTGTAGGCGCCCAATTCGCTCTGGTAGGCCGGATCGGCGATGGCGTCCAGCACGAACCGATTCGACATGGCCGGCTGATAGTCGGCGTCGACGAGGTTGCACTCGATCTCCATGCCGGTGAGCGGCCGGTCCGAGTCGAAGCGGGATTGCGCAAGCATCGTTTCGAAGACGTCCAAACACAGCCGCAGCTTGCGCTGGTATTCCTCTCGCTGTGCGCGGTCATACGTGGTGCGCTTGACCTCTTCGCCCACAACGCCGATGCAACAGGTTCACCGGCGGTAACGCAAGGGTGAGGGCCCGACCCGTCCGCCGAGTTGAGTAGACCATCATGGATTCTTGATCCGAAGTATCCCAGCTCACGCCGGAGGAGAGCAGTTGGCCGAGTTCGCTCAATTCATAGCCGCCATCGACCAGGGCACCACCAGCACCCGCTGCATGGTTTTCGATCACGACGGCGCCGAAGTGGCCCGCCATCAGCTCGAGCACGAGCAGATCCTGCCCCGGGCCGGCTGGGTCGAGCACGACCCGGTCGAAATCTGGGAGCGTACCTCTTCGGTGCTGATATCGGCGCTGAACCGGGCCGATCTTACAGCGAAAGACCTTGTGGCCCTGGGAATTACGAACCAACGCGAAACCACGCTGGTGTGGAATCGGCGCACCGGACGGCCTTATTACAACGCGATCGTCTGGCAGGACACCCGGACCGACCGGATCGCGTCTGCGCTGGACCGAGACGGCCGCGGAGACGTGATCCGCCGCAAGGCCGGCCTGCCGCCGGCGACCTATTTTTCCGGCGGCAAGCTGCAATGGATTCTGGAGAACGTCGACGGGGTGCGCGAGGCCGCCGAAAGCGGTGACGCCCTGTTCGGCACCGCCGACACCTGGGTGTTGTGGAATCTGACCGGAGGCACGCGGGGCGGCGTGCACGTCACCGACGTGACCAATGCCAGCCGGACCATGCTGATGGACCTGGAAACGCTCGACTGGGACGACGAGCTGTTGTCGTTCTTCTCCATCCCGCGCGCGATGCTGCCGGCGATCGCGCCGTCGTCGCCGCGGCAGCCCTACGGTGTCACATCGGAGACGGGGCCCGTCGGTGGCGAGGTGCCGATCACCGGGGTCCTCGGCGACCAGCACGCGGCGATGGTGGGTCAGGTATGTCTGGCCGAGGGTGAGGCGAAAAACACCTACGGCACCGGCAATTTCCTGCTGCTCAATACGGGCGAGACGATCGTGCGCTCGAACAACGGGCTGCTGACCACCGTCTGCTACCAGTTCGGGGACGCCAAACCCGTTTACGCGCTTGAAGGTTCGATCGCGGTCACCGGATCGGCGGTGCAGTGGTTGCGTGATCAGCTGGGCATCATCAGCGGCGCCGCGCAAAGTGAGTCGCTGGCTCGTCAGGTCACCGACAACGGCGGGATGTATTTCGTCCCGGCGTTTTCCGGGTTGTTCGCCCCGTACTGGCGATCCGATGCCCGCGGCGCGATCGTGGGGCTGTCGCGGTTCCATTCCAACGCGCACCTGGCCCGCGCGACGCTGGAGGCGATCTGCTACCAGAGCCGCGACGTGGTGGACGCCATGAAGGCGGACTCCGGTGTGGACCTCGAGGTGCTGAAGGTCGACGGTGGGGTCACCGGCAACGATCTGTGCATGCAGATCCAGGCCGACGTGCTGGGCGTGGAGGTGGTGCGGCCGGTCGTCGCGGAGACCACCGCGCTGGGCGCCGCCTACGCGGCGGGCCTGGCGGTCGGGTTCTGGGCCGATCCGTCCGACCTGCGGGCCAACTGGCAGGAGGACAAGCGCTGGACGCCGACCTGGAGCGACGACGAGCGCGAGGCCGGATATGCGGGTTGGCGCAAGGCGGTGCAGCGGACCCTGGATTGGGTCGACGTGAACTAATCCAGGGTCCGCAGGGCCTCAGTCTTCGCCGAGGATGCCGTAGACCTCGCGACGCGCATTGTTGATGATCTCGACGATGCGCTGCTGCTGCTCGGCGGTGGCGGTGTGCGCGGCTTGCGCGACCGCGCCGAACAACTGGCCCATGGCCGCCCGCAGGTTGACCTGGCCCGGGTCGGCACCCTGGGCGATCTCGTCCCACGGTGGGGTCTCGATCTTCTCGGCCGCCGCGCGGCCCTCGTCGGTCAGCTCGAAAAGCTTCTTGCTGCGGGCGGTCTCGCTTGCGGTGATCAGGCCCTCGTCGGCGAGCAGCTGCAGCGTCGGGTACACCGACCCGGGGCTGGGCCGCCAGATTCCGTTGCTGCGTTCGGCGATCTGCTGGATCATTTCGTAGCCGTGCATCGGCCGCTCGGCCAGCAGCACCAGGATGGCCGCGCGCACGTCACCGCGGCGCCCGCGGCCGGAGCCGCCGCGCCGCCGTCCGCGCCGGCCGCTTGGGCCGAAGCCGAAACCGAACCCGGGACCGAAGCCGGGACCGAAGCCGGGACCGAAGCCCGGCCCGAAATCCGGGCCAAAACCTGCGCCGCCGGCGTGGTCGCGAAGGTGTTCGCGGAATTCCCGTCGGGCCTGCCGGCGGGCGCCACGCAGGGCGTGCAGATCTGCGGGGCCGGGACCGAAGCCGAAACCCGGCCGGCCGCCGAAGGGTCCGTCCGGGGGAGTGAATGGATTGCTCATTGTCTGTAGTCCTCAATGTCTTGTGATAGACGCACCGAGTGTGCGCCTCGGTATATCACGATATATCGTAAACTAACGCGATGCAACGGGATATTCCGAGAGGGCGGTCCGTGGCGCGTCGCAGCGACCCGAGCTGCGTGAAAAGAGGAACCCTGCGCATTTCAAACCCGGCCGCATCGGCGCGGTTTGTACCCGCCGGGCCGCGGGTAGGGCGTTCGTCGTTCTTGTCGTCTCGTTTTTCACCGCAAAGCGCCGCGGCGGCAACGCGGTGCCGTTGTGCGGATGGGCGCTACTGGTCGCTGACGTCGCCATGATGGCGGCGAGCGTCTCGAGTTAGGCGCGGCAATCAGCCGGGCGGCGAGAAACCGCCGGGCTGTGGTGATCCGGGCTCCGGCCACGGGACTGCCTGCTCTTGGGGCCACGGCACCGTCCCCGGCGGCGCGGTCGGCCCGGGCGGACCCTGGTACCGCGCGGCGGGTGACGGCCAGGGCGGAGGTCCGGGTGGTTGCGCCGGGAGTGGCCTGGAAAGCCGCAGACGAGCCAGTTCGCGGCGGTGCCGTTCGGCCAGGACGGCGGCAAGCACCAGTTCCGGAGGGGCGCCGGGCGGGGGCGGCGGTGCGATGCGGGACACCACGTCGCCGGCGATTCGGTAGGCCATCTGGTGGCGCAACTGGCGATCGAGTTGTGGTGCCCGGGAAAGGAATTGGCGCGCGACTTCGGCTTGCCCGGCGTTCAATCCCGACAGCTGCAGCGACGACGCCCACCATGCGAGTGAAGGTGGCATCGCGGGCGGCTGCACCAGTCGGGGTCCCCGTTCACTGACTACGACCGTGCCGGCGAAGATGTCGCCGATGCGTTTGGCCTTCGGTGACAAGAGGCTGCAGATGACCGCGGGGCTCCCCACGAACATCCAAATCTCGACAACCGACGCCAGTGCGCGAAACAGCACCTGCCGGAAGCGTTCTGGGCCGCCGTCGTCGGACACCACCCGCAGGCCCATCACGATCTTGCCCAGCGACCTTCCCCGCGTGGCGGTTTCGAACGCCAGGGGATACCCGATAATCACCAGCACCGTGAAGATGATCAGGATGGCGGTGCTCAGCGCGGTGTCGAACTGAGTCAGGGAGGCCGCCCACAACATCAGCCCGAGCACGTAGCAGACAAAAATCACCGCGAGATCGATCAGCGCGCTCACCGCCCGCACCGGCAGCTGGGCGATCTGCACGTCGAGTACCACGGCGTCGCCCGTGACCACCTCCGACATAACACCGAACGGTACAGGTTTTGTGGGTGCCGTCGACCGGACTCGGCAGCGCCCAACTTGCGATTAGGCTGCCCAGGGTGGACGTCGACGCCTTCGTGCTGACCCATCGCGGTACGTGGGACCGGCTCGACGACTTGGTCAAGAGACGCCGGTTGCTCACCGGCGTCGAAGTCGACGAACTGGTGGAGCTCTACCAGCGGGTCTCCACCCATCTGTCGATGTTGCGGTCGGCTTCATCGGACTCGCTGCTGATCGGTCGGCTCTCGAGCCTGGTCGCGCGCGCCCGGTCCGTCGTGACCGGTGCCCACGCGCCACTGAGCAGCACCTTCGTGCGGTTCTGGACGGTGTCCTTCCCGGTCGTTGCCTACCGCACGTGGCGGTGGTGGCTGGGAACCGCGGTCGCGTTTTTTGCCGTCGTGCTGGTCATCGGTTTCTGGGTGGCCGGCAGTCCGGAAGTGCAGTCCGCTATCGGAACACCAAGTGACATAGACGAATTGGTCAACCACGACGTCGCGTCGTACTACAGCGATCACCCCGCCGCGGCGTTCGCCCTGCAGGTCTGGGTGAACAACTCGTGGGTGGCCGCGCAGTGCATCGCGATGTCCGTCCTGCTGGGATTGCCGATCCCCCTCGTGCTGTTCAAGAACGCCGCCAACGTCGGAGTGATCGGCGGGCTGATGTTTCAGGCGGGCAAGGGACCCATCCTGCTGGGCCTGCTGGCCCCGCATGGACTGCTGGAGCTGACGGCGGTATTCCTCGCTGCGGCAACGGGGATGCGGCTGGGTTGGTCGGTGATTTCGCCCGGGGATCGGCCCCGCGGACAAGTCCTTGCCGAACAGGGCCGTGCCGTCGTATCGGTCGCCGTGGGACTGGCCGGTGTGTTGTTGGTGTCCGGGTTGATCGAAGCGCTGGTGACACCGTCACCGCTGCCGACGTTCGTTCGGGTGGGCATCGGAGTCGTCGCCGAGGTCGCGTTCCTGTCTTATGTCGTCTACTTCGGCCGTCGCGCCGTGAAAGCCGGTGAGACAGGCGATATCGACGACGCACCTGATGTGGTTCCGACCAGCTAACCTCAGCGCCGAATGTGAATTTCACGACGCGACAAGCCGTTCCAGCGTCGCAGGATGCACGCTCGACCGGGGTTACAGCCGCCCGGTGGCTTTCATCGCCAGATAGCGATCGGCAAGGGCGGGCGCCAGCTCGGTGGGGACCGCATCGACGACTTCCACCCCGCCGCGGCGCAGCCGCGCCGCGATCGCGCGGCGGTCGTTGCGGGATCGTTCGGCGGCCGCCGCGTCGTACACCGCGGCCGCATCCGAACGTCCGGCCGCCATCTGGTCGACCCGTGGGTCGGCGACCGCGGCGATCAGCATGTGGTGTTTGGCCGACAACTGCGGCAGCACCGGCAGCAGGCCCTCGTCGAGGGCGGTCGCGTTGAGATCGGTGAGCAGGACGACGAGCGACCGTCGCCGGGTGCGCCGCGCGACCACGGAGACCATTGCGCGCCAATCTGGTTCGACAAGCTCCGGTTGCAGCGGAGCCATCGCCTCGACCAGCTGGGCGAGCAGCTCGGTGCGCGACGCGCCGAACACACCGGCCCGGCTCAGCCGGTCGTGCGCGAGGAAGTCGACATGGTCGCCGGCCCGCGACGCGAGCGCCGCCAGCAGCAGCGCGGCATCCATCGACCAGTCCAGCCGGGGCCACCCCGCGGGATCAGAGGCGGTCGGGTCGACGCCGACACGACCGGCCGCTGTGCGACCGGTGTCGAGCACGATCACCACGCGGCGGTCGCGTTCGGGTCGCCAGGTGCGGACGACGACGTCGCCGCGGCGCGCGGTTGCGCGCCAGTCGATCGAGCGCACGTCGTCGCCGACGACATACTCACGCAGCGAATCGAATTCCGTTCCCTGCCCGCGTATCAGCGTCGGCAACAGCCCGTCGATCTCCCGCAGTTTGGCCAGCCGCGACGGTAGGTGCTTGCGCGACAAAAACGGCGGCAGCACCCGGACCTGACCCGGCACCGGTTGCGAGCCCTGCCGTCCGGCCAGGCCCAGCGGCCCGATCGATCGGGCCGTCACCACCGCGGCGCGCTGGTCGCCCCGGCGAACCGGTCGCAGCCGGGTCGCGACGTGCTGATGCTGCCCGGCGGGGATGTTGACGGCGTGAATGCGCGGCTCGGCGCGCGCGCTGGGCGGCCAGGCGTCGCGGATCCGGCCGCGGAACCGGCGGCGGCCGTCGTTGTGGATCAGCAGGCCCACTTCCACCCGCTGCGCCAGCCGGACGGAGGTGTCGGGTGAACGGGTATAGCGCAAACCGCGGGTGCTGGCCGCCAGCGCGGCATCGACGCCCACCAGTATCGAAAGCAGCGCTAGCAATACCAAGAAAGCCCTTGCCGGCCAAGGCGATGCCGCGATGGGAAGGACGCAGATCAGCGCCAGCAAGCCGGTGCGTCCGGTCAGGATCACTAGCGGGGCACCGGAACCGACGCCAGGATTCCGTCGAGCACACCGTCGGGCGTGGCCCCTTCGAGCTCGGCCTCCGGGCGCAGCATCACCCGATGCCGCAGGGTCGGGCGGGCCATGGCCTTCACATCATCCGGGGTGATGTAGTTACGGCCGGACAGCCACGCCCAGGACCTGGCGGTGCCCAACAGCGCCGTCGCCCCGCGCGGCGACACGCCCAGTTGTAGTGCGGGGGAGGAGCGGGTGGCCCCGACGATGTCGACGATGTAGCCCAGCACCTCGTCGGCGACCAGTACGTGTTGCACCGCCTGGCGGCCGGCCGCCAGCACGGCGGGCCCGGCTACCGGCTTGATCGCGGACAGATCTCGGGGATCGAAGCCGTGCGCGTGCCGGTTGAGGATGGCGATCTCGGCGTCGCGCGGCGGCAGCGTCACGTTCAGTTTGAGCAGGAAACGATCCAGTTGGGCTTCGGGCAACTGGTAGGTGCCCTCGTATTCGATCGGGTTCTGGGTCGCGGCGACGATGAAGGGGTCGGGCAGCGGCTTGGGTTCGCCTTCCACGCTGACCTGGCGCTCCTCCATCGCCTCCAGCAGCGCGGCCTGGGTTTTGGGTGGGGTGCGGTTGATCTCGTCGGCCAGCAGCAGGTTGGTGAACACCGGACCCGGCCGGAACGTGAACGCCGCGGTGCGCGCGTCGTACACCAGCGAACCGGTGACGTCGCCGGGCATCAGGTCGGGGGTGAACTGCACCCGCTTGAACTCCAATTGCAGTGCGGCGGCCAGCGCCCGCACCAGCAGCGTCTTGGCCACACCCGGAACGCCTTCCAGCAGCACGTGGCCGCGACACAGCAGCGCGATCACCAGGCCGCTGACGATGCCCTCCTGTCCGACGACGGCCTTGGCGAGCTCGGCGCGCAACGCGAGCAGCGCGTCTCGCGCCGCTTCAGCGGAAGGGGTTTGGGCGACTGAGGATTCCGTCGATTGCGTCACGTGTTGGTGACCTGCCTTTCGATTTCGTCGAGCGCACGGGCAAGTTGTAGCAGGTCGTCGTCGGTGGCCGGGGGCGGGCCGTACAGGTGGTAGGAAACAAATCCCGCGTCGGCCCCGCTGCGTCGGGCCACGGTCTCCACCACCGCCGGCGCCGCCGCGCCCGGTCCCAGCCCGAGCCGGGGCAGCAGCCGCTGCACCGTGGCGGTGCGCAATGCCGCCGCGGCGCGATCGCGTGCCCGGCGGGACCGGTAAAGCCGCCCGCGGCCCTCGACGGTCTCCGACGCGCGCACCACGACGGGCAGCTGCTCGGCCACCAGCGGGCCGGGCCGGCGGCCCTTCCACAGCGCGACCAGCAGCACGACCAGGCACAGCTGCCAGACGATCCACGTCACGTTCTCCGGGACCATGTCGAAAAGCGATGTGGGAGCGGAGTTTTCGCCCTCGACGCGGTGGGGTGCGTACCAGATGACGCGGGGGCGGTCGCCCGCAAGGTTCATGGCCAGCGCGGCGTTGCCCGCCTCCAGGAGGCCCCCGTTGGTCATGAAGTCGGTACTGCCGACCGCCGTGACCGTCCGCCCGCCGTCCCGGAACCGGATGAGCACTCCGCCGTAGCAGCTGGTCATCGCCCGGCCATCTTTGGCCCGGTAGGTATCGCTTGGCCCGAATCGAACGGTTCCGGCGCGATTGGCCTCTCGCAGAGTGCAATTCGGTTCGACGTCGAAGGTGCTGGTGCTCGACATGCGCAGACCGGGCATCAGCGCTTCGCGGGTTCGCACCGTAGGTTCGACCAAGAGGAGATCGCCGGGGGCTTTCGCCAGCCTGTCGAGCAGCGCGTCATCGGTCAGGTACTGACTCTGCGCCACCAGGATCAGCGTGCCGGGCCGCGCCGCGTGTTCCACGTCGGCGATGCTGTCGGCCACGACAACCTCGACGCCGCCGTCGCGCAGCAGCGTCACCAACGCATGGGCACCGTCGGGACCGGTCGATTTCGGATCCATCCGGGCGCCCGGGCGCGGTGCGGTCAGATAGGCTCCGACGCCGGCTATGACGGCGAGCACGACCAGCGTGAGGATCACCCAGCGCCATGATCGCCATCGTGGCGACCCCGTCGGTGTCGCGGCTTCCGGACGCGTTCCGAGAGTCGCCATCACCGGACCTGCGCCCATGAAGCGGTCGCGGCGGGCTGCCCCGGCGCCGGCGGGCCGCCCGGTGATCGCGACCGCAGGTGGTCGTCGAGCTCGGCGATCAGCCGGTAGGCGGCCTGAGTTCCGGGTTGCTCGCCGTAGGTGACGTCGTTGAATGTCGTTGCCGCCTGTGATAATTCGCCTCCCAGATGGGGCAACGCCGTGCCGGCATCCCTGGCCAGCTCGTTGGCGGTACGGCCGGGAGCCGGCTGCAGTATGCCGGTCTCCTCGAGCTGGCGCGCGACGGCGCGCAACCGGTGGCGAATCGCCGCTGTCCAATCACCCTGTGCCGCAAGGCTTTCAGCTATAGCGCGATGCTGGGCCGCGGTGAGCGGGGCGGCTTCGAACAACCGGTAGTCACCGCCGCGGCTGGTGCGCATGGTGCGCCGCGCGACACGGACGGCGACCACCACCGCGATCGCCAGCAGAATGAGCAGCACTGTGGTGGTCAACCATCCGCCCGGTATCGAGGAGGTCTTTTGCAGCAGCCGGTACAGCAGTTCGTTGACCCAATCGGCGAATTGTCGTGCCGCGGAACCCTTGGAGTAGATCGGCTTGTCGAGTTCGATCTGTGCGACCTGGTGTGCGGCATCGCGGTCGATGTCGATGGAAGGCACGTCAGCAGGTCCTCACTGGCCCCTTATAAAGGCCGGGTCAGCCAGAGGTTATCGGTGGAATCGGCGGCGTAGGGTCCGCTGGCGGCGCCGCTCTGCAGCACCAGGTCGAATGCCTCGGCACGCATTCGGCGGTCGGTGTAGAGCAGCACGACGACCCCGGCGCTGAACGGCGCGGTGATGATCTGCCCGATCGCCCCCCCGACGGAGGCGATCGCGGTGCCCACCAGCAGGGTCGCTGTGGACGTGGTCCCGACCAGGATTATCTGGCCGACGATGCTGAACGGTATCGCCACGGCGTTGGCGACCACGGACGCCACCAGGAACGTCAGCGCCCTGATCCCCAAGACCCGCCAGAAGCCGCCGCGCACCAGCCTGAAGGATCTGGTGATCGCATCGATGACCGGCAGCCTCTCCAGCACGATCACCACCGGTGCGAACAACACCACCGTGTACAGGTACACCAGCAAGGCCATCACGGCGAGCAGCAGCGGGATGGCGAAGAGGAACGCGGCCGCCCCATTGCCGATCGCCGCCAGCAGCGCGATTACCACCACCACCAGCCCGAAAAGGACCGCCACCGCCGCGGCTTCCAGCAGTGCCAGGCCGAGCAACGGGATCAGCCGCCCGCGAATCTTGGCCCAGGTTTCGCCGATCGTGATCGATGACCCGAACACCGCCCGTCCGACGATGACAGTGAGCATGCCGGACAGCAGCATGCCACCGAGCCAGGTGACGAGGACACTGGCGCCCATCGACGCCATCCACGCGCCCGCGACTCCCAAGCTCATCTCGCTCGACCGTGTCCCGACTCTGCCGTAGGCGGCGAGTGGGCCGACCGTCGCGACCAGCGAGATGATCTGCATGGCCACGACCACCATCGCGGTCAGTCCCAACGTTGCCTTGGGGTTGGCCCGCACGTAGCCGACTGCGCCATTGAAGATTTCACTCAGGGTCAGGGGCCGCAGCGGGATGATGCCGGGTTTGACCGCTCCCGGAACCAACTGCGGCGGACCGTACTGCGGTGGGGGGCCGTAGCCGGGTGGCGTTCCGTAC
>Ga0310916_10000124_pt1 | contig 35958 bp, 36 predicted proteins | sample GREbulkMGLF176_FD_203444 | JGI IMG/M metagenome (GOLD analysis project Ga0310916, IMG submission 203444) | Lab enrichment of tropical soil microbial communities from Luquillo Experimental Forest, Puerto Rico - GRE.bulkMG.LF176 | ecosystem: Environmental > Terrestrial > Soil > Tropical forest >...
TTCGCCGCCGGCTCGACGAGACGCCGGAATATGTCGAGATCGAACCGACCCGCACGCCGGTGCGCGACTTGTTGCGCGCCCATCCGATCGAGGTACTCCTGGCGATCGGCGTCTCGGCGGTCTCGAACAGCTCGGCGTACATCATCCTCTACATCCCGACCTATGCGATGAAGGAGTTGCGCCTGCCGCCGGCGACCGGCTTCACCGCGACCCTCGTCGGCGCCATCATTCTCGGCGTCGCCTCGCCATTCGCCGGACATCTCTCCGACAAATTCGGACGCGGCGGTATCCTGACCGGAACGGCCTGGCTCTTTTTCCTCACCACCTGGCCGCTCTTTTTCCTGATGGTCGCTTTTCCGTCGCTCGCGACCGCAATCTTTGCCGCCAGCTGGCTCAGTCTGGTCAAGGCCGGCTTTAGCGGGGTGCTGCCGTCGCAGCTCGCCGAGCTCTTTCCGACTGCCGTCCGCGGCATCGGCGTGTCGTTGAGCTTCGCCATCGCGGTGACGATCTTCGGCGGCTTCACCCCCTTTGTCGCGACCTGGCTCATCGCGGTGACCGGCAACAGCCTGTCGCCCAGCTTCTACATAATGCTCACCGCGGCGATCAGCATCGTCGGTCTCGTCTTTGTCGGGCGCCGCCGCTATCCGCGGTTATTTGCGGCCTCAACGATATAGGGAGGCATGCGATGCAGATCATCGACGCGCAAGTCCACCTCTGGGGAAGCGGCTTGCCGAGCAACCTTTCGCATCGGCAGGTGACGCATTTCACCTCCGAGGAGGCCATCGAGCTGATGGACGAAGGCGGCGTCGACGCCGCCGTTATTCACCCACCGGGTTGGGACCCGAATTCACACGACATGGCGTTTGCTGCGGTTCGCAACTACCCCGGCCGCTTCGCGATCATGGGCTCGGTGCCGCTCGACCAGCCGGAATCCCGCGCACGCATCGCGAGCTGGCGGGAGCAGCTAGGCATGCTCGGTCTGCGCTACGGGTTTCTCAATGATCCTGCGCGGCGCTGGCTGCACGACGGGACGCTCGAATGGCTTTGGACGGCGGCCGAAAATGCCGGTGTTCCAATCGCGGCACTGGCGACGGATTCGCTGGCCGAACTCTGCCGCATCGCGGAGCGGCACCCGGGACTTCGCCTGACGATCGATCACCTGGGCGGCAGAGGCGGCACGACAACGCAGAAAGACGCTGCGGCAATGACGCATATCCCGGACCTTGTGGCATTGGCGAAATTGCCTAATGTGGCGGTCAAGGCGACCGGCGTGCCGCACTATTCCAGCGAGGCCTACCCGTTTCCGGCGCTGCACACTTATCTGCAACAGATCTACGATGCGTTCGGCCCCAACGCATGTTTGGGGCACCGACATCACCAAGATGCGCTGCTCGTGGCGCCAATGCGTGACGATGTTCACCGAGGAACTGCCGTGGCTCAAGGGCCGCGACCTGGAGCTGGTGATGGGCGACGCCCTCTGCGCCTGGTGGGGCTGGAATCGGGCAGTCTGAACGCTTCAAATAAACTGTAGGGCGGATGCGCGAAAGCGCAACCCGCCGTCGGGACTAGCGGCGTGCGCTGCCCTTCTCCGCCCTCCGATCTGCAGGCATTGAACAAGAGGAGATTGCGTAATGAAAACCAATGCAAAAGGCAAACAGGTGTGCGTCGTTATCGGCGCCACGTCAAAGTGGCAGTCCGATGGCCGCAATACGTTGCTGGCGCACGGCCATGCCGTCGATGACAGCGACGTGGAAATCGGCGTGCGCTGGGGCGTGGGCGGCGCGATCGCGCAGAAATTCGCGCAGGAGGGCTTCTTCACCGTCCTCACCACGCGCAGCGAGAACAATGCCATGCCACTGGCGGCCGCGATCCGCGAGCAGGGCGGCGATTGCATGATTGTCGAATTGGATCTCGTCTCGCAGGATTCGATCTGGAGCGCCTTTGCGACGATCAGACGCGAGGCCGGCGATCCCGAGGTGCTGATCTACAACGCCGGCTATCTCGAAGGCCGCGACCTTCCGGCCGACAAGGAATTGCTCGAGTACGTCCCGGTCGAAATCCTCGACACCGGGCTCCACGTCTCGGCGCGCGGGCCGTTTCTCGTGGCTCAGGAAGTGCTGCCGGCGATGCGCAAGAACGGCCGCGGCTCGTTCTTTTTCTCGAACAATTCGAGCTCGTTACGCGGCAAGAAGCGCATGACCGGACAGTCTCTCTACTATCCCCGGGTCCTGATGCGCACTTTGGCGCAGGTCTTGACCGAGGAATATTCGGAACACGGCGTGCACGTCGCCAACATCGTCATCGACGGTTCGATCGACTCGCCGGGCAGCCGCAAGCTGCCGCGCAACCAGAACCGGCGCGACCTGATCATCAACCCGGTGAAGATCGCGGAGGCCTACTGGTATCTGCACACGCAGGACCGCTCGTGCTGGACGCACGAACTGCAGCTGACGCCGCTTGCCGCCAGGCCGAGCTACTAATCGCGTTCAACACGGCGAGCCAAGCGAGGGCGCGAACGAAGCCGAGGCCGAAGCCGGCGTCTGGCACCCTGCGGTAGCGGCGCACATCGTCCCCCCCTGACCCTCGCCCCGATTACGGGGGAGGGAATCAGAGAGAGCTTGCCAACGGAGGTCGGAGTGAAGCCCGTTCTAAATTAGGGCGAGGCATGGCCCATGAAGATTTGCGGGATCGGCTGGCCCCAGGGACCGCCGGTGCCTTCGCCGCGCTCCAGAAGATTGGGCGGGGTATGGGCGTTGAGCACGTCGGTATCGGCCCAGTGTTCGTGCACACGGCCCCACGGATCGGCCCAGTAATCGAACAGCTGGCTGCCGATCAGGTGGCGGCCGATGCCCCACATGTGCTGATAGCCCTTCTTCTCCAGGTGCTCATGGCCGACCATCACGTCGTCGATATCGGCGGCCTCGAACGACAGATGGTTGAGCCCGCTCTTGTCGCCGCGAATGCAGAAGAACGCGTGGTGGTCGACATAGCCGTCGCCGCGGTCCAGCCGATTAAACGAGCCGACAATGTTGCTCTTCTCGCCGGCATAGAACTCGTCCGAGCAGCGGAAGCCGAGCATCTCGCGGTACCAGCCGAGCGTCTTGTCGAAATTCTTTGTCATGACCACGAAATGGCCAAACCGCTTGATGTGCGATGGGCCCTGCTTGATACGGAACAGCTCGCCTTTGCGGCGGTATTTGTTGTCACCGGAATTGACCGCAGGCCGCGGCACTTCGATCGGGTCGAGCAACGTCATGCCATGGATGACCTCGACCTGATACCCGTCGGGATCGGTCAGCTGGACCCGCTTGCCGCCGCCGGGCTCGTCGATGTCTTCGATTGGCGAGGTCCCCTCGACCCGGGAAATGCGATCGAGGTCCTCCATGCTCGCGGCATGCACGGCGATGCCGACATAGCTCGGCTCGCCCAGTTCGGTGACATGGATGTGGTGCGGCGCATCGCTGCCGCGCATATAAAGGGCCGTCTTGGTCCGATCGGCACGGACCATGCCGAAATCGGTGAGAAACTCTTCCTGTTTGTCGAGATCGGGCGACCGCAGGCGCCCGTAAGCGAGATCGAAGGCTTTGATCACAGGCATGACAACCTCCCAGCAACAAAGCAGTGCTGCGATCTTAGAACATTTCACCGATCCGAGCGAATCCCACATGCCGTTTTCCGGGCCTGCCGGATAACCGGCCTCGTCCCCGATGAACAATACCATCCTCAGCCTGTTGAGCCGGGAGCGCCTGGACGAGCACTACCGATCCGGGTTTTGGCAGCACGACACGATCTACTCTCTGCTCACGCAGCACGCTAGCTGCTCGCCCGACCGCTTTGCTTTGCGCGATCGCACCCGCCGGCTGACCTATGGCGGGCTCCTCGCTGCTGTCGATGCGTTCGCGGCCGACCTTGCCGGCCGCGGCCTGCACCCCGGCCAGCGCGTTTCGGTGTGGCTGCCGAGCAGCATCGAGACCGCCGTCGCGCTGCTGGCCTGCTCCCGCAACGGCTATGTCTGTTGCCCTTCATTGCATCGCGAATACACCGTAGCCGAAGTGTCGGCGCTGCTCGAGCGCACCCGGTCCTCAGTGCTGTTGGCCCAGTCGGGGTATGGCGCGGATGCCGACCGGCAAGACATTTTCTCCAGGGCCCGGAAGCTGTCGTTCTTGCACGATGTGTATCGCTGCGAAGCCGGCCAGCCGTTAGCGCGCGGGGAGGAACGCGAGCGAGCCGGACCGCCGAACGAGGACCCCGATCGGGTGATGTATCTGGCCTTCACCTCCGGGACCACCGGCGTGCCAAAAGGGGTGATGCACAGCGACAACACGCTATTGGCCAATGCACGGGCAGTCGCTGTTGATTGGCGACTGGGACCGGATTCGGTGATCTACAGTCTTAGCCCGCTCAGCCACAATCTCGGCATCGGAGCGCTCGTCACCGCCATGGCGATCGGTGCCGAGCTGGTGGTTCACGATCCCCCGAAGGGCGAAAGTTTATTGGATCGCCTCTTGGAAACCCGCGCGACTTATCTCGTCGGCGTACCGACCCACGCCATCGACCTGCTCGCCGAGCTGCGCGCTCGCAATTCTCCTGCTGCGCTGGCGGTCAAGGGCTTTCGCATTTCGGGTGCCGCTGTTGCCGGCGAGGTCATCGCCGAGCTGATGCGACATGGGATCCTTCCGCAAAGCGGTTACGGTATGACCGAGACCTGTTCGCATCAATACACGCTGCCTGATGACGATCCCCGCCGGATCGTCGAGACGGTCGGGCGCTGCTGTTCCGGCTTCGAGATCAAGATCTGGCGCGAGGACGAACCCGATGTCGAGGCGTCGCCCGGCGAAATCGGTCAGATCGGCAGCCGCGGCGCGAGCTTGATGCTTGGGTATTTCGACGATCAGATCGCGACCGAGCAAGCGTTCAACCGCCACGGATGGTTCATGACCGGCGATCTCGGCTGGGTCGACGACAAGGGATGTCTGCGCCTCTGCGGCCGGCTCAAGGATGTAATCAATCGCGGCGGCAGGAAGATCTATCCGGCCCGGATCGAGGCGTTGGCGCTGTGCCATCCTGCGGTCGAGCGCGCGGCAGCCTTTCCGGTCAAGGATGGGCGGCTCGGCGAGAAGGTCTGCCTCGCCATTGTATGCCGCCCCTCTGTGGCGCCGGGCGGCGAGGCGATCCTAACGCACCTGAATGCCGCCGGGCTGTCGAAATTCGATATGCCCGAATATCTACTGGAACTCGCCCACATGAAGCTGACCGCGACCGGGAAGGTCATAAAGCGCGACTTGGTCGAAGGGGTTCAACAGGCGCGCCTGCTCCCGGTCCCGGTGCGCTGGCGCGGGGACAATTGATGCGCGCCGTCGTGGTTCGCGAATTCGGGCCGATCGAGGCTGCCTCCCTGGCCGAAGTGCCGGTACCGGTCGCCGGCTCCAGCGAGCTGTTGGTCGCGATCCATGCAGCTCCGGTAAACTACGCCGACCTTCTGGTCATCGCTGGCCGCTACCAGACCCGGCCGCAACTTCCGTTTATTCCCGGAAAGGGTGTGGCCGGAACAGTCGCGGCAGTGGGGGACGCAGTAACCCGCTTCCGTGTCGGCGATCGCGTATTCGCCTGGGTCGAAGAAGGAGGCTATGCCGAAGCCGTCGCGGCGCCCGAACGGCTGTGCTATCGCCTGCCCGCGGCGATGCCGTTCGTCGACGCCGCAGCGTTGGGGCTGGATTACGCTACCGCTTGGTTCGCGTTACATGACCGCGCGCGATTTCGGGCAGGCGATACTGTGCTCGTGCTCGGCGCTTCGGGGGCGGTCGGCTTTGCCGCCGTCCAGCTCGCCAAAGCACTTGGCGCCAGGGTGCTCGCTGGGATCGCCACCCCCGAGAAAGTCGATCTGGCGCATCTGGCCGGGGCGGACGCGGTGATCGAGCTTTGGCGCCCCGATCTCCGCGACAGCCTGCGTGCGCAGGTACGCGAAGCAACCGGCGGCGAAGGAGCGGACATCATCCTCGATCCGGTCGGCGGCGAGGTGTTCAAGGCGGCATTGCGCGCACTCGCCTGGCGTGGCCGGATGGTGGTGATTGGCTTCGCCGGCGGGCAGATCATCCCGAAGGTCAGAGCAAACTACCTGCTGGTGAAGAATATCGAAGTCAGCGGTCTGCAGGTCAGTGATTACAAGAAGCGGGCGCCCGACGAGGTCGTCCAATGCTTCGAAGAGCTGTTCACTCTCTACGAAGCCGGCAAACTCTCGCCTTTTGTAATGGCCACCTATCCGCTCGAGCGCTTTGCCGAGGGCTTGCGGCAGGTGCGCGACCGCACGGTGCGCCGCAAGATCGTCTTGACGCCGCGACTGTAAGGAAGGGAGGGACCCCGATGAGCGCGTTCGACGAATATCGGAACAAGTACCAGTCAGCACGCATGGAGCGCCGCAACGGCATCCTAGTGGTGACGCTGCATACCGACGGCCAGTCGCTGCGTTGGGGGTTTCTGCCGCATGGCGAGCTGCCGGAGCTGTTCCACGAGATCGGCGCCGACCGCGACAACCGCGTCGTCATATTGACCGGGACGGGTGCGGAGTTTGCCGGGCCACGCGCGACCCCGGGGACCTCCTCCTTCCCGGCCCGCCCGACCATCGAGCGGATCGACCGCATCCATTGGGAAGGCCGGCACCTGCTGATGAACCTCTTGAACATCGAGGTGCCAATGATCAGCGCGATCAATGGTCCTGCCTGGCGCCATTCGGAAATCCCGCTGCTCTGCGATATTGTTATTGCTGCCGACACCGCGCAGTTCCAGGACTCCGCGCACTTCAATTCGGAGGTGGTGCCGGGCGACGGCATGCACATCGTCTATCCGCTGCTGTTGGGGATCAACCGCGGCCGCTACTTCTTGATGACCGGCCAGACGTTGGACGCCGCGGAGGCGTTGCGGCTGGGCCTCGTCGCCGAAGTATTGTCGGCTGATAAAGTATTGGCGCGCGCCTGGGAGCTCGCCGAGGACCTGACCCGCAAACCGACTTTGCTGCTGCGCTACACGAGGTTACTGTTCACCGAATATCTGCGGCGGCAGATGCACGAACTGCTGGGCTACGGACTCGCGATGGAGAGCCTCGCCCTATTCGAGAAGCCGGAAGCGCCACCCCCTCCCTAACCCTCCCCCGTTCACGGGTTCACGGGGTAGGGAAGGGTGGGGATCACCGAAGCTCTCGATTTGGCTTCTCCGGCCCCAATTGGACGGCAGGCTTCGAGAGCTGCGAGCTCTCGGGACAATCGGGACGAAGCATTGGCCCGCGACGCTCTGCGGGTACATGGCAATCGTCGACCCGTTGGGCGTCCGACGCCTTGTCCGACAAGCGCTCCTTCAGGGTCTGCCCCTCCTCGGCCATTGCGAGCGGCACCCAGACGACAACGGCGCAGCCCAGGGCCAATAGGCGTCGCATTGGTCAAAGCGCCTTGCGGAAGGTCAGATTGACCCGGCGGCGGCCGGTCAGCGGGTGCTCGCCTTCGGCGAGCGGCGCGATCCCATGATACACGAGGCGCAGCGGGCCGCCCCACACGACGACATCACCGCTCTCGAGCGCAATGCGCCGGGGCCGGTCGCCGCGCTGATGACCACCGAACAGAAACATCGCCGGCAATCCGAGCGATACCGACACGATCGGCGCCGTCATATCGCGCTCGTTCTCGTCACGGTGCAATGACAACCGTGTCCCGGGTTCATACAAATTCATCAGGCACGCATCGGGCTCGAAGCCGGGATATCCGGCAGCGTCGGCGGCGTTGGCGGCAAGCCGTCGAAATAACGCAGGAATCGGGGGCCATGGACGACCGGTTATCGGGTCGTCCGGTGCGTAGCGATACCCTTTGCGATCCGTCATCCAGCCGGCGCGGCCGCAGTTGGTCATCGCCACAGACATCCGAAAGCCGCCCGGCGTTACCATATTGCGAAACGGCGCCACGGCCGCGATTTCGTCTACTGCTGCGATCAGCAGCGCCGCTAGCTCGCGGGCGAACCCCGGCAACACCACGCCGCCCTCGCCAAGCGACAGCGCGCTCTCATCGAGCAGGTCGCCGACCGCTGCGAAGGAAATCCGCGTCACCTCGGCGGAATTCCACGCACTGCCGTCGTGTCCTGGCGCGCGTTCACCTACCCGCAGGCGACGGCGTAGACGTCGCGCACCCCTTCGGGCAGCCGCCACTCGTTCCAGGTACGCCCGCCGTCTTGAGTTCCGAACACTTGGCCGAAACGCGACGCGCCATAGACCTGGTTCGGGTCACGCGGATGCACCGTTACCGCCATCATCGTCGCCTCGGCCTTGATGTGGTGGTCAAAGCGCTTCCAGCTCTGGCCGATATCGTCGCTGCGGTAGATCGACCCGTCGGTGCTGCGCGCCGCCGGGCTCAGGCACGCATACATGACCTTCGGATCATGTGGCGAGACGCGAATGTCGCGGCCATAGGTCAACGGCGAGAAACGGCTGATCTCCATGTCCTGCCAGTGCTCGCCGCGGTCGTTACTGCGGAAGAGGCCCATGCGGTTGGCAAGGAACACAGTTCCCGGCGCCGCCGCGCTGACCGCCAGCGCATGGCCGTCGAGCATGCCCTCGATCTCGGTCTGGCTGCCGATCCGGCTGCGGTATTTCGGCTCCTCGCAAAAGCGGATCAGATCTGCCGTACAGTCCTCCCAGCTCTCGCCGCCATTGCGGCTGCGCATCGTGCCGTTTGCCTCCAGCGTCGCGTAGACATCATTAGGCGAGTTGGGATCGACATCGAGCCGCATGACCCGGCAGGCGAACCCCATGATCACCCGGTCCGGGAGCCCAGGATCCGCGGTTTTGCGCCACGTGTCGCCGCCATCTTCGCTGCGATAGACCCCGGGAGGCGACGCACCGGCATAGATGATGCGCGGGTTCTCGGGATGAACGCAGACCGACCAGATGTCGGCTTCATCTGGCAGACGCAGCCGCTCCCAGCCGTTGCCGCGATTGGTGCTGCGGTAGGCACCCTTCGTGCTGCCGACGTAGATCACATCGGGGTTTTCCGGATGAACCGTGATCGCGTGGACATCGGCCTCGTCCGGAAAACCATTGGTCAGATGCTCCCATCGGCTATCGCCGGCAGTTTGGCGGAATACACCGCCCATTGTTGCCCCCATCGACCGCGCCGTACCGGCGTAAACATGAGTAGCCGCCATATCTTCCTCCCACGCCTGGATTGCCGCAGCGATCATACGCCTCTATAGGAGCTTGTCACAAAGCCCTTTAGCAATGGAGAGGCCGATGAGCGGCACGGTGGTGACGACGCGGCGCAGGCTCGGCAAGGCGGGACCGGAGGTCTTGGGGATCGGCCTTGGCTGCATGTCGTTGTCGGGGGTGTACGGTCCGAGCGACGACGAGGCCGGCATCCGGTTGATCCATCGCGCAATCGAATTGGGCGTCGATCATTTCGACAGCTCGGACATGTATGGCTGGGGGCAGAACGAGGAGCTGCTCGGTCGGGCTTTGAAGGGTCGGCGCAACGGCATTGTGATCGCGACCAAATTCGGCCAGACGCGCCGGTCGGGCGGCGCCAACGGCGTCGACGGCCGCCCCGAATATGTCGCGCAGGCCTGTGAGGCGAGCCTCAAACGCCTCGGCGTCGATGTCATCGACCTCTATTACCAGCACCGGGTCGATCCGGCAGTGTCGGTCGAAGAGACGGTCGGTGCTATGGCGCGCCTTGTCGAACAGGGCAGGGTGCGCTTTCTTGGGCTCTGCGAGGCGCGGCCGGGCCGCATCCGCCGCGCGCATGCCGTCCATCCCATCGCGGCGGTGCAGAGCGAATTCTCGCTCCTCTACCGCGAGGAGGCGACCGAGACGCGCGAGTTGACCCGCGACCTGGGCATCGCTTTTGTCGCCAACGCGCCGCTCGGCCGCAGCCTCCTCACCGGGGACACCCCCGATTTCGCCAACCTGGCGCCCGGCGACACCCGCGGACGTCATCCCCGCTTCACACCCGAGAATTTCGCCAAGAACCGCGAGCTCGTGCAGCGCATCGAGGCAATTGCCGACGAAAAAGGCTGCGCTCCGGCGCAACTCGTCCTCGCTTGGCTCTTGGCGCAGGGCCCGGACGTGATCCCGATCCCGGGCACCAAGCGCATCGACCGGCTCGAGGAGAATCTCGGTGCGCTCCGACTTGATCTGACCCCGGCCGACGTCGACCGCATCTCGGCCTTAATTCCGATCGGCGCCGCCGCCGGCACCCGGTACCCCGAAGGCGGCATGCGCGGCGTTTATATTTGAGCGCCGCGCACCACCCCGTCGGACCGCGGGCCTCTGGCCCGCATGCGGGCGCGACGCCCGCGCTCCCGACTATCTCAGATCGACGATCTCGATCCAATTGGGCTGGTGGCCCATCGGGTATTGCTTGAGGCTCGACAGCCCACCCGATTGCGGGTCGATGCGGTAGACCGTCATCGCGTTCGAATCGAGACCCACCGAGAGCAGAAAGCGGCCGCGCGGGTCGATGTTGAAGCCTCGCGGCGTCTTCTCGGTGGGAAAGTGCCCGATCGGCGACAAGGTTCCTTTCTCCGGGTCGATGCGGTAGCCGGCGAGCGTGCTCGTCTTTCGCTCGCTGCCATAAAGAAACCGGCCATCAGGGGTCATATGCAGATCGGCGGCGGCGGGCTGCTCCTTGAAACCCTCCGGCAGCGCATCAACGAATTGCAGCTCGGTCAATGTCCCGGTTACCGGATCGATGGCATAGGCGCCGATCGTGTCGGTGGTCTCGGTGATCAGATAAAGAAGGCGTCCGCTGGGGTGCAGCGCCATATGACGCGGTCCGGCGCCGGGCCGGGTTTGGATGATCCCCGGACCGATCGGCGACAATGTCCCCTTTGTCGGGTCGAACTTCCACTCCATGACGGTGTCGGCGCCGAGGCTCGTCGCGTAGACATATTTGTTGGCTGCGTCCACCAGGATGCAGTGCGATTTGGGCCTATCGGCGACGATTTGGGTGGTTTTCTCGACAACGATGCCGTTGTCGCTGATCGGGTTGATCGTCAGCTTGTTGCCCGGGTAGGAGGCAGCGAGCAGAAACCGCCCGCTGCGATCGGCGATGATATACGCCATGCTGTCCTGCAACGGCGTCGTCGCGAGATGGGTCAGCCGCCCGCTCGCGCGGTCGATCGCAAAACTCGACGCCGGGAAGGTGTCGCTGCGCAGTGCCGCATAGAGAAACCGGTGATCGGGCGTGACCGCCATCGGCATGCTGGCGGCCGACGGCTTGTCGGTGCCCGGCACCGGCGTCTTTTCGATCAGCGTGAGCTCGCCGCTGTCGCGGTTCATGGCGAGAACGTAGATCTCCTTGCTGGCCGAATTGGAGACATAGACGACTGTGTCCGGGGTGCTTTCCGCCATCGCCTTTCCTCCGATGAAGGGGCTCGGCAATAGGGTGCCGCCAAGCCCGAGCGCCAAGGCCCGTCGGCGCGTCAGTCGCAGATTAGCCATCCTTTGGCTTCCGCTCTATTCCCGCTGCAATTGCCGGGCGGCGCGGGCGGCTGGGCGCTCGGCGCAGTTCTTCAGCCATTCGGCAACTTTAGGGAACGGCGCCACGTTGACATTCGCCGGCCGCGCCCAGGAGAGGATGCTCGCGACGTTGAGGTCGGCGACGGTGAAATTGTCGCCGAGGAGGTTCGTGCCGCGGCCGAGCACGCCATCGAGCACCTTGAGCGGTTGCGCGAGCATCCGCTCGGCGGAGTCTGCGGCTGCGGCATCGCGCTTGTCCTCGGGCAGAATGGCGCGGTTGAAGAGCGCGGTCAGCACCGGCCGCTCGACCTCGGTCATCCCCCAGAAGCTCCATTGCCAGGCCCCCGCCTCGTCTTCGGGGCGGGTCGGATAGAGGCGGCCGAGGCTGTGTTTCTTGGCGAGATAGAGATTGATCGCCATCGACTCCCACAGCACGAAGCCGTCTTCGTCGATGACCGGGATATGCCCGTTGGGATTGAGCGCGAGATGCGCCGGGGTGCGGGTTTCGCCGGTCGCGAAATCGACCTTCACATGGTCGTAGTCGAGCCCGAGCTCCTTGGCCATCCATAGCGTGCGAAAGGCGCGCGACCGCGCGACACCATAGATTTTGAGGGTCATGACCGCCCTCCCTATCGCAAATCCTGTCCAGCGGCACCGCCGGCGAGGAATTTGTTCGGGCGCAGGAACATCGACAGCACCAGCGCTCCGTTCGGCGAGCGCGCGATGTGGCGATTGCCTTTGGGGCGCCACACGTAATTGCCGGCGGTCACCTCGCCTTCGTCATCGACGAGGCTGCCCTCGATGACGAAGGTCTGCTCGATCTCGACATGCTCGTGGAGCGCCAGCTCGGCACCCGGCTGCCAGCGGAAGAGCGCAGTCATCAGCCCGGTTTCCGGTTCTTCGAGCAGGATCTTCATGTCGATGCCGGGGCACGGCGTCGGCTTCCACGGCAGGTTGCCGACCTTGATATAGCGCGAGGCCAACGGCCCCAGCGTTTCCGCGTCCCTGAGAAAGGGCGTGTGAGCTGTCATGACCATCCCTCCGTACGGTTTAGCGCGATCTTAAACCGAAACTCGCTTCGCCGGCAGGTTAGACCGCGAGCCTCGGTAAGGACTCCTTAACCCTATAGAAAATTGCCCCTTTTTGGATTCAGCAATCTCGCGTAGAGTCCGCGTATAATAGGTTCAATCGAAGCGGATAATTGCCGCTGCGCGCGGCGGGTGAGGTTGATCGTCGATGGCGTACCCTACTGTGAGGGCGAAGCTGCTCGTCGCCGCCGCGGCGCTGGCGATTGTCGCGGCCGGCCCCGCCGAAGCGGGGCACGAGGGCGGCAGGCACGGCGGTGGCGGCTGGCATGGCGCCGGTGGTTGGGCGGGTGGTGGCTGGCACGGCGGAGGCTGGCACGAAGCCGCAGGCTGGCACGGGGGTGGCGGCTGGCATGGCGGCGGCTGGGGTGGCGGCTGGCACGACAATGGCCGGCATCTCGGGTGGTACCAGCACGGCTGGGGTGGTCCCGGCTGGCGCGGGAATTTCGCCTCGGCGGAATTCGGGCACGGCTGGGGCGGGCGAGCATTTTTCGGTCCAGCCGGCGGGGCCTGGTGGGATTGGCGCCATTCTTGGGGCTGGGGCGGCTTTGGCTGGGGATGGGGCCCGGGTGCGTGGGCGTGGGGAAGCCTGCTGGTCGGCGCTTCGATCGGCGTGATCGTTGCTCCGCCGGTGATCATTGCGCCACCGCCGATCTACGCGGCACCGCCGCCGATCGTCGCCGGACTTCCCTATATCGCACCGCCGCCGCCCGCTGCCGTCGGCCCGCCAGTGGCCGCTGCTCCCCCGGCGCCGGTCCCACCGCTGCCGATCGGCCCGCTGCTTGGCGCCGCCGCGCCGCCGCCGATCCTCGTCCCGCCGCCGCCCGAACTCGTCGTCGCAGCGGCACCGCCGTTCGTCATTTTCGCGCCGCCGGCCTTTGGTTTCGTCATCGGGCCTCCCGTCTTGGCCTTCGCGACGATCGGGCCCGGCTGGTGGCATGGCGGTTTTGTCACCGGCGGCTTCGCGGCCTTCGGGGCGGGTGCGACGATCGCTCATTTCGGTCGGCAGGAATCCGGGTTTGCCGGCATGGCGGGCGGCTTCCACGAACGATCGTCGGGACGTACCGCATGGGGAGCCGGCCGCGCATCCGCCTGGGGCGGGCACGCGGCGCGGGGAGGCGGTTTCGGCGGCGGGCATGGCGGAGGTTTCGGCGGCTGGCAGGGCGGCGGCTGGCAGGGCGGCGGCGGTGGTGGCTGGCACGGCGGCGGCGGTGGCTGGCGCGAGGCGCGCGGAGGCGGCGGCTTCGGCGGCGGGCACGGTCATGGGCGCTGAGCTATCCAATTCTGGGAGGTAGAAATGTTCGTCTCACCCGTTCTGCGATGGGCCGCATTGGCGGTTTTGCTTGTTCCTTGCGTTGGTCTCGCACAGTCGGCGCCGCCTTCGGCTTCGCCGGCTGCGGCGCAACCGGCTGCACCACAGCCATCCGGTGCTACCCAAGCCGCGGCCGAAGAGCGGATCCGCATGTTGCAGAAGCAACTCGGTATCACCGAGGCCCAGATGCCGCTCTGGGAAGCTTTCGCGCAGGCGATGCGCGACAACGCGGCGAGCACAGATGCGCTGTTCGCGCAGCGCGCCGGTTCCGTGGCGACGATGAGCGCGATTGACAACATGCACTCATATGCGCAGATCGCGCGCGCTTACGCGGACAATACCCAGCATCTCGCGGCCGCATTCGACAGCCTCTATGCGAGTTTGACGGATACGCAGAAGCAGGCCGCCGATACGCTGTTCCGCCAGCAGGCGGCCGCCGCGGCGCAACCGCGAGGGCGCCGCTGACGCCAGCTACTCTTTGCTGTAAACCCCGGTAAGTCTCGGCGATCATGCCGCAGACTTATCGGGAGGGAGCGATGACAAAGGGTATTCTGCTCGCGGCGATGGATTTCTCGGCGGCGCCCGAGGACGAGTTTCACGACTGGTATGATCTCGAGCACATCCCCGAGCGCCTGCGGGTGCCGGGTTTCTTGAACGGCGACCGCTGGATCGGCGCCGACAACCCGAAGATTTCCGTTGCGACCTACGATCTCGACAATGTCGGCGTGCTGCATAGCCCGCCCTATCTCGCGATCGCGGGCGAGAATTCCTCGCCCTGGACCAAGCGCACCGCCAAGTTTCGCAAGTCGCTGTTGCGCTACGAGGGCGAGCAATTGTTCCCGGGTGACGTGACGGCTCCGCGCGAGGCTGCGGCGCTGCTTGTCGTCTGCATGAATGTCGCAGCCGAGCACGAGCACGAATTCAACGAATGGTACAACACCGAGCACATTCCGCAGTTGGGCGCGGTGCCCGGCGTGTTGTGCGCGCGCCGCTATCGCGGCACCGGCGGGACGCAGCGTTATGTCGCGCTCTACCATTTGGCCTCGCTTGACGCGCTGCGTTCGACGGAATGGCGCAAGGCGGGCGACACCGCGTGGACGCAGAAAATGCGCCCGCATTTCCGCGACCTGATCCGCTTCGAGTGCCGGCGCTATCGACGCGCTCAATAAGCGAGGCTCTGTTGGTTGCGCTTGCAATCATAAATTGAGCTGTTATTACTCTTGCTGCAATCTGCAGCGAATCAGCAGCAAATTCTAATTCCGGTTGTAACTAAGCCAACCGGCGATGGCCGGTAACTGCGCGCTGCCCTTAACGTAATATGCAATATGATTGCGGCAATTCGATGATGAAGATTCGCAACGGTAGGCGCATCGTGCAAACCTCGTGGGGTGGGGCTATTTTGCGGTCAAACCGCGGAACAAGGAGGGCAAATGAGCGGTATGCCGACGATGGTCGCCCTCGGTGAGGATTATCCCGAGCTGCGCGACTCGATACGCAAGATCTGCGAGCGCTACCCCGGCGATTACTGGCGCAAGCTCGAGGCGCAGCAGGCCTATCCGACCGAGTTCATCACCGAACTGACGCAGGGCGGCTTTCTCGCCTCGCTGATTCCCGAGGAATATGGCGGCTCGGGCCTGCCGTTGCGCGCCGCCGCAGTGATCCTCGAAGAGATCAACGCCTCGGGCTGCACCGCCAGCCAGGGCCACGCGCAGATGTATATCATGGGCACCGTCTTGCGTCACGGCAGCGAGGAACAGAAACGGCGCTATCTGCCAAAGATCGCGTCGGGCGAGTTGCGGCTGCAGGCCTTCGGGGTGACCGAGCCGACGACCGGCTCCGATACGACAAAGCTCAAGACCCGGGCGATGCGCCAGGGCAACCATTACGTCATCAACGGCCAGAAGGTGTGGACATCGCGGGCCCGGCATTCCGACCTGATGCTGCTGCTGGCGCGCACGACCCCGGTTGACGAAGTGAAGCGGCGCACCGACGGGCTGTCGGTCTTTCTCGTCGATCTGCGCGAGAATTTGGGGCACGGCGTCGAGATCCGCCCGATCGAAGCGATGATCAACCACAACACGACCGAAGTCTTCTTCGACAACCTCCAAGTGCCGCCCGAAAACTTGATCGGCGAGGAGGGCAAGGGCTTCCGCTACATCCTCGACGGGATGAATGCCGAGCGCATCCTGGTCGCGCAGGAATGCATCGGCGACGGCCGCTGGCTATTGCAAAAGGGCATCGACTACGCGAAGGAGCGCATCGTCTTCGACCGGCCGATCGGGGAAAACCAGGGCATACAATTCCCGCTAGCGCGCGCTTATGCCGAGCTTGAGGCCGCCGATATGATCTGCCGCCGCGCCGCGGCGCTGTTCGACGACGGCAGGGAATGCGGCGCCGACGCCAATATGGCCAAATTGCTGGCCTCCGAAGCGACCTGGCATGCCGCGGAAGCGACATTCTCGGCCTATGGCGGCTTCGCGTTCGCGAAGGAATACGACATCGAGCGCAAATGGCGCGAGGCCCGGCTCTACCAGACCGCGCCGATCTCGACCAACCTGATCCTCGCCTATATTGGCCAGCACGTCCTCGGCATGCCGAGATCTTATTGATACCGCGGCTGACCCTGTGACTCGCGTGGCCGGATATTTTACCAGGATCGAAGTTGCCGACCCGCATCTGATTCCTCAAACGGTTTGGGTGAACCTTCCGCCGAGTGAAAAAACGAGCACGAGTTCAGTTCTCAGAAATAGGCGCCGCTCGACCAACGGCGGTTTCGGCTCGAGCCGGAAAGTTACCGGGGGTCTTCGGGCACAAGCCGGTTTGCCCGCGCGTACCGGCTTTTCGTTGCTCCGCTACGCTTTTCGTAGCGCACCGCCGGACATCGACGGGGTAAGCTGTCGGCGAGGCCGGCGGGGGTTCTGATTGGGCATTCCCGTGAGATCCAAGCAGCCGCGGAGCGGGGCTGCACGAGGTAAGTCACGGCGGGCATACGGTGGGTGCGATGCGTTCCAGCTTCTCTTGTTTCGGCTTTGCCTCGGCGCTTCTGATCCTTAGTGGAGTTCCGGGCGAGGCCCAGCAGGCTGGTCCGCCGCCTGCGGTGCTGGTCCAGGCGGCCGACCTGCGGTCGATGACCAAACAGGCCGAATTCGTCGGCCGAGCCGAGGCGCTCGAAAAAGTCGATCTGCGGGCGCGCGTGCAAGGCTTTCTCGGCCCGCGCCTGTTCAAGGACGGCGACGACGTCAAGGAAGGCCAAGTGGTCTTCACGATCGAGCGCGAGCCCTTCGAGGCCGCGGTCGACAAGCGTAAGGCCCAGCTCGCTGCCGCCCAGGCAACTTTGGCGAATGCCGATCGGCAGTTGCAGCGCACTGCCGAGCTCGCGAGAAAAGGCAATACTCCAATCGCCCAGCTCGACCAAAGAACAGCGGAGCAGGGTGAGGCCAAAGCCGCTGTCATCGAGGCCGAGGCGAACCTGCGCGATGCCGAGATCCAGCTCTCTTACACCGAAATCAAGACACCGATCAGCGGTCGGATCGGACGGGCGGCAGTTTCACCTGGCAATTTGATCGGACCCGACAGCGGTGTGCTCGCGACGGTCGTCAAAGATGATCCGATGCAGGTGCTCTTCTCCGTAACTCAGCGCGAGATGCTCGAAGCCCGCGAAACCGACCCGACCGGCAAGGTGCGGGCCCGCGTCAGACTGGCCGACGGCTCGCTCTACAGCGAAAAGGGGCGCGTCGATTTTCTCGACGTCCAAGTCAACCCGCGAACCGACGGCCAGACCGTCCGCGCGATGTTTCCCAATCCCGATGACATTCTCACCACCGGCCAGACGGTCCGCGTCATCATCGAGGAGAAGGGCGGCGACAAGGTCGTCGTGATCCCGCAGTCCGCCACCGCAATCGACCAAACCGGTTCATACGTGTTTGTCGTCGGCCAGGACAATAAGGTGGAGCAGCGCCGCGTCCGTATCGGCACCGTCCGTGACGGGCTCGCCGTCGTCAATGAAGGGATAGAGTCGGGTGAGCGCGTCGTGGTTCAGGGACAGCAACGCATCCGGGCCGGGATCATCGTGACGCCAGAGTTGGCATCGTCCCCGGCCGGTTGACGAAAGCGCAGGCCACGATGATTTCCTCCGTCTTCATCCATCGTCCGCGGCTCGCAATCGTCATCGCGATCGTCATTGTGATCGCCGGCGTGATCGCGCTCGGCACGCTTCCGGTCGCGCAGTTTCCCGACATTGTGCCGCCGCAAGTAACGGTGACGACAATATATCCCGGCGCCTCGGCCGCAGCCGTGGAAGAGAGCGTCGCCCAGGTCATCGAAGCTCAGGTCAACGGCGTCGACCGGATGATCTATATGAGGTCCACTTCCGGCGGCGACGGCAGCTACTCTCTCACGGTAACCTTCCAGGTCGGAAGCGACCCCGATATCGACACGATCAATGTCACCAACCGCGTCAACCAGGCGCTGGCGCTGCTGCCGCCGGAGGTGCAGCGAAATGGCGTCACCACGAGAAAACAGTCGAGTTCACTGTTGCAGATTGTCGCGATCTATTCGCCAAAAGGGAGCCGCGACGCGCTGTTTCTGTCGAACTATGCCAAAATAAATATTGTGGATACCCTGAAGCGCGTGCCCGGTGTGGGCGATGCGACCCAATGGGGCGATCTCGAATACTCGATGCGGATCTGGCTGAACCTCGACCGCATGGCGAGCCTCGACATTACCCCCGCCGATGTCGTCAAGGCGATCAACTCTCAGAATACTCAGGCCGCAGTCGGCCGCGTCGGCGCCGCGCCGCTAGTCCCCGAGGTCGAATTTCAGCTGAACATAACCACGCAAGGGCGGCTGACCACGGTCGAGGAATTCAACAACATTGTCGTCCGCGCAACCCCCGATGGCGGGATCGTCCGCATCAAGGACATCGCGCGGGCCGAGCTCGGCTCGAAATCCGCTGACGCTCTCGTTCGCTATAACGGACGACCCGGCGAAGGGATCGCAATCAACCAATCGCCCGGGGCCAACGCGGTCGCAGTGGCCGCCGGCGTTAAGAAGGCACTGAAAGATTTAGAGCCCAGTCTCCCCGAGGATGTCGCCTACGACGTGATGTACGACACGACGGTCTTTGTCAACGCGATGATCCACAAGGTAGAGAAGACGTTGCTCGAGGCCTTCGTGCTCGTCGGCATCGTCGTCTTTGTCTTCCTCGGCAGTCTGCGGGCCACGTTGATCCCGATCATTGCCGTGCCCGTGGCCCTGGTCGGCACATTTGCGGTGATGTTGGCGCTCGGCTTCTCGGCCAACACTATCTCGCTGCTCGCGCTGGTGCTGGCGATCGGCATTGTCGTTGACGATGCGATCGTCGTTGTTGAAGCCGTCGAGCATATCCTTGAAACGGAGCCTCAGCTGACCCCCGCCCAGGCGGCGGAAAAGGCGATGTCACAGGTCACCGCACCGATTATCGCGATCACGCTCGTGCTGCTCTCGGTATTCGTGCCGACCGCCTTCATCCCTGGGATCACCGGCCAACTTTACCAACAATTCGCCGTCGCCGTGTCGGTGTCGATGCTGATCTCGGCAATCAACGCGCTCAGCCTCTCGCCGGCTTTATGCGCTCTGCTGCTCAGACACCGCGGTCAGCCACGCGGACTGATCGCTCTTTTCCAGCGCGGCATCGACCGGAGCCGGGACGGGTATTCGGCCATCGTGCGGCCACTGGCGCGCCGCTCGCTGATAACGGTGGCGCTGGTAGTGGCCTTCGCACTGGGCGCCGGTGGGCTGGCAAAACTCGTGCCCACGGGCTTTCTCCCCGAGGAAGATCAGGGGGCCTTTTTTGTCGAAATCCAGCTGCCGGATGCCGCGTCGCTGAACCGCACAACCAAGGTTCTGGCACAAGTCGAGAAGATGATCCAGGACCGGCCGTGGACGCAAAACCTGATGACGGTCGCCGGCTATAGCCTCGTCGATGGCCTTGCCCTGCCGAACAAGGCCATCGTGGTTGTCGGGCTGAAGCCCTTCGATCAAAGAACCGACCAGTCACTCTCGGTGTTTTCGGCACTGACCGAGGTCAATGCGTTATTCCGGCAAATCGCCGCCGCCAATGTCATTGCCTTCAACCTGCCGCCGATCGCTGGACTCGGCAACGCCGCCGGGTTCGAACTGCAACTGCAAACGCTCTCCGGCGCGACACCGGAAGATCTCGCGGCCGTGTCGGACGGGCTCGTCATTGCCGCCAACCAGAACCCCGCGCTCGCCAATGTCTACACGACTTACGGTGCCGAGACCCCGCAGGTCTATTTGAGACTGGACCGCGAGCGCGCGGAGACGTTGGGGGTGTCGATCGACGACATCTTCAGCGCATTGCAGACCACGATGGGCGGCGCTTACGTCAACGACTTCAACCGCTTTGGCCGCACCTGGCAGGTCAAGGTCCAGGCAGATGCGGCCGACCGCAAGGGGGTCGACGACATCTTTCGCGTGCGAGTGCGAACAGCGCAAGGGGACCTCGTGCCGCTGCGGACCGTCGCCGATGTCCAGCTGATCACCGCTCCATCATCAATCGTCCGCTACAATAATCTGCGTTCGGTGACGGTCAATGGCGGACCGGCTCCGGGCTACTCGTCGGGCGAAGCGATCGCTGCAATGCAGGCCGTTGCTGCCAGCACGTTGCCGCCCGGGTTTTCGTATGAGTGGACCGGCACTGCGTTGCAGGAAAAGGCAGCAGCGGGGCAAACCGGTTACATCCTCGGGCTGGCGATCGTCTTTGCCTATCTGTTCCTCGTCGGGTTGTACGAGAGCTGGACGATACCGGTTGCCGCGCTGCTGTCGGTTGTCGTCGGCCTGTTCGGGGCAATGGCGGCGCTTAAACTGTTCGGGCTCGACAACAACCTTTATGCGCAGATCGGCATTGTCGTTCTGATCGCGCTCGCCGCCAAGAACGCCATCCTGATCATCGAATTTGCCATGGAACAGCGCCGGCGCGGCCAGGAAATCGTCGTCGCGGCGATCGAAGCCGCGAGATTGCGGTTCCGCGCCGTGCTGATGACATCATTTGCATTCATCGCCGGACTGGTGCCACTCGTTATTGCATCGGGCGCCGGTGCGGCGACAATCCGAGCCGTCGGCACCGCGGTCTTTGGCGGGATGGTTGCAGCGAGCTTTCTCGGGATTTTTGTGATCCCGGGCCTGTATGTCCTGTTCCAGACCTTGCGTGAGAGAATTAAGAGGCTGTCGAAAAAACAGGAACTCGTCGTAGCCGAACATCCTGACGTGCCCCACGTCGCTGCCGAATGATACCGTACCGGGCGTCGGGCAGCCGACGTGGCTTTGCCTGCGCGTAACGGGCTGATCCCAACTAAGTGCGTTTTTCGTTTCTCCATTCGCTTTTCGTAGCGTACGCCGGGGATAGACGGTTTAATGCCGCCGGGCTGCGGCTGCTCGGATCGAGGATCTCCTCGCCGAGTTGATCCGAGCACCCGTGGCGAAGCGCCCTACGGACAGACAAACCCGTCGCAGCGGAAAAACAGAGGAAACGCCGATGGCAATCCAAACCACGTTCACCGTTTTAGGAGCTCGCGTAGTCAATCCCATTTTTGCGCTTTTGGTTTTTGGGTTCAGCTCAGTTTTCTGGAGTGTTGACCCCTCGGCCGCGGCGGCGGCTGAGGATCCATGCCTGGCAGGCCTACCCGTTCCTACTCCAACACCCCCCGCTGTCAGAGTGGTACAGCTGGTGAACTGTTCCGACCAGACGTTGCTTTGCGCCGCGAACGCTGCCCATGCGGCGGGTCAGCCGGCAACTCCGGTCTTCCCCCGAGAGGGAACTTGGGTTATGGCACCCGCGAGCTCATCGCCCCAGAATGTTCTGACCATAGACATACCGCCGGCTTGGGCGGACACCAGTCCGAAAGGTAGTATAGGCCCGAATATCTGGGTTCGAACCGGTTGCCGTTATGACATCGCCGCGAACATTGCGCAGTGCGAGACCGGTGGCGCTGGTGGTGTATACGATACCAGCAAGGCACAAAAGGGACCACCGGGAGCAGCGACGTTTACCGAATGGACTTTCTACCAAGAATCGAAATCCACGACAGGTGCTACCTACTTCAAAGATAACTTCGATATCAGCGCCGTGAATGGCGCGAGCCTTACCATGGACATCCAGGCGGTCGGCGGCGATGCTTCCGACCCTGGTGCCCCCGAGAACATATTCTGTTAACCCAGCCCGCTGGTTTCCTTCCGAACTCTCCTATGTCGGTCTATGGAGACGATTTGCGAGCGAACGATCGGTGTCCCGAGGCGTTCCGGCTCAAACGTTCGCAACTTACGTCTACCGGGGATTACGGGACAGTTTTTGGTTACGTCATCGAAGAAAACAACGGCAAACCGGAGGGAGGGGACGGTACGGTCGCCTGCTTCTCGAATTGTGGCAAGTACAAGTTCCCTCTCGAACCGCAGTTCGAACCGGGGACCACAAATTGCAAAAGCCCCACCGACCCTACTACATGCTCTAATTGGAAGACATTTTGCGCCCCTACGGGGGAGCTATACGGCCAGAAGAATTGTAAGACGGATGCCGACTGCGAGAAGCACGGGGTGCATGCTGCGTGCTGGATCAATCCAGGCAGCGAAGTCGACCATACGTGCCAGCTCCGCGCATTCAACCAGGCGAAGCAGTGTGCCGCCAACATCTGCACCTTTCCGTACGACTACATTAATCCCTACACGAAAATAATGGATAAGTCCACGCAGCCTCCATTCGGTCTCTGCAAGGACGTCGATCCCTCTAACACGGAAGCGCTCTGCATTGGCGACGATAAAGTTCACAAGGTATTTCCTCATGCGTATTCCTGGCCCAACGATCCTCAGGTCTACTCGGACGACGCGCCGCTCTACCGAGTAATCGTCGCACCGGGGAATACAAAGGTATCGATTACACCGACAGTAGAAGGCCTTCCATTGTGCAGTGAACTGCCCCACGTATACGGCTATCAGGCCGCTCATAGCATCTGCAGCGTGGACATAAATAACGGCGCGGTGCGCGCCATTGCCCGTGTGAATCAATCGTGGAGCTGTGTTTTGGCGGGCGCTGGCAACGACGGTGTTATTTGTCGGTGGAAATAACCAGTCACAGCCGTAGGCAGGTCGTAAAGAGAGGCCAAATCGGATTGCCGCTGTTGTGGACGGAGCGGGATTTGATGCGAAATCTCTTGCTGTCCCGCCGTGCCGGTCACGGATCATCCTGGTCGAGCGACGGCATCCCGTATCGATCATAGGAGAGGTGCAATGATACACCACGTATCGATCCCGGCGCGCGAGCCGCGCCATGTCGCCGAGTCTTGGCCGAACTGTCTCACCGGCGATGGCGCGGGCATACGAGGACTTTCTAAAAAAACGCGCAGCTATCGGTGATGAACGATTCCGAATCACTGCGACTGATGCGGCCACGCACGTAAAAGAGCCGGTCTGACCCAGCGCCGATCTCGACCAACCAGATCCTCGCCTGTATCGGCCAGCACGTCCTCCGCATGCCCCGGCCCGTATTGAGCGCGGCGCTGCGGTTGATCAAAGCGGTCTGCAACCGATATTCTCTGCGATCATGAGCAGGTACCCGTCTGGGTCCTGCACGAAAGCTTCTCTCTGTCCGCTCTCACAATCTCCAGTCCTGCGCCACATCTCCCGCGGCCCGAGGTAGATTGGCCACTTGCGCACCTCCAAGGCACACAGCACAGGTCCGATACTCCCAAAATACATCTGAAGCATCGCTCCCTGGCCAAGGGGATAATCCAAAGGCCCCGTCTCGAACCGACCATGCCGCTGACACAGCATGATTTGGTGACCTTCCGGATGCTCCAGATATGCGAAGCGCTCTTCTGATCTCTCGAAGGCGATCTCAAAGCCCAGGATGTCCCGCCAGAACGAAAGGCTCGTCTTCAGGTTGTTGACGTGCAGCTCGACAACCATCCGCGCCCAGCCGCCCTGCGGTGGCTTGCCCGATGCCACGGTCATGTTTCCACTTCTGCGATCCCTCCCGAGCTCCCGCTCTTCAACCCACGACAGCGGGAGTCCAGAGCGGTCGCAGGGCCCTTGGTCTGGGGACCTGCTGTCGCGGCGTCGACGGGATAACTGATTGGAAGCGGCGCGCGCGGGCCGGGCTAGCCCCAGGTGGCTTGGCCGCCGACGAGGGTGATCGTGATGTGGCCCATCGTCGAATTGGCCTTCGCGCCGTGCCAATGGCGCTCGCCGGCCTTGATTTGCACGACGTCGCCCGGATTGATCTCGCGCTGTTCGTGCTCGTTGGCGACCATGCCCGAGCCCGAGGTCACGATCAAAATCTGGTCGCAGTCGTGCGTATGCCATCCGGTCGTGCAGCCTTGGCTGAAGTTCACGACGCTGCAATTGAAGTTCTTGGACTCCCCGGGCTGGATGATGGTCTGGCGGGACCGCTGAACCGGCCCGGTCCATCCTTCGATCGCCACGGCGGCGCCTTCCACCGGCACATTCGGAATGTCTTTGAGCGTGACCACCTTCATGACGGCTCTCCCTTTGCGTTTGAGGGTGTTCAAAATATCTGAAATCCGCGATATGTCCGCACTCTATCACAGCTCCACGGAAAGGGGATCGAAATGCTGGCGATGTGGGTGAAGGTCCGCGTGAAGCCCGATGCGCGCGAGCGGTTTCTCAAGGCGATCGAGGTGGATGCCCTCGGCTCCGAGCGGGACGAGCCCGGCTGCATGCGCTTCAACGTCCTTCAGGACCGAGAGGACCAGAACGTCTATTATTTCTACGAAGTCTACCGCGATGAGGCGGCGCTGGAGGCGCATCGGGCGGCGCCCCACTACGCCGTCTGGCGCGCCGCCGCCGACACCCTCGACGGCACACCGCAGGCGACGCGATGTCAGACCGTCTTCCCCGCCGCTGGCGGTTACTGGGAGCGAAAGAGCTCGTCTGCCGGCTGAGGCTCAAGCGATCGCGCCGGCGAGCGCGGTCCACAGCGCGGCGAGCAGCAACAGGGCGCCGAGCGGCGCGGCGAGGCGGCGGCCTAAAGGAAGGTTCTTTTCGGCGGCCATGACGGCCCTGAGCGCCAGCATCCAGCCGATATTGGCGCTGCCGACGACGAACATGATGAGCATCAGCGCCCAGCAGCAGCCAAGGCAAAACGCGCCGTGCCGGCCGCCGAGCACGAATGCATGCCACCGCTCGTGCGCGCCGCGCCAGTGCTCGATCACAAAGCCGAGCGGCGCCCGGCACTTGTCGAGACAGCGGTATTTGAGCGCGCTGAATTGATACAGCCCGGCGGTCGCCAAAACGGCGGCGCCGATGATCCAGCCATGTGCGAGCAGCCAATCCGACCGCCGCACGCCAGTGAAGACGGCCCGGCCGGCGATATGCGCGGCGAGGCCGAAGAGGCCCCACACTGCGAGATATCCGGTGATGACGAGCGCCATCAGCCATCGCCGGTCGACGCGTCTTGCCGTCAGCCGCCGGAAGATGTCGAGCAACGGCAATGTCGTGGGCAGCATCATTGCCGCCAGCATCAGCAGCCAGCCGGCGGCGACGAGCAGACCGGTCAGCGCTTCGCTCCCGCCCGGGAGCGCCCGGCAAAGCGCGCCCGCCACCCCGATTTCGGTCCAGTTGCCGGGATCGAGGTAGCGGCTGTACGGGCTCCGCCCCCACAGCCACAAGGTCACCCACGCCGTCGCCGACAGCGCGGCCATCAGGGGCAGGAAGCGGCTGCGGTTCAGGGCCAACGACATTCCGGACCCGCCGTCGGCCTAGCCTTCGAACGCGAAAACCCCCTGGATCGCGTTGTGGTCGCGCAAATTTACGTCGACTCCCACGGCGTCATTTTTCATCCGGAAAGTCGAAGCCTTTGCGACATAGGCCGGCGAGCCGGGGATCGTCGAGAAGATGCTGTCGACCAAAGTCGTCGGCTTGCCGCTCGCCCCGCGATAGGGCTCCATCACCGCCTCGGTCGTGTTGCCGATGCGCAGCGTGCCTTTGCCCTCCTTTACCTCGAAGGTGATCGGCGCGCGCTCGATCTTGACCATCTCGCCGACCAGAGCCGCGAGGTCGGCGACGGGCCCGCCCTGCTTGCCGGTGAACACACTGACCAGCACTGTCTCCTGCTCCTTGCTCGCCCGCTCATCGATGAACAGGTGAGCGCGCCAGTTCCCGGCGAGAGGGGTTCCGGGGATGAAGACATTGGTCGCCAGGGTCAGCCCCGAAACATCGACGCCGTCGATCGTCCCGCGCTCGAAATGATAGGCCAGCGCGGACTGACAGGTTCCGTTGTCGGGCGTTTCGCCGATCCAGCACGGGCAAAGGACCTTGCAGTCGCAGACTTCGAGAATGCTGCCTTCGAGTTTGGAGGCCATTGCTTGGCTCCCTTGGTTCGCGCCAGAAATTATGGCGCCGCCATTGTGCCAAGCACGCGAACGTCTTCCAAGCCTTCAAGCCTGTCGATCGCATCCCACAGTGCCATGGCCCGCTGTGGCGGGAAATGTGGGACCGCTCGCCAGCAGGCGTCGAATTTCGCCCGAGCAGCCTCGGGTGAGAGCGGGTGGCCGGGGCTGCCGAGCACCGCGGTCACGGCGCAGGCGACGGTGCGGCCTTCGGCAAGGTCGATCTCGACGCGCTGCGGCGCGAGCGCGTTGGGGTCGGGGTTTGCGTCGGCGAGCACCGTCAAGCGGCGAGCCAGCCCCAAGGTCTGGGGATCGGAGAGCGCGGCGGCACTGAAATCCTCGAGGCCGACCGTGCCGCGGCGCAGGCACACGGCCGCGACATAAGGCAGGCACAGCCGCGCATAGCCGGGGCTCATGCCCGCCATCGCCGGGCGGCCCACCAGCCGGGCGGTCAATGGAGGAACCCGAAAGCGACAAGCGACGACCCGGTCGGCGGCGACCGCGTCCTCTTTCAATAACCGTTGCACCGCGTCGATGCCGCCATGCGTCGCGCGCCCCGTTGGAAACGGCTTGTGGCTGAGTTCGGCAATGCGCCAGACCGAGCCGAGCAGGTCGAAAGGCGCCGGATCGGCTTCGCCCTCGAAGAGCGCGAAATAGCCGAACTCTCCGGTGACCGGCGCGCGCGGGCCGGGCATGCCGCGGCGGGCGAGTTCGACTGCAGTCACTGCGTTGCGCGCGGCAAAGCCCATCTGCATCGCCAGCTGAGGGCTGGCTTCGGCATGCGCCTGCATCGTGCCGCCGCATTGCCCATAATAAATGCCGATGGCGTCGCGCAACCGTTCGCCCTCCAGCCCTGCCAGCATCGCCAAACCAACCGTGGCGCCGAACCCGCCGGCATTGGCCGGCCGAAAAAAGCGCATCGGCGCACGCGAGCACAAACCCAACGTCGCGGCGACATCGACCGCGACGACAACCGCGCGGATCAGGCGAGCCCCGGAGACGCCGCCCTCGCGTTCCGCCCAACCCAACAATGCCGGCAGCGCCGCCGCCATCGGGTGCACCACCGCGGCCTCGTGCACGCAGTCGAATTCCTGACTGTGCACCTGATAAGCGTTGAGCATCGCCGTATGCGCGAGCGGCAACCGCTCGCCGGTGCCGAGCACCGTCGCCTCGGCCGCGCCGCCACCGGCGGTGAGCATCTCGAGGATCTCGCGGCGCCACGGCGTTGCAACGCCGGCGGCCGCCACGGCAAAAGTGTCCGCGATAAAGGCCTTGGCGGCCCTACGCGCGGCTTCCGGCACGCCGTGCGCCACGACCCTCTCAGCATGCGCGACAATCTTGTCGACGACAGAATCTTGCAACGGCATCTATGCCGCGGCAAGCCGCGCGAGGGTGCCGATGTCGGCCAGGCTGTCGAGGCCGGCGATGGTTTCACGCAGTTCGCGCGTGCGCGAGGGGCCGAGTACCGGCTCGACCAGCGAGTCGAATTTGGCGGCGAGGCGGCGGCCCTGATCGGCAATGTCGCCGGCGGGAATGCCAGCATCGTGCCGCGCCATGGGACGGCGGCCGTCGGTTAGCTCCAGCTCGAGCTCGCTCAACGTCTGCGGCCAGCTGTCTTGCCAGTCGAGCACGACCCGCTCGCGCAATCCGACAAGCCTCGGGTCCCGCGCGTTCTCCGCGCTGTAGGCGCCGAGGCTCGCGGTATCGACGCCAGCAAGCGCCATGGCCACGGTCTGCCGCAGGCTGAATTTGCTCTGCAGCCCGTCACTCGGCGCGGGAATGTTGCAGACCCGCTCGCAGCTGGCATCGAGCCGCAAGGTGATGCCGGCGATCGCGTCCGGTTCGAGGCGATGGTCCTCCCGCAGCCGGCGGGCGCATTCAATCGGCGCGTGCGTCAGATAGCAGGCAGCGTGATATTTGAAGAGGTTGGCGAAAAGGTGGAGGCCGCCCTCGGGCTCGGCCAACGCAGCTGCGGGCGCGAAATCCGGGCCGTGCGTGAGCGCGAACCCCTGCACGCATTCGACGATATCGGTACGGCTCGAAAAGCCGCGCGCCGCGAGGCGCGCCGCCAGCAGCCCGCATTGAGCCGCCTTTCCGGCGTGGAACGGCTTGCACATCGTGCCGAACTGCGATTTGAGCCCGGCCGCCTGCGTGCCGGCGATGCCGAGCGCGATGGCGGTCGTCTCGGCGTCGAGGCCGAGCAGCCGAGCGCACGCCGCCGCGGCCCCGAAGCTGCCGATCGTGCCGGTCGAATGAAAGCCGAGATTGTAGTGCCCCGGCTGTAGCGCCGCGCCGATGCGGCAGGTGGTCTCGTAACCGGCGACAAAGGCGGTCGCGACCGCATGGCCCGAGCTGTGCCGCAGCTCGGCGAGTGCAAGCAGGGCCGGCAGGATCGCGACCGAAGGATGGCCCGGCATCGCCATGTTGACGTCGTCGTAATCGAGCGCATGCGCCGCCGCGCCGTTGACGAGCGCTGCCGATAACGCCGGCAGCCTCAACTCGTGGCCAATGACGCTCGCCGTCGGCGCGCCGCCCGCCTCGTTCATCTCGTCGAGCAAGAGCCGCACCAAGCCGTCGCTCGCGCCCGCGACCGCCACGCCGAGATAATCGAGGACGCATTGCCGGACGAGCTCGCGCGCCGGTGGCGGCAGGTTATCGTAGTCGAGCCCCGCGGCTTTGCTCGCGAGAACATGCGTGAGGCCAGTTTCGCTCATCCTGCAGCTCCTATTCCGTCAGCGGCCCTCGAACCGCGGCTTGCGCTTCTCGTTGAAGGCTCGCACGCCTTCGCGCCGATCCTCGGTCGGGACCATGCGGTTGTAGGCCTCGATCTCGAACATCATGGCGCTCGCGAGATCCATCTGCATCCCGAAATGGATGGCGTGCTTGGCTTGGCGCACCGAGATCGGCGCATTGTCGGCGATGCGGCGCCCGGTCTCGAGCGCCTCCTCGACGACCCGGCCCGGCGCGCAGAGACGGTTCACCATACCCCAATCATACGCCTCGGCGGCGGTGAAAGGCCGTCCGGTCAGAATGATCTCCTTGGCCCGCCTTTCGCCGACGGCGCGCGGCAGGTTCTGCGTGCCGCCCGCGCCCGGCATGATGCCTAGGGTGACCTCGGTCAGCGCGAAGCGCGCATTCTCAGCTGCGTAAATGAAATCGCAGCACAACGCCAATTCGCAGCCGCCGGCATAGGCGGCGCCGTTGACCGCACCGATCACCGGCACCGAGCAAGCGACGAACGCCTGGATCATGCGCTCGAATAGGAGGTGCTGTTGCTGCCAGGCCTCGTCGGTCATGCCGTTGCGCTCTTTGAGGTCGCCGCCGGCGCAGAACACCCGATCCCCGGCGCCGGTCATCACGATGCAGCGCTGCACTCCTGGCTCCGCGTTGATCTCGTCGAAAAAGGCGAGGAGGTCGCGGCCCATCTGCGTGTTCATCGCATTGGCGACCTCGGGCCGGTTGAGGGTCAGCAGCAGCAAGCCCTCGCCGCGATCCTCGACCCGAAGCGTCTCGTATTGGCGATCCATCGGAATGTCTCCGCCCGCCGGTACTGTAAAACCAGACTATAGTCTTGCATGCTGGCCTTGCCGAGATCAGGTTCCGGACCATGAGTGACCGACATTCGGCAGGCGCGCTGTCCGGCCGCCGGATTGCGCTACCCGAGTCCCGCGAGCTCGACCGGCTCGCCCGCATGCTCGAAGAATTTGGAGCACAAACCTTGCGTTGTCCGATGGTGGCGATTGCCGACGCCCCGGATCCGGGGCCGGTCCGGGATTGGCTCGTGCGCCTGCCGTTCGACGATCTGGTGTTGTTTACCGGCGAGGGGCTGCGGCGGCTGCACGGTTTGGCGCAGCGGTCCGGCCTCGAGGCGGGCTTTCTCAACGGATTGCAAGCATCGCGCAGGGTTACGCGCGGCCCGAAGCCAGAGCGGGCATTGAGAGAGCTGGGGCTCAAATCCGACTTGCGCGCCGAACAGCCAACCACCGAGGGGCTAATCGCGACCTTGTCGGCGCAGGATCTGCGGGGTCGGCGGGTCGGGGTTCAGCTCTATCCGGGTAATCTCAATACTAGGTTCACCAATTTCCTGCGGCAGGCCGGGGCGGAACCCGACACCGTCCTGCCCTATGTCTACGCGGCTGCGGCGGCGGACGAGAAGGTCGTCGCGCTGATCGAGAGCATGGCTGGCGGCGAGGTGGACGTGATCGCTTTTACCAGCTCTCCTCAGGTCGAGCGCCTCTACGAGGTCGCGGCGGCGACCGGCCAGGAAGCCACTTTGCGCACGGCTCTGCAAACAACCGCGATCGCTGCGATCGGCCCAGTGGTTGCTGGGGAATTGCGGCGGCGTGGGCTGTCAGTCACGATCACCCCGGACCACACGTATTTTATGAAGCCGCTGGTCTCCGCGATCGTCGCGGCGCTGGCAGACTAGCCGGATGCAGTGACGGTGTTTCGTTAAATTCTCGCACAGTCGTCGTGGATTTGCCGTTGTCGGCAGTGACAGGGGCATCATTGAGTTGAGCTATCGTGGTGATGCCGATCGCCCAGCGATCCCTTCCATTCCGGTGCACTTGCCCGCTTTCTTCCATGCGCCTTAACGTCATTTCCGTGCGCTCGGGAATGTAATCGATTGCTTTGGCAACCTGCCTTGCCGTCATGGCCTCGCCGGAAAACGCCAATTCCCGTAAGATCAGTTGGGGTATCGGCCGCCGCGCGCGCCGCCGCCTAGCCTCCTTGAATTCGGAGCCGGCATTGCCGACGGTAGCCTCCCGGCCCAGCATTTCCAGTGCCGCCCGAAATCCTTCCTGCCGGGCTTTGATCAGCTTGGCTTCCTCGGCTTTTTGTTCGCTCAACGCGAGCGCCGCTTGTCGCTCAGCCTCCAAACCCTCCAGATAGGCGAGAGCTTTCTCAACTGGTGTCGGCATCGAAGCTCACCCTTTTTGCGGTGACTCAGCATCTCTATCCGCGGTCGCACGACGAAACACTCTCTTTTTTCGCCCGTTCCCACATGCGACAGCGTGTCACGCCTCGTGAGGTTTCCTTAATGGTTGAGAACTCGCTGGAACGAAAGCGGTACACCTCCCGGTTCCCTCCCACTCCGATTAATCCTACTATTCGAAAAGGCAATCTTTTGTGACACCGGGGCCATTTAAGCGGGGCAGGCCGCGGTGTCAGGCGCGATGCCTATGTCATCATTGTGGCGCGCACGGATTGCCGCCTGCGCCGAAGTGCTCATCCGATGCGCAAATCTTCGCTGTGCGCCGCCTACGTCAGGCGCTGCGGCAGTACTGGGAAGCATCTTCCGCTTCCTCCGGCGCCGTGATCGCCATCATCCAACCGGCGGGATGCTCTGCTCCAGCGCTTCGCGCAGCGCCGTCCATCGTGCGAGCTTGCCGGCGAAGTCGATCGTGGCGTGGGCCGGGCTCGTGGAAGGCAGCGCCAGATAGGTGAGTTCAGGGCGCCGCGGAAAATGACGGTCGTAGAGGCGTCGCGCACCGGTGCCGTTGAACGCGACGGCGCGGATCAGGTGATACTGGTCGAGGAGCCGATCGATCGCATTGGGCCGTTCGCGGCGGATCGTCGTGTCGGCGCTCCTTTCTCGCTCGCCCATCTCACAGACATCCCACACCGCTATCCGGTGCGCGGCGATGAACGCCAGCCGCTCGTCATAATCCGCCGGCGGTGTGGCGCCGAAGAGGGTGAAGACGATCGGCCAGAAGACATTGCGGGGATGCGCATAATATTGCTGCCGCCGCAGTGACTCCTCGCCGGGGAGCGTGCCGAGCACGAGAACCCGCGAACGCGCGTCGACGATCGGCGGGAAACTCCGCTTGGCCAGCTCTTCCGCGAAGCTGGCTGCGAGACTGGTTTTCACTCGACATAGCGGCCGAGGCGGACCGCGGTTTGACCCTTGGCAAGACGGCGCGACGGCATGATCAGCACACAATTATCGTACGGAGTGCGCACCTCGCGCCCGTCGTCGCGGCCGATCAGAGTGCCTTTTCTCGGCAGCACCTCGAGGCCGCGATAATCCTCGACGAACTCGAAGCGCTCGCCGTTGATCGTGACGGCTTCGGTGACTTGGATAATCCGCTGGTTCGGGCGAGAATGGAAGTCCGGTCCGGCGAGCGGCTCGGCATCGTGCTCCGTCAGGGCACCAAGGACGACCAGAAAGCGCAACATCACGTCCATCCCGACTTCGGCGGCGCGACGTTCCCAGTGCTGTCCACTCTCGATCAGAAGCGCCGTCTTGGACGAAGCCGGATCGCCGAAGCCGCCATAGTCGCGCATGCGAGGCCCTGCGGCGTGTCCCGCATCGCACATGATCAGCTCGGGGATGCCGATCTGCCGCGCCAGAGCGACCGTTCGTTCGAGTGTGCCGGCCAGCATCAATGGCGCTGTCGCATATTGCATCGAATGGATGTCGAGCAGGAAATCGGCGGCATCGACAATCGCTCGTAACTCCCGGGCGCGGGCCAACTCGGTCGACTGCCGCGGTCCGTCCAGGGTTGCGGGCGACCACAGACGGTTGAAATCCTCATCGACAAACCGCGACGCGGTCGGAACGCGCGGATCGAAGTTGCGATAGGCGGCGGCATTGTCGAAGGCCAGGGTCAGCTTGCCCTGTCTCGGGCGCAGCCCGGCACGGAAGAAGCGGTCAAGCGCAACAGCCCCGCAGATCTCGTTGCCATGCGTCAAGGCAGTGACAAGAACATGCGGTCCGGCGATACCGCTGTCGAAGGTCGTGACATAGTCGATCCCGGTGTTGCCGGAGCGGTAGGGTTCGATATCGGGCGGGGTCAGCTCGATCGCATGGTTGGGCTCAGGCACGCTGCGCTCCCAATCCTCTGGTGGTTGCGTGGCCCCATCTTGCATCCGATCGGTCTCGGCGTCACGCACCCCGCAGGGCGACGCATTTTGGCAGAAACGCCTGCATTCCCTTCCTCGCTTGCCCACGCGCGAGACGCTTCGTAAATTCCGCAGCGGAGCACGATGCGCTCCAACGAGGAAATCAGCGGATGAGCTTCGAGATCCCCGGCGTGCTGTGGCGCCGCGAGCCGCAAACGGAGGAGGTGCCGCTCGTCTTCGACTCGCCGCACAGCGGGTCGGACTATCCCGAGGATTTTCGGTTTTGCTGCCCGCTCGATCTCTTGCGGACAGCCGAGGATAGCTATGTCGACGAGCTTTATGCGGCCGCACCGGAAGCGGGAGCCACTCTGATCGGAGCGCTGTTTCCGCGCAGCTACGTGGACCCCAACCGGGCGTCAGACGATCTTGATCCCGCGCTGTTCGACGCGCCCTGGCCACAGCCCCTCTCGCCTTCTCATCGGACACGGTCCGGGCTCGGCCTGGTTCGGCGGGTCGCCAGACCGGGAATCCCGATTTACGATCGCAGGCTGACAGTTGCCGAGGTCGTGGAGCGCATCGCACGTTGCCACACGCCCTATCATCGCGTCCTCGACGAGACTTGCGACCGGTTGCACCGTAAGTTCGGGACGGTCTGGCATATAAACTGCCACTCGATGCCGTCGCAGCGCAGTGGCAAAAAGGGCGGCCACTGCGCCGATTTCGTGCTGGGGGATCGAGACGGCACGACCTGCGCGCCGGAGCTCACCGATTTTGTTGCGCGGGTGCTGCGCGGCTGCGGCTACACCGTTCGCATCAACGAAATCTACAAAGGGGTCGAAATCGTCAAGCGGCAGGGTCGGCCCGCCGTCCGGCGGCACAGCCTGCAGATCGAGGTCGACCGTGCGCTCTATATGGATCAGAAGACGCTGGCGAGGACCGCAGATTTTGCCCGCCTGCGGGCCGACGTCACCCGCCTCATCGAGGCCTTGAAAAGCTTTGCAACCGAACGCCTCGACGAAGGTGCCCGGGTGGCCGCGGACGATTAGCACGGAGTTTCCGGTTCGCCCTGAGATTTAAATTTCTTTGGACTGATCGCATGGAGGCGTTATGGCGATGATCCCGAAGGTATTGCAGCCACACATCGACACCGCTTTTCCGGCGAATGTGTGCCTGGTCGGAAGCGTGCTGCCCAACGGCTACGCGCAGGTCAGTCCGCGCGGCAGCACGATGGTGTTCGACGATACCCATATCGCGCTGTGGGAGCGCGGCAAGGGCTCGACCAACGAGAACCTCACGGAGGGCACGCCGTTGACGGTGTTTTTCCGCAAGCCGCAGCTTCGCGAAGAGGGTGTGCTGCCGAAGGGCGGCATCGCGCGGCTCTATGGCCACGCCCGGATCTACCGGTCTGGCCCCATCTATGATGAGGTGTGGCGCCGTCTGGTCCAGCCCGAAAAGGATCGCGACCCGGAGAAAAAAGGGCACGCCGTTTTGATCGAGATCGAGAGGGCGGAGGATTTGGACGGGCAACCGCTGGCGCTCGACTGATCATCTTTGGCAATGACCGAGATAGGGACCGACTTTATGGCTGATCCCTATCTCCGGTGATGACGAGCGCGCTTTCGCTGTATCTCGACGCGCTGCGTTTCGCAGCAGCGATTGCGGTGTTTCTGTCACATTACGGCGCCGGGCGCATCAGCGGTGGTTTGTTCTGGCGTTTTACCGATTACGGGCACACTGCTGTTCTCGTATTCTTTGTGCTCTCGGGGTTCGTCATCGCCTCGGTAACCGCTACGAGAGAGCGTAGTCTCGAGGATTACGCGTTGAGCCGCCTTGCCCGGCTTTATTCGGTGCTGTTACCGGCCTTCATCCTGACCGCGCTGCTCGATTACCTCGGCAATGCAATCAATCCGACACTGTATGGGCCGGAATGGAACCCCGTGCCGGCGCATCCGGCGCTGGCGTATGCGCTCTCGGCGGTTTTTCTCGGCGAGAGCTGGACGCTCGCGGTGCTGCCCGGCTTCAACGTCCCATTCTGGTCGCTCAATTATGAGGCCTGGTACTATGTATTGTTTGCTGTTGCGATATTCTTGCGAGGACCCTTCCGGACAGCCGCGCTTGCATTGGCGGGGCTGCTGGCCGGGCCAAAAATCCTTCTCCTTCTTCCCGTATGGCTGCTCGGGGTTGCGGCATGGCGGTGGCGAACCGCACTGCCCGCGGGATTGGGGGCCCCGATGATAGCCGCCAGCGTGGCCGGGTTCATCGCCTTGGAGGCTATAGGTGGCCAGCATTCCTTTTTGCATCCCGGCTCCCGCTGGCTGCCCCCGGAGTTCTCGGCATACGATTACATACTCGGCGCCATCGTCGCTCTATTCATCGTCGGTCTTGCCAACGCGCGGCTGCCGATGCCGGCAGGCTGGCTCAATCGGATGGTGCATGCGCTCGCCGGAACAACCTTCGGCCTTTACCTGCTTCATTTTCCGCTTTTGAACTTTTTCGCGACCGTTGTTCCCGGTCCGCCCGACGGCTTCATGCATCGGGCGTTGGTCTTTGGGTTCGCCCTGAGTGGCGGGCTCGGGCTGGCACGCCTCATCGAGCCGCGCAAGGCAGCGCTGAAGCGTTGGCTGTATGCCGTGCTTAGCAGACGGCCGCAGCCGGCTGTTGCCCGACAGGGTCAGACTGAGCGGTCTTGATGCCTGAACCCGCATGGCGCCGGGCCAATCGCGCCATTTGACGATGAGCCCTTGCAGCGCCTGCGGGCAGGTGCGACGCACCTAGCTAAATGCGCAGAAGCCCGCCCCTCTAACGAACCTTCTGTCGCTATCGCGC
>Ga0310916_10000130_pt1 | contig 35250 bp, 29 predicted proteins | sample GREbulkMGLF176_FD_203444 | JGI IMG/M metagenome (GOLD analysis project Ga0310916, IMG submission 203444) | Lab enrichment of tropical soil microbial communities from Luquillo Experimental Forest, Puerto Rico - GRE.bulkMG.LF176 | ecosystem: Environmental > Terrestrial > Soil > Tropical forest >...
CTCCTTAAGGGTTCCTATGCCGGAGATTCAAGGGAAATTCATATTGCCGTTACCTAGCAGGCGTAAAACTCGCAGCTATTCTGCTCTTTTAACCGAACAGGTCTGCAACTCGCCCAGTCCGAATGACGTCTGTCAGGGTCTAATGCCCCAAATGTGGAAAGGGTAAGAGGTGAGGTGTACCTAAAACCTGATTCCCCATCCGCCAATAACTCTCCGTGAGCTGATCTTCGTCCAGCGACGTCCTTTTCGCAGTGAGTGAAGGAGATTGGATGTATACTTAACGCGTTTTGGCTTGCGGCACGTAACTTCTCACCAAAAGGATCCCAGAATGCAACCGCAACCTCCGGCTGGCGGGCCGCTGATGCCAACCGTTGTTTTCGGAATGTTGCAAGCTCACCAGCAAACCGCCGCTTTGCGGGCGGCGATAGAGTTGGACATATTTCGCGCCATCGGACAAGGAGTGGGTGATGTGGCCGCAATTGCCAACTACGCTAAAGCATCGCAGCGGGGTATCCGCATCTTGTGCGACTTTCTGGTGGTCAACGGTGTGCTGGCCAAGGAGAATGGCAGCTACAAACACACGCCGACAAGCGCCGCCTTCCTCGATCCAACATCACCTTCCTGCCTGGCCTCAGTGGCGCACTTCCTGTCGCGGCCGGAGTTGCTCCAGCCGTACGAGCACCTGGCCGAGGTTGTGCGCAACGGCCGCACGTCCTTGCCGGGCGAGGGGACGGTGGAGCCGGAGAATCCCGTCTGGGTAGAGTTCGCGCAAAGCATGGCTCCCATGATGGCGCCCCTCACCGGCCCGCTGGGAGAGATCGTACTTGGCGGGCGAACTGACCCGATGCGCGTGCTCGACATCGCAGCCGGACACGGTCTGTTCGGCATCGAGATCGCGAAACAGAATCCACAAGCACACGTAACCGGTCTGGACTGGGCTCCCGTCTTGAGAGTAGCGCTCGACAACGCACGAAATGGAGGAGTACATGACCGTTACGACATGCTCCCCGGCAGCGCTTTCGAGGTAGACTTCGGTGGTCCGTACGATGCTGTACTGCTCACCAACTTTCTCCACCACTTCGATAAACAGACCTGCGTCGGCTTGCTCAAGAAGGTGCGGGCGTCGCTCAAGCCGGGGGGTATCGCTGCCACTCTGGAGTTCGTTCCTAACGAAGACCGGGTTTCTCCTCCAATGCCTGCGGCATTTGCAATGACCATGCTGGGAACGACGGTCTCGGGCGACGCCTACACCTTCCGTGAACTCGCGGAGATGCATAAGCAAGCGGGATACGGCGAGGTAACGGTTCATCCCGTCCAGCAGAGCCCACACACCATCGTGAAAGCGCACGCCTGACGCTCTCCAGGTCTGCCGAGGCGTAATGCCCCCAAATGTGAAGAGGGCTAGGGGATTAGTGTGCCGAAATCTGTTCGCCGCACCGAAATCCGCCGATAGTTATCACGACTCATCACAGCCGGCCGACTCAGCCTTCTTACTTGAAGGACAGCAAGACGCGACTCGTGGAGCGGTCAACTGGCAGGGTACGGCTACCATGGAACCGCGCTAGAAGCTGACCTTAAGGATGCGACCGTTCGTCCCTACTAACCATCCGGCCTTCGGGCTGGCAAATGCTACTGACCAAAATCCCATCACGCCCGGCAGAGAGTACCAGGTAGTTCCTTCGTCAGGAGTCCAGGCGGCGCCACCAGCGTTAGCGGTGACCACAACAGTCCTGCTTCCATCGCCGTTGCCCACCCCATGTGCGTATGCCAGACCGAAAATCGCTCCGGTTACCGGGGGCGGATTCGTGAGTGTCCAGGTCACTCCACCATCGCTCGATGTAGCCGTTCTCGCGTTGTTGGGATCGCTCGGATCCAAATCGCCGCCACCCACGATGCCATGCCACGGATTGCGGAAGGCGATCGTGAATGCCCCGGCGCTGAGCGAGCTTATTAAGGGAGTGTCGTAAGCGTTCCACGTGTCGCCGCCATCTCGGGTGGCCAATACTCTAGCGATCGTCGTGCCTCCGGTTGCAATCCAGGCGTTCTGTCCCCCCTGCGTTGCGACGCAGGTGCCGCTGGCGGCGAAGGAGGCTTCGCCCGGCAGTGCGGGAGGCATGTTGCTGCTGATGCTCTGCCAGGTCGTTCCGTCGGTGGTGCGCAGGTCAGGGAACACACCGTTCACAGAATCGCTATGCGCAATGCCGCGCTTCGGGGTCCAGAACGCGAAACAGTCGTAGAACGCCCCAGGGAGTTGATTCACAAACTGCAAGCTCCACGTAGCGCCGCCATCGGTTGTTTTGTAGATTCGGAAATCCGTAGGGAGACCACTGACACCGATCGACATCAGATACGCGACCTTGGCGCTCACGCCTTCTACATCGCGAAATTGAAGCAGTTCGGCGCCCGGAACCACGCCGGCCTTCCATGTATTTCCACCATCCGTTGTGACCGTGAATGTGCCATTCCGTCCCGAAGCCCAGACGACCTGCGGATTCACTGGACTCACCGCAATCAGGCCACTCGTGGTACCGCTGTTTTGCGGAGTCAAGGTAGGTTGAGCGATTTTTGGCTGACCTTGCGCGCTCAGTACAACACCGGCGGCCAATAGAAAGGAAACCAGGGAACGTCTCAACATAGCAGTCCTCCCCGGCCAAAGTTTTTGGGAGTATAGGACGCGGAGTAGGAGCTGTCAAATTCTACAGAGCTCTATTGTCGTTAGCACATGATATGTCGTGCGCCGTGAAAGGCGATGGTCCGCAGCCGTTGGCAGTCTAGCTCCAGCCGGTTCAGAGTACTCTCGCCCGCCAGCGGCTCTTCCAGGTTGGGCTTGCTGCTGAGCACTCCCAGCAGCGGATCCGAGCGCAATTGCTCATGGTCGTTGAGATCCTCGTAGCCCAGCGCCAACCCATAGATGCGCTGTGCCAGCATCTCCGAGAACGGGTGCGTAACCAGCAGCTGCGAACGGCGATCGCTGAGGCAATAACTCAGACGGCCCAGGAGGTTAATCTTGCAATCTACTTTGCGCAGCAGCAATCCCCCGCCATCGCTCGAAACCTGCCCAGCGGTGAACTCTGACTCCACACGGCGCGAAAAATGACGCGCAAAGGGAACGTTGCTTGGGTACACTCTGTATGCAAAGGCCATTCCTCTTTCAGACACTTAACTTCGCTTTGACAATGTAGTTATGCCTAAAAACAGCGGCCTTTTGCCATTTTTTCTTCTCTCGATCGTTACTCCTCGCCGACGCTTCAGGAGAAATGTGGGCAAGAATCCTAGAACTCTCCCTCAAAAAGGCATATAGAAGTTTAAGGTCTGCAGCGGGACCTAATGCCCCAACATGTGAAAAGGGGTAAGGGGTAGGGATGTCCCCGGCGGTTCACCAAAATCTGTTCGCTGCACCCGAAATCCGCCGATTGTTATCACGACCCGTCAAAGCCGGGCCGACTCAGCCTTCGTACTTGAAGGACAGCAAGACATGGGTGCGGCACTCGCTGAGCTTGCCGTTCTCGACGTGCCGCGAATATATGGCGGGACGCAGACGTGAGGCGCGCGCCTCCGGAGTTGCGCTGGGCGTTACTCTCACTGAACTGAGCGGACAAGACTAGGCCTTTGGCCGGTTCTTGCGAGGTAGTAGAACGCCGAAAAAACGAGACGAAGGTCTCTTGGTGTAAACTTTGCGACACCTTCCGCAGGGTGAAAATGCTGATAAATAAGGATGAGCACATGGAGCGCAGACGACTTTTCCCGTGGCTTGCCGCAGCCCCGCTTTTGGCATCGAACTTGAGCAGGGGACAAGAGCCGCCGAAAACGCAAAAACTGAAGATTATGATGAAGAGCGCATGGGGCTCGGATGACCCAACCCGTGCGTCCTTCCCGTTCGTTCATGGACTTGCACTAGCGGATGCCGGACACGATGTGCAGATTTTCCTGGTAGGAGAAGGTACCTACACGATGCGCAAAGCGACTGTGGATGCAATCATCCCGGTGGGCTGGCCCCCGCTGCGCGAAACCCTCGAAAAAGTTGTTGCCAAACGCATTCCGATCTTCGCTTGAGGAGCCTGTTCCCGGGCCCGTGGGGTCACGGAAACAGACTTGAACCAATGGGGCGCAAAATTCGGCAGTCCTGCGATCTTTGTCTCGCTGGTGGAATGGGCGGATCGCATTATCACTGAATGACGGACCTGAGGGCTGGTCGAGTGCGAGGTAGTTTGCGTTGAAATAGAGAGGAGCTTAAGGTCTGCCGCGGCGGTAATGCCCCCAACTGTGAAAAGGGGGAAAGGTGTGGGTGCCCAAAAAAACGTACTTGGCATACCACCAGAGTTGCATGAAGATGCGATTATGCCTAGTACCTGGAATGATAAAGTTGTTATATGTACGTTGAATTAATTCCTGTCGAAACCAGTGAGTCAAATATTGCGTATCATGTACGCTTCTCTAACGAGCACGGCGTGGTGGGTTCGGTACCCATATCACATCGCCAGCTAGAAGTCATCCTCGAGGAATACTGCTACAAGGAAGGCTACTTCTTCAACGAAGGTCAATCGCCAATATGCCACGAAATCAGCGCAGCAGGACAGTTGTTATCCTCGTATCGAGAAAGAGATGAAAGCTGACGACGAACGGTCGTCAAGTAACGCAATGCAACTAAAGACTGCTTCCTGTCAGGTACGGAAGTAGATTTGGTCGATTATGATTCTGTGCGTTCGTGACGATCCCAGTGGGCTATCCTTTCGCCGCCTCAGACAGGAACTCTCCTCATGACAAGTGGATGCCATCATCTGTGATCGGTGGACTGAACTTGCAACAGGTTGAAGCGATTTTATGCCGCATTACGGTCTTCTTCTCTCTGAATTCCAGCCATCTCACCGCCCTTTGTTCCGCTTCTTCTATCTGATCCACCGTCATCTCTTGGGCAATGTCTTTCCATCCTTGCAACAGCTGTTGCATGGCAATCGAATACCAAACATACGAATTGCAGCGGTCACCTGGATTCCTACCGTTCGACGAGTAGCGTTGGGCCAGCGCGAGTTGCGCTATGAGCACCCCACTTTCGGCAGCCCGCTGACATCCGATCAGGGTTGCCTCGTCAGGCAAGCTAAAACCGCCGTCGTTCCCGAGCAAGTGCTCGTAACCTGACCGGGTATCTCGATCATGGTCTATCGTCATCAGCAGCAGTTCAACGCGATTGGAAACCCCCAATTTGTCAAAAATTCGGAAAAGACAATTTTTGACCGTATGGGGGCTCAAGCTTAATTGCGCGGCGATCTCGCGATTTGTAAGGCCTTGAGCCGCTCGGCTGACGATCTCCCGCTCTCGCTTGGACAGCAAGTTCACACCGCGCGCGTCGACCGCTCGGACGTGATGACCTGAAGACCAGGCTTGCACCAGGGCGGAAATCTGTTTGCTGTTGGCCCAGATTTGCCCTTCATGCACCCACCGTACGTATTTGCTCAGGTCGCTTACAGACTCTTCTTTGCTGTAGACACCGCGTGCACCTGCTCGGAACGCTTCCAATACCACTTCTTGCTCTGAGGAGTTGAGCAGCATGATGGACGGAACGAAGTAACTCGAAGATTGCAGTTCTCGAAGAACCTCGAAACCCCGGCCGGGTCGTCCATCCAAAGGTGTGAGCGATGCTTTACTTCCAAAGTGGCTATTTTGAAGAGGGGTCTCTCGACAAATGGAGCGTGAGCACGACTGCTGCAGGCCCAGCTCGTCCGGGCTTCGTTCATTTGTTTTGTTCTTTTGTAGTCCAGCGCGAAGATATCCCTTCGCGACTGAATCAGACAAGAGGTTATGAGATGCAATCGCGCCTCAGAATGATACCAGGCCCTGATTCAGGACTGAGAGTTCTTTCGGCGCCGGGTCGATTCCGTCATAGCCGGGAAACCCGCCGAAGCGGAATGCGGTGCGAAGGTAGTCTACAAAATACAATCGTGACGCTCATTGAGGAGCTTGCTGTCGGCGTTGAGATCCGGAACGGAGATTTCGTAAGGCGGCCCGCCGCTAGTGTCGGATTTATGCAAATCGTCCGGCGCAATCACAATGGTGGCGGTATCACTCTCTTCGCGCCATCCATTTTTGCACTCATCAAGGGCATCCTGTATGGGGAACACGACTAGGGGGTCTGGAGCAACAGAATCCATACGCGGCACAAGCCCCGGATGCTGGCCTGTCCAATCAACCGCGCCCACCACTTCATAAAAGGCGCGCAGAGAGAGGGGCAGAATGCCTGCCATCTTTTCCAGCTGCGCAATCTGTCTGCGTACTTTTGGGCCCGGTAGTTCGTGCGGTTCGTGCGCGAATGTATAGCCAAGAGCCTTAAGCTGAGCCGTAACCCTGAGGATGTTCGCTTTCACGCGCCGCATGGTTTCGTATGCAACGGCCAGGGCATCGGCGGCATGGGGGTCTTCGCGTACCGATGATCCAAGCTGGACAAGTTCCCACCACACCACTTCATGCTCGCCTGCGACATACCGATCAAAGAACGGCAGGCGGCCATCGTTGTGCTTGCGAAGTTCTGCTATTTGTTCCTCCGCCGCTGCCTGAGGCACTTCCTTTTGCAGGATGGAACTGGGTTTAAGCTTCGTTTTTGGGTTACCCACCGGTGACCGAGCGGCCGCGTATGCGCGAAACGCGGCGTCAAAGTGTTTAAGATCTCGCGCTGGGATTGTCTCCGGGCGCATGATCCACTCCTCTCGCATCGCGTGGCCGTTCCACCCCCAAACTTGCATCCCGTCGCGAAATAGTGCTGCAGGACCGCCCTCGCGGTGTAAGAGGTGGTCGGTGTTTACATGAAGTTCAACGGGCCGGTCGGATATGACAACAGAATGCGCAAAGGGCCACCATGCTCCTGCCGAGCGCGCAAGTTGCCAGGCAGCGGCAACGGCAGGCGGTGCTTCGCGCCCTTCGGCCGCAGCTTCGTCGGCAGCCATCATGGAAAACGTATAGTGACGATTAAAGGATGAGGGTATCAATGGATTGATCGTGCCCCATCGGGTCTGGCCGCTCATCACATTACGCAGATAATGCTCTGCCCTCTGAAGTGGATCTTTCTCATCAAAGTGAGAAACCGCATCCGTTACGTTCGAGTACAGCTTGAGCCGGGACACGGTCACTTCGGCGTGGATTGATTTTGCCGGCATGGGGCCGGAGAGCGTCACGCCGGTAGACAAGGATTCACCGGTCACGCGCGCGAGCGCGTCCCAATTCGGTTGCGATGAAGCCCGGAGCATTTCCTCGCGCACCACGACGAGCAATTTCCGCTCGGTGGCTATTCGCTCTAGGCCGGCTACCATCTGGCGCATGAAGGAATCCTTCACCGCAGTCAGGAGAATCATGGCCAATACAGTCTTGAAAGGAGAATCGAACCAGAAGAAATAGTTCGGCGCGGGGAGGCCAGTTGCCGCATACAGATCACGAAGGGCGGATTCGGCCTGTGCGCGATTGGCTGGCTCGCTGGAAAGAAGGTGCGAAAGCCATTCGTCACGTTTGTGGTTCATTCGGCGATGCTCCTGGCGTTCAGGTTCAAACGCAACGGTGATTGCCACTGCAACGTTCACACGAGCAAGGCGCGGCGAAATACGGGGATAAGAGCGCGAAGAGCAAGGCGCCAGCGCCCGTTATAGCGCCGCTGGCTAACTACCTTGCACACCCCAGGGCTGCATCGGGAGATCCCGTAAGCGGCTTCATTTTCAAGTCGCCCAACTGGCACTCCTACGGACCTGGCGCACCTCGAAAGGTTCGTGATCCGTCCAGCACGGAAGATTGCCGGAATCGCGTGGCACGGATGGCACAACTTTAGGCGCGGGTTGGCTACCAACCTGTGTCGGCTTGGCGTACCAGACAAGACGATTCAGGCCATTCTCCGCACGCGAACCTCTCGACAACCATGAACGCATATGTGAAGACGGTTCCTGCGGATGCAGCGGCTGCAATGAAGGCTTTTGAGGAATGCAACTAACATTCAACCGAGGCAGCAGCCACAAGCTGGGCAGTGATGTGAGATGGCTTGCAGCGCAAAAACAAATGGCGGAAGCGTGTGCGAGTCGAACGCACCAACGACATCGGAGATGCCGTTCGCCGGTTTTGAAGACCGGGAGGGTCACCGGACCCCCTTCGCTTCCGCAGCTCCTTCTTTGGCATTGTAAACACAAGTTTCCGGGCTGAATCGAACTGCGGCGCTTCGACATCTTAGTAACCGTCTGCACCAGTTGCTGAGGCGTTCGTAATGCCCGTACGCACCTATCTCATTGTTCAGCTCGACGTCTTCACAGAGCGCCCGCTCGAAGGAAATCAGCTTGCCGTACTACCGGACGCTCGCGGCTTGTCAGATCTCGAAATGCAAAAGCTGGCGCGCGAAACCAATCTCAGTGAAACCACGTTCATCATTCCGCGCGATCTGGAAGTGGAGCGAAGAGAAGGCCACAAGGTCCGCATCTTCACCGTAAATGAAGAGCTGCCTTTTGCCGGACATCCAACGCTGGGGACCGCATGGTATCTGCATCAGCAGACGCAGAACGAAGAAGTCACGCTGGATCTCAAGGTCGGCAAAGTACCGGTGCGCTTTGAGCCGCGAGATGGGATGTCATTCGGCGAGATGCGTCAGCTGGATCCGGAGTTTGGTCCGAGCCATGCGCATGCCGATGTCGCGAAGGCTCTGAATGTGCCTCTCGGCGAACTCGACGAGAGCCTGCCGATCCAAAGCGTTTCAACCGGAGTGTGGTTCACCATGGTGCCCTTTCGCTCGCTGCCTACGCTGCAAAACCTGAAGGTTAGTTGGCAGCAGATGGAAGGCTATCTGCGAACGATTGGCGGTAACGGCTTCTTCTATTTCGTTGCACGGGAGACGGTGAATTCCGCTGCGACCCTGCACGCCCGCATGATTTTTTACAACGGTGAAGATCCTGCTACCGGCTCGGCTGCGGGTTGCTGCACAGCCTGGGCGGTGCGCAATGGTGTTCTGCGATCCGGCGAACAGGGATTGATTGAGCAAGGGATGGAGACTCGGCGGCCCAGTGCGATTTACATTCGTGCCGACAAGAACGGTGACGCAGTCACTAACGTTCGTGTCGGCGGGCATGTGGTGAAGATCATTGACGGAACAGTAACCATGTGAATTCTCTGCGGATATTCTGTGTATGCTGCAACGCATTGCGTTGCGGGGCTTTGTTGCTGTTGCTCATGGCTTCGAAGGTTCTGCATGCCTGAATTGCGGTGCCATTTTTTTCGCACACAACTACTGACGATTTGACCTTCGCGATACTTTACAACTCTGTTGCAGGGCCTTACTATCCTTTAGCGCTGTTGCTCTGGCGCAAAAAATAAAAGCCTTCCAGTAATGGCGGTACGACTCTTCGCCCAGCAAGGTTGCCTGGACGAATTGGGAAAGTTGCTGTCCGTGAACAGGCGAAGGGTAGATTAATGAAGCCGAAGCGCACCATTCTCTGCGTTGACGAAGATGAACGCTCTCTCTCCATCCACAAAGTGATGCTGGAAACCAGGGGCTATCGTGTGTTGACCTGCTCTGATCCCGAGCTCGCCGTGCAAGTCATGAAGACCGGTGGGATTGACTTGGTCATTGCCGATCTTCCCATGCCGAAACCGGAAGGAACCAGGTTAGTCGATCAACTCAAGTCGATTTCTCCCAGCACACCTGCCATTGTGTTTAAGGGAGCGTCGGGCAGCTGTCCCGATGGCATGCTGGCCGACATTCTCCTCTCCAAATCCAGTTGCAGTGCCGCGCAACTGTTGGACCATATACGAATGGCGTTGGTGCGTAAGCGAGGGCCGAAGCCGGCTGTAGCTCGACTGCCCGTTCCAAATCAGTTTGCGCAGACGTCTCTAAACTCTGGGCCAGGACTTCAGAGCACGTAAAAGGGCCACTCGCTTCAGTAGCGGCCCTGCGCTTTTGGATTTCAGGGGTGGATTCAGGCTGCCTTGGCCTTCGCCTTCTTCTTTCTTTCCGCCCAGCGGAGCTTCATCATTTCGGAAATGCGCTTGCGTGCTGAGGCGCTCATGGTGCGACGCTTTCCGGACCCCGCAGGTCTCCCCGGCCCGCGCCCTGTTTTACCGCCTTCTAAAGCCCGGATTGCATTGTCAATCCGCTCACGCTCACTTCTGAGGTCTGACAGTATCTGTTGAATGTCCATTGATTCACCTTTAAGTTAAATTAACCAGGATTTTAGTGTAGCAGCAATAATTGAAGACTGCTATAGGATTGTCATCGGCAGTTAATCGGCAATTAATGGCTTTCCTATGAGGCGCAAAAGTACCGATTAGACTAGGTAGCTTCGTATAGAGGCATCCTTCTATGCTAGGGAGCCCAAAACTTGCACCAAAAATCTGGACTCGTTACCTTGGATGGGATATGCCCGCCAATCCGCGAAAGGAGTCTTCTCATGCCTGATCGGGAGGCGTTTCACATGACCCCGAACCAGTTCCGTCAGTATGGAAAGCAGGTAATTGACTGGATCGCAGATTACTACGAGCGCGTCGAGTCGCTACCGGTGCTCTCGCAGGTCTCACCCGGTGAAGTTCGCCGAAACCTGCCAGAGGCTCCTCCTCTACGCGGAGAGGATTTTGGCAGGGTTCTTCAGGATTTGGATAGGGTGATTCTTCCCGGTGTCACCCATTGGCAGTCGCCGAAATTCTTTGCCTACTTTCCCGCCAATGCTTCTGGGCCTGCAATACTAGGAGACTTGCTTTCTGCGGCTCTCGGCGTGCAAGGCATGCTGTGGGCGACCAGTCCAGCCTGCACCGAACTGGAAACTCACGTTTTAGACTGGCTGGTGGGAATGCTCGGTCTGCCGGAGAAGTTTCTGTCTTCCAGCGCCGGTGGAGGAGTAATTCAAGACACCGCATCGAGTGCGACCCTTTGTGCGGTGCTGGCAGCTCGCGAGCGCGTTACCCACTACGCCTCGAATTCACGGGGGATAACTGGCAAATTGACGGCCTACACCTCGTCCCAGGCCCACTCCTCCTTGGAAAAAGCCGCCATGATCGCCGGAATAGGTAAGGACAATCTGCGCCTGGTTGAGGTCGACACAGACTATGCGGTGCGGCCGGAAGCTCTTGAGGGAGTCATCGCAGAAGATCGACGCGCGGGTTGCCTGCCCTTCTTTGTTTGCGGAACTGTAGGTACAACGTCATCCAACGCCATGGATCCGCTGGTGGAGATTGCTGAGATCTGTCACAAACACAATCTTTGGTTCCATGTAGACGCCGCGATGTCTGGCACGGCGGCACTCTGTCCGGAATTCCGCCACTATCAGCAAGGAGTCGAGTACGCTGACAGCTATACCTTCAATCCACATAAGTGGATGTTCACCAATTTTGATTGCAATTGCTTTTACGTTGCCGACCGAAAGGCGTTGATCGACACGTTAAGTATCCTGCCGGAATACCTCAAGAACCAGGCGACAGAATCAGGCGCTGTTTTCGATTACCGTGACTGGCATATTCCGCTGGGTCGTCGCTTCCGCTCGCTCAAACTATGGTGTGTAATTCGTCACTATGGGGTCGAAGGTCTCCAGTTTCATGTTCGTCAGCACGTAGCGCTCGCGCACATGTTTGCGGACTGGGTGCTCGCCGACCAACGTTTCGAATTATCAGCTCCCATTCCCTTAAACCTGGTGTGCTTCCGTTATCGCGGCAACGATGCCGACAATCTGCGCCTGATGGACCAGCTTAACCAGAGCGGCGACCTCTATCTGACCCACACTCGTCTTGACGGCCGCCTGGTGCTTCGCTTGTGCGTTGGTCAAACCAACACCGAACTGCGGCATGTGCAAAATGCATGGCAGCGCATTCAAGAGGAAGCTGACAAGATCGAGGTGAGTCATTCGCGAGAGCGTTCCGAATCCAGCATGCACGATTGAGCCTCAACAGTTCGTATACTTGAGCCGGACCCTTTAATGATCCTCGAGCTGGAAGAGATTCGCTGGGACGGACTTTTTCCGCCATCCCCTAATGGTGTGGAACTCAAGCATTTCGCGGGCCTCCACGCGGGTAAGAGCATTCTCGTTAGCGGAGCTGGTGGATCCATTGGCACTGCTCTCGTACGTGCGGTTGCAAAACTGACTCCGAGCCAGCTGGTTCTGGTCGACTCCTCCGAGCAAAACCTGTTTTCTATCCACAAATACCTGTCGTCCCAATCTACGGACCACATTCCTGTACTCGCATCAGTAGTTGACGAACTCTGCATACGGGATCTGTTCGTACGCTTTCGTCCCCAAATCGTTTACCACTGTGCGGCTCTGAAGCATGTAACTCTTGTCGAGACGAACTCGTTCGCCGTCGTCGAGAACAACATCTTCGGAACACTGATGGTGGCCGAACTCGCACACGAGTTTGGCGCTGAACGTCTGGTGATGGTCTTTACCGACAAGTCTGTGAACCCTGAAAGCATCATGGGGGCATCGAAGCGTGTGGCCGAGGTGGTGTTGCAGCCGCGAGCGAGTGCGCAGGGCCGCATGACCTCCATCCGGCTGGGCAACGTGCTCGGCTCGGAAGGTAGCGTGGTGCCACTCTTCCTCCAACAGGTTGCGCAGGGCGGCCCTGCGGCCGTGACCGATTCGCAGGTTGAGCGCTACTTCCTCACGATGGATTCGACACTACTTCGCGTGCTCGCGTCCGCCGCCGATTGTCCGGCCCATCCGGCTATTGCGATCCCTGTGCTGAACAAGCCGGTGAAGATTACCGACCTTGCGCGCCACGTTATCGACCAGGCTTCGGCAAAAGACATCCAAATCACCTACATCGGCCTGCGCCCCAGAGACAAGCTGCGCGAAGAGTTTGTGGCGCCCGGCGAAGCGGTCTCTAACGAAACCGCCAATCTCCTCCAGGGGGTGCGGGGCCAAGATGCCTCGGCATCCCAAATTGCCCAAGGCGCTGCCGAATTGCGGAAGGAGGTTGAGAACCGTGATCTCGCAAGATTGCTCACCGTTCTGGTCGACTTGGTTCCTGAATATTGTCCCAGCGGCTGCCTTCGCAAGCAGCTTGGCGCGGCGGTATCGTAGATGCGAAAGATCGCCGTTATCACGACATCCCGAGCTGACTACAGCCATCTCTATTGGCCGCTTCACGATCTTGCGCGGCATCCGGAGGTTGACCTGAAGCTGATTATCATCGGCTCGCATCTTGCGCCCGAGTTTGGGTTGACTGTGCGGGAAATCGAGCGCGACGGCTTCGAAATTGCTGCCCGAGTGGAATGTCTGCTCAGTTCCGATACCGATGTCGGCATGGCCAAGACGATTGGTGTCGCGACTCTCAGCCTGGCGGACTGCCTCGGGCAACTGCGTCCGGACATTCTCTTGCTGATTGCCGATCGTTACGAACTATTGGCGCCGGCTTCGGTCGCTCTGGCGCTGCGCATTCCTGTCGCCCACATCGAAGGCGGAGAAATCAGTGAGGGAGCAATCGATGATGCGGTCCGCAACGCGCTCACCAAGCTCAGCCACATTCATTTCACCTCGACCTTTGCAGCCCGCGACCGCGTCATCACTCTGGGCGAGGAAGAATGGCGCGTACATCGCGCTGGGGCGCCGTCGATCGACCACCTCTGTCGCAACTCGCTTCGCACTCGCGAGCAACTCGAAGCTGAGCTTCAAATCAGACTCAAGTCGCCAACTGCCACCGTTGCCTATCATCCCGTTACCATCGCCCGCGACACCACTCGCGAGGCCGATGAACTCTTCGCCGCCTTGCAAGATTTCCCGGGGCAGCTCCTCTTCTGCTATCCCAACGCGGACGCAGGGAGCCGCGACCTGATCAGACGTACGCGAGAGTTCCTTCAGCAGCCCGGCTCGAAGATCTTCGTAAATCTCCCAGCCATCACCTACTGGAGCCTCTTGCGGCAGGTCGATCTCCTGATCGGCAATTCCAGCAGCGGCATCATGGAATCCGCCAGCTTCACATTACCCACCGTGAACATCGGCATGCGTCAACAGGGCAGAGAGCGTGCCCGTAATGTTCTCGACGCCGCGCCCGAACGCGTTGACATTCTCGCAAAAATCAAACTCGCTCTCAGCCCCGAATTTCGGCGGTCGCTTCAGGGCATGGAGAACCCCTACGGCGACGGTCACGCATCGGAGAAGATTGTTCGCGTGCTGACCTCCATTCCTTTGCGCGAAGAGCTGCTTATTAAAAAAAGCAGACAGGGTCACACCGACTTTCTCGTCTCTCCTAAGCTAGACTAGTAACCGATATGGGTCCCCGGATACTCGCCATCTCGGGTCCACTCGAAGGCAAAGAGTTTCGGCTCGATTCCGGAAGTGTGTCAGTAGGCCGTGATGCCTCGAATCAAATTTCTCTGCAGGACTCTGCGGTCTCGCGCCAGCACTGCATCGTCGAGTGGGTGAACGGGCACGCGCAACTCAGAGATCTGGAGAGCCACAACGGCACCTTCGTAAACGGAATTCCGGTCAGTCGCAGGATGCTGAACCACGGTGACGTGGTGCGTGTCGGTCGCTGTGAATTGATGTACGTCACCACTGACATCGCACCCGCTGTCATCAGGGAATTGTCGCCGGAGGTGGAAAGTCATTCCGACATTCTGAAGACCGTTACCTTGGGCGAATCGCATCGCTGGCTCGCAAATCCCACCGATGTGGGCCGCCTGGCACGCGACCTCAACGCTCTGGTCAAGATTTCCAAGACCATCAATTCCATTCGCGACCTTCGCGAGTTACAACGCTCCCTGCTCGACTGTATCTTCGAGGTAGTGCCGGCCGAACGAGGCGCGATCATCCAGCTCGATCGTCCTGAGGACGATTCAGGTTCTGTCTTTACCTACGAACGCGGAGCCGGCGATGCTCAATCTTCGCCCGCTGTACCGCGCGACCTGGTGAAGCGAGCGTTGTGGGAGCAATCGGCCATCGTGGCGGATGAACTCGCAGGCTCCGGTCCGCCAGAGCACGCAATTTGCGTTCCGCTTCTGGGAGTGCGGAGCACTGTAGGTGTGCTGTATCTGTCATCTTCGAAGCCAGGCGCAAAATACGGCGAGGACCACATTCATTTCCTGAACTCGGCGGCAGGTATCGCCGCGGTGACCCTGGAAAACCTCCTTGCCCTAGAGTCCTTGCAGGCCGAGAATCGCCGCCTGCGCGAGGAACTGGTACGCCACGAAAACATCGTGGGTGACGGCAATGCCATGCGCCACTTGATGGGGCTCATCAAGAAGGTCGCGACGGGCGACAGCACCGTGCTGATTCGCGGCGAAAGCGGCACCGGTAAGGAACTCGTCGCCCGTGCGATTCACGCTGCCAGCACCCGCGCCGAGAAGCCGTTCATCGCCATCAACTGCGCCGCCATTCCGGACACGCTGCTGGAGAGCGAACTTTTCGGCCACGAGAAAGGCTCGTTCACTGGCGCCGTCGCCACCAAGAAAGGCCGCCTGGAAGTAGCCGAGGAGGGTACCGTCCTGCTGGATGAAATCGGCGAGCTGGCCCCCTCGGTGCAGGCCAAATTGCTGCGCGTATTGCAGCAGCGCGAGTTCGAGCGAATCGGCGGCACTCGCCCACTCCAGCTGCATGCCCGCATACTGGCCGCAACCAACAAGGACCTCGAGGCCGCCATTAAGAACGGCGAATTTCGCCAGGATCTGTTCTACCGGCTCAACGTGGTTTCGGTGGCGGTGCCCGCGCTGCGCAAGCATCGCGAAGACATTCCGCTGCTGGCGATTTACTTCGCCACCCAGTACGCGCAGAGGTGCAAACGCCCATTCAAGGGCATCACTCCGGAAGCCCGGGCTCTGCTGATGAACTACGATTGGCCGGGCAACGTGCGAGAGTTGGAGAACGCCATCGAGCACGCCATTGTGCTCGGTGCTTCCGATGAAATTCGGCCGGAGGACCTGCCCGAGGTGCTAACCGAGCAACAATCCGCCAAACCGGCTAGCGGCACCAAGTACCATGCAGCCATCAGCGACCTGAAGAGGCGCCTCATCCGCGATGCGCTTGCCGAAGCTGGCGGCAGCTACACCGACGCAGCGAAGCTACTGGGCGTCCATCCCAACTACCTGCACCGTCTGATTCGCAATTTGGAGATGAAAGCTGAGCTGCGCGAGCAAGAAGACGAATAGGGTACCCTCCCCCTCACCGAAAACAAGAGATGTATCGCCGGGAAGAGCCGATTCTGGTGGCCTTACCGCTGTGCTACGGCTGAAGCGGGCACAACTAGCGGCGCATCCACCGTGCCGATCTGCTGGGTGGTGCGGTCCATCACGCCGATGCGCAGGTTGTAGCGGCCGGGAGGAAGTGAGATGAGTTGATGTGCAGGCAGACCGTACTTCTGAATGGCCGCATATGCATTCATCGGTGCGGTGGCGTCGAGTGTGTCAGAAGCATGCGCGATCTCTTTGCCAGAGCTATCGAAGGCGATCACCATGCAGTCGACTTGTGCGCGCTTCTTGTTTTCCGGCGCATCAGCAAACTGCACGCTATTGCTGTCGATGACGTAGTTGATCTTGACGTCCTTGTGCGTGGCGTCGGGCAGTTCGATCGAGGCAGTGAGCAGCATCGAGGTCGCCGGAGGCATGCCCGGCTGTAATGCCGCGCGCAATGCAGCCGTACCCACTGCATTCGAGACGGCTGTTTGGGGAATGCTGTAATAACCGCGGCGATACGCCAGCTTCCAGCTCTTGTTCGGCACCTGCACTGTGACCCGGTGATAGCCGCCCGCCTCGTCCTCTTTCGGGGGCGTGTACGCCAGGGTGTAATACGTCGAGCCGTCTTCCAGGCTGCGGCCGATTACGCGCTTCAAGTCATTCGTATTGACGAACGCCTCCCCGCCGGTTTGCTGGGCGATGTTCTTCATTGTGGCGCGATCGTTGAACAGCGCGGTGGTCTGTTCGCTCAGCGTATTGCCCAGGTTGCTGCTGGATGAGGCAACCACGCCCGGCGCCGTTGAGGGGGCCACATCGTTCATGAACTGAGTTTCTGAAGGGGCCATGGCGATGTCGATGCCCTTCGACTGCAACCCGCGGACATCAACCGGATAAGCTGCGACGCGAGAGGTGGCTAACAGAGACGAAGTTTCACGGATTTCTTTTTCGAAACTGCTCACGTTCCGGAAGGGATCGTCGGAACCGGGATCTGGCTCGATGTTGATCGGGAAGCTCCCGGAAAGCCAAATGAGATTCTTGCGTCCGGGATAGCCGGAGACAGCGCGCGCGATTCCTTTCATGGCCGCGAGCGTGAACAGCGCGCGATCGGAATTGCGAAAAGCCTCATGGTCATTGTAGTTCTGCAGGATGCGCGAGGCTTGGCCGTAGGCCATAGAATCTGTGCTGTAGGCGGGAGCATTGCCTCCTCCTGAGCCACCTTGCGCCTGGGCCAATTGCGCGGTGCCTGTGATGCGACCTACCATGCGCTCGCGCTCTGCCAAGGTGGTGAGGTCGGCCGACTTCGCCGGACTCAGCAGCTCCGCGCGGCGGATTAATTCCTCAGGATCTTGCGTGAATCCCTGCAGCATTTCCAAGTTGCGCGTCAGCACGAATAACGCCGCCGGCTGTCCTTCCGGTATGGACTTCAGCAATTGCAGCAACTGACTTCGCGCATACGCCTGGTCGGATGGCGCCGTGTTAAGAATGTCGAAGAGAATGACCGTCCAACTGCTTTGAGGAGCTTTCGCCGGAGCGTTGCTGTAGGTGTTCGGAGAAACGGAAGCAGCCGCCTGCTGCGCCTGCGCCGAGTTTGCCGTGCTTTCTGGCTTCGCAAGCACGGCAACTGGCGTATGCAATTCGAACGCACTGATGGTCTGCTGTTGACCGTCCTGCAGGACGGTGAACTGGGACGGCTTCAGGTCCTTGATTGGATGACCTTGATTATCGGTGACCACCACATCGAACTGCACCAGACGGGTATTCACGCGGATGGTGGCGTTCGGTTGCGGCATGTTGGCCACCGGCAGGGTTGGCGCACTCGCCGCCGGAGTAGCTGAGGCAACCTCTGATGAGGCACTAGCGGGAACAGCCGGTACTCCTGGAGTTGCGATGGCAGCCGGCGGCTTGGGAGTCGTCTCCACTTTTGCCACATGGACTTCTGCTGCGGGGCGCTTGCTCGCAACCAAACCGCGATCGAGGAATAGCAGATAAACGCAGAGCAGATTGTAGGTCTGGTTGTAGATGCCACGATCAACGCCCGTTTTGAGAGCGAAGGAGCGGGGAGGGGTGGAAGGCGGAGTGTGGCCGTTGCTGAGAAGGACGCCTTCCGTCTTCGGTGAGGACTGGTTGTTTCCACCGGAGGATTCATATCCCGCGGAGTAAATTGTGATGGCCGGAATATGAGCCCGCTGGAAAAACGTTGCGTTGCCTTCGGGAATATCCGCGATGGATTGCGGCTCAGAGCTGTATTGAAGCGCGCGGGCAGCGGCGGGGAGAATCCGCGCCATTACTGCGCCATTTGAGTTGGTATTGAAGCCGGCTGCGGTGCGTCCCAAGTGGTCCAGGTCCACGGCGCCGCGAAATTCGCGCCGCTGGTCTTCATTGAGGCTCTTCCAGTAGAAAGCCGCACCTTCGCGATTGGCGCCGGAGAACGCAGCAAATACCAGCGTGTGACGATGGGCAGTTGAGTTCAGCGACTCGGCTAACAGTGGCAGCATCGCAATGCCACTCCAGCCGCACTGGCCTTCGTCTCCACGGGCGTCGTAGTCCAGCCGAGCGGAAATCAGGATGGTTCCATAGTCCGTCCCGGGCAACGTACAGACTACGTTAGGCAGTGAGAGGTCGGGAATCGATTGCACCTCGATATTCTGCTTGGGGCAGCCGGCCTGTTCGAACATCGAACGCAGCGTGATGACGCGTTGCTGCGGAGTTGCCGGGATTTGTTCAATGCGCTGCTGGACGATGGACTTGTCGATGCGAAGGAAGGTTATGTTGTCGGCCAGCGTAGCACTGCAGAGTACCAGCAAGGCTGCGACATGAGACCACCGGAGCATGGGCGTCCCGACGATAAAAGATTAGCACAATCGTGGAGGGAGCCGTTTCGCCAGACTCCAGCCCACGAAAAGGAAAAAAGACCCGCCTCAACGGCGGGCCTTGATTGCATTACGAGTTGACCGGGTTAGCGGCCAGCCCGAATGTTGCGGTGCTGTACCGTCACATTGTGCCCCTGGGCATTGAGACGCGCCGAGTTGGAAACACCATTCAGTACGGGTGCGGCCGCAACGCGGGCAACCTGGATAGCGCGGTTCATGCCGCGTCCCTGGTGCGTTGTGATTGCTCGCCCATTGGCCGGTTCCTGCTGGGCTGCCGACATGCCGCAATTGAGGCCGCAAGCCACCGAGGCGCCGCCGACTGCAGCGGCGATGATCCAAGCCTGCCGGGTAGTCAAGCTGCTTCCCGGGAAGGAAGGTGCTGCCTGCGGAGCGGGAGCGGGCGCGGGAGTTGGCTCGGCCGGACGGGAGCTCGAAGCACCAGCCTCCAGCTCGGTCGTCGCGCCAGCATCGGTAATCATCAAAGCACCGGTATGACTAGAGATGACGACATTGTTATCCACGCGTGCGATTTCGTACGTGGCGGTCTTCTCTTTGGGAGTCACCGTAATCTGCGCTGCCTGCGCAGCCATTCCATCGGTGGTGTTGATGGCGGCGCTGCCCTTGACGACGCTTACGCTGGATTTTTCATACTTCACTGCAGAGTACGGGTTAACGGTAACCTTGGAACCGTCCTGGCTGACCGCGGTTGCGGTGGCGCCAGCAGTTTCGATTTTGTCGCCGGTTGCCACGGAGGCCGAGCGGGCCACCTCTTGACCGTTCAGCGCGACGTTTCCCGAAGCATAGAGCATGGTATTGCCGGTCTCAGCCATAAGCATTGCCGCCGGAGTGAGCACCATCATGGCAATGCTCAGGAGTTTCGTAGCTAAGCTGTTGCGCATAGTTCGTTGGCCTCCAAAGCCTGTGTTCTGCTAAACCAACTGAAAAGGATTACCCCCGTCCGCTCAACCGCTGCACAACCCAGCCAGTGATCCGCGACGTTTCTTCCTGCGCGGACGAACGGAACCCCGACCCGATTAACGCTCGCCGTGCTGCAAATGCACGGCAAAATCGATTCCGTACCGCCTGTTCCCGCTTATACCAAAAAGTACTTGCTGGAGCGAGACCAAATTGTAACGTAGGGAGGCGGCAGCGGTCAGCAGATTTATTTGTTAACCAAAGAGTCACTAAGACGGATAGCCGCGAACTTCCGCTTTCGGCAGGTGCGGCGTACAATCCCGCACGTCGCGAATTGCGCTGCGATATAGTTGCTTTGCTCCAAAGAGCTTGAAGCTCGAAGACCGCAGGTTAGCTACCGTGGAGGCAGGCTATGAAATCGTTAACGCGAGTTCTGATACTCGTTTTGGTGGGTGGAACGGTGTCTCTCCTGGTTGGTTGTTCCCGCCACGATAACAATGAACGCTACATCCTCGTTACCGTACTTTCGAAGCTGCCGTATTGGCAGACCGCTGCTGCTGGACTCAACAAAGCCGGCGCACAGTACGGCGTAAAAACCGATGTTCGCGGGCCGGAAACATACGATCCTCAGGCAGAGGTAAAGGAGTTTCGCGATGCGATGGCGCTTAAGCCTGCCGGAATCCTGGTCTCGGTGGCCGACACGGCGCTGATGCAACCCGTCATTAATGAAGCGATCGATGGCGGCATTCCGGTGATCACGATCGATTCCGATGCGCCCGCCAGCAAGCGCCTGTATTTCATCGGCACCAACAACCTTCAGGCCGGACGCCTCGGTGGACAGCGGGTGATCGATAAGTTGCACGGAAAGGGAAACGTAGTGTTTTACACCATGCCGCAGACGAACCTCGATGAGCGCCTGAAAGGCTACAAAGATGTTTTCGCGGACCATCCGTCGATCAAGATCGTCGAGGTTTATAACATTAAAGGAGAATCCGGCAATGCCTTCGATCGCACGCAACACTACCTAACCGAGAAAGGTGTAGAACATGTGGACGCGTTCATCTGCCTGGATTCCTCCGCCGGGAAAGACGTGGCCGAAGCGATCAAGCGCAACAACGCGACTGACCGCTTGATCGTTGCCATGGATACCGAAGAAGCAACGCTGAACCTGATCAAAAGCGGCACGATCGACTCGACCATTGCGCAGAAGCCTTTCACCATGGCCTTTTACGGCTTGAAGGCCCTAGACGATGTTCACCACTATCCCGTGGATATGAAGAAGGACTACCAGACGGATTCGTTTTCGCCGTTACCGCGGTACGTCGACACCGGAGTTTCTCTGGTGGATAAGGTTAATGTGGATCAGTACCTCCAGGGACTCCAACAGGCGCAGTCGAAATAGATTATGTATAAGAGCTGCAGATTTCGGAAGCAATCGCGTTAGCGAGCTTTGTATCCGGGCCCGATTTTTCCGCCGTGGCGGGCTGAAAAACTCGCTGGGCGACCTAAGCGAGTCAGACATGACTTCAGTCGTGCCGCTAAGCCCTTATTATGGCAGCCGCGCGGACTTCAGTCCGCGCGGCTGCGTATTTGAGGACCACAGATGCTGCGAATGATTGTGCTGGTAGCCATCGGATGGATTGCCGGTCTGTCGGCGAAGGTGCTGATCCCCGGCAAAGGACCCGACGGATTTTGGGCCACCGCGGGCTTGGGTGTGGGCGGCGCATTGATCGCGGTTGCGATCGGCAAATTCGCCGGCTTCTGGCATCCGGGCGACGCGCCGGGATTCGTACTGTCGGTCGTGGGCGCAATCATGCTGCTGGCGCTGTATCGCGTGCTGAGAAGCAAGAGCGCATAGCATGCGTGTTTAAAAGGAGAGTCGACGGCGGAAATTTCAAACAAGTAGCGCAGCGCTGCTCATGGCTGAAGACTGACAACTGGCTACTGGCAGCTGGCTTTACTGCTGTCCGCCCTGCTGTGCCCGAGCTTCTGCCGGCTCGGGTTCTGCGGGGATCGCGGCAGTCTCCGACAGTGTCTCATTTCCGGCTTCGTCGAGTGCCGGGCGCAACCGGACATCTACCGACAGGCGTTGTCCCGCGTGACCTTTGTAAACGCCGCGTACTGGGGCGACATCGGAGTAATCGCGCCCATAGGCGACGCGCACGTGTCGCATACCTACGGGCTTGCCCAGTGTGGGATCGAGCGGCATCCAATCGGAATCCGGCAGATAGGCTTCGGCCCACGCATGTGAGGCTTGCCCGCCGATTACTTCTTCCTGCTTCGCGACTGGGTAGTCTTTATTGTGCGGAACCAGGTATCCCGACACGTAACGGGCCGGAATTCCGCGCTTGCGCAGCACTCCTAACAGCAGGTGTGCAAAATCCTGGCATACACCAGCGCCAAGGCGCAGCGAGTCGGAGATCGACGAATTCACGTGGGTCGCACCCTTTACGTATTGGAAGCGGGCATAAATCATCGACGAAGCGCTCTGCACAAAGCCCGCAATGGTACCATCGCAACGTGACTCCGCCAGTGCGAGGAGCGACTGCAAATCCGGCAGATGAGGCACGTATCTGCTGGGTGCCAGCATGTCGTAAAACTCTTCGTGCAATTCCTCGAAGCGCTGATCTAGTTCGCTCAAGCTCATCCAGCTTGTGACAGTCGATGTGTCGTGCGTCAGCACCACCGACTCGGCTTGCACACGCAGACGGTTGTGTACAGGCAGAATGTTGATCTGATGAACCCAGTTTCCGAGCGAATCGCGATAAGAGAAAGCCGGCGAAGCAGGCTGTGTGGTCAGTCGGAATGACAAGCAGCTTTGGTTATCGTCGTGCATCGGACGCAGACGAACTTCGTTGTAACTCTCGGTTACCGGACCGTCGTAAACGAACTCCGTGACATGCAGAAGGTGATAGCGGTTCATGCGACGGCTCCGTAGTAGAAGTAAGTGCGCGCGATGTCATCGCCGATGCTGCGGCAGTTGGTGAGCAGATCGCACAGGTAAATGTGCAGGCCTCGGCGAAACACGTCGTCAACCGTGTCGTAGCGCAAACCCTCCAGCACACGCCCGGTAAGCCTCTCCGCCTCGTTTGCATACGAGCCCGGATTGGTGCCGCTGATGGCGCGGAGCCCGGCTTGCAGTTCGGTGATGCTGAAGCGTATGGAGCGCGGATGCTTGGGATGCAAAATCAGCATCTCCGCCACGCGCTCGGGCTCAATGGGCGAGTGGTATTGCCGACGGTAAGCCTCATAGGCGCCTACGGATTTCAGCATGGCCATCCACTGGTGATTGTCGGCCGTGCCCACCATGAACGGCGTCTCCAGTAGCGACTGAAACTGCAGATCAACCAGACGTGCCGTCATCTCAGCCCGCTCGAGTGACCAGCCAATCTTCAGGAAATCCCAGCCTTCATCGTGCGGCAGGGTCGCGTCTGTCACGCCAAAGAAGCGATGGCTGCCGAACTTCACTGCATCGCAAAAACGGTGCGGGCCGCTGGAAATCTGCTCGACCGGGTCGAAGCGCGTGACGGAATGATAGAGGCCGTTGATATCTTCCCACATCTCCCGCGAGATGCGGTCGCGAATGGTACGCGCATTCTCCCGCGCCTTGGTAATACATTGCACGATAGAGTTGGGATTGTCCGGGCGAAATGCAAGGAACTCGTACACCGTCTGCGCGTTGGCTTCCTGGTAAAACTGAAAGAAACGTTGCTGCTCGCCGGCCATAGTGATGAGCGGGTCCCACCGCAGCCGGTATGGCGTGGCCGACTGCTCCAGCAGCATGTGGTAGTTCACGTCGAGAATGCGTGCCGTGTCTTCCGCGCGCTCCATGTAGCGCGCCAGCCAAAACAGGGAATCCGCAATGCGCGACAGCATGACGTTGCTCATGCCTCCTCCCGCAGCACCCAGGTGTCTTTGCTGCCGCCGCCCTGTGAGGAGTTCACCACTAACGAACCCGGCTGCAACGCCACGCGCGTGAGGCCGCCCGGGATGATGGTTACGTTTTGGCCGTCGTATAGGCAGTACGGACGCAGGTCAACGTGGCGGCCGCACATCTTCTTGCTCTCAACATCGTAGGAAGGCACGCGCGATAACCCGATGACCGGCTGTGCGATGTAGTTGCGCGGATCCTCCTGGATCTTCTTGCGAAACTTCTCGATGGTCTCGGCATCGGAGGCCGGCCCGATCAGCATGCCGTATCCGCCGGATTCGCCCACAGCCTTTACTACCAGCTCGGGCAAATGCTTCAGCACGTAGCGCAGGTCGTCGGGACGCGAACAAAGGTACGTCTCGACTGTTCCGAGCACCGGCTCCTCCCCCAGGTAATAACGGATGAAGTCTGGCACGTAGGCGCACACCGCTTTGTCATCGGCGATGCCATTGCCCACCGCATTCGCCAGCGCCACATTGCCGGCGCGATAGGCGCCCATCAGCCCCGGCACACCCATCAGCGACTCTGGACGAAACACCAGCGGGTCGAGGTAGTCGTCATCCACGCGCCGATAGATCACGTCCACGCGCTGTAGGCCGTGGATGGTCTTCATGTACACTACGCCAGCATCCACGATGAGGTCGCGGCCCTCCACCAGCTCCACTCCCATCTGCTGCGCGAGAAAGCTGTGCTCGAAGTAGGCGCTGTTGTAAATGCCCGGCGTCAGCAGCACGACTTGCGCGTTCGCTTCGCCACGTGGCGACAGCATGCGCAAAATGCGGCACAATTCCATGGGGTAGTGATGCACCGGCCGCACTTCATAGGAATGAAACGCCTCGGGAAAGGTGCGAGTCATTACCTGGCGGTTTTCTAACACGTATGACACCCCGCTAGGCGTGCGCACGTTGTCCTCGAGCACCAGGAAATTTCCGGACTTCGAATCACGCACCAGGTCGATGCCACAGATATGCGTGTAAATACCGCGCGGCACCTCGACGCCGATCATCTCGCGATGAAAATGCCGGCAGGAGTAGATCAGCGAACGCGGAATCTTGCGTTCTTTCAGAATGCGCTGCTGCCCGTAAACATCTTGCAGGAAAAGATTCAGGGCTATCACACGCTGCGTGAGCCCGCGCTCAATGAGGGTCCAATCCGAATACGGCAAAATTCTCGGAATGAGATCGAAGGGGAACAGCCGCTCGGTACCCGTGCCGTCGCTGTAAACGGTGAACGTAATTCCTTGCAGCAGAAACGCGATGTCCGCCAGGTTGCGGCGGTCCTCAAACTGCCCCGGACGCAGCAATGCCAGCATTTGGTAGAGCTTGGCGTAATGCGGACGCGGCTCACCCGAGGGCAGGAACATCTCATCGAAAAAGTTGCCCGTCTCGTAGCCCTCAAAAAGGCCGCGCAGCATGGCGGGAGGTGAAGCGCTGGTCATGGGTTTCTAAACGTAACAGGAGCCGGGCGTGTGGCGCTAATAAGAACAATTGATAGGCGCTATCAGGAATTTCGCCCCAGATTAAGTGGCTGAATTATGGACCTGTGGCGAGGCTAGGTTCAAGCGGACGGAAGGCTCGACAGAGAGGGACTGCTAGGTTCGTCTGTGTCGTGGCGTAAAAATGCGGATCAGAGGGTCGTGCAGGACCGGCATTCAATTCATTGCTGACACGAAAGGCTGCAAGACCGCGGCTATCATCGACCTGAAGAAGCACAAGGCCGTTTGGGAAGATATCCACTCGTCCTGGTATTCCACTCGAGGCGGAGGGAAAAGCGAATTCCCTTCGAGAGGGTGGTCAAGGCCGACCTGATTGCCAGCGGCAAGTTCGGTCCCTAGCCATAACTAAGCTAGCGCGTCGTTTTTAGCTCCAGCACCGAGCGAGAACTCAATAGACTGTCATCGCAAATTATTGCGCAGATCGTGGTCCGCATCCGGAGCCCGGCAGCGAATCCTCGCCGGCCAGGTGCGAGAAGCTGCAAGGCGGGGATCGCGAATGACGCATTCGTGTCGGCGATTACTGAGTGATCTACACGATTGATGACCGCAAATTGCCGGTCGAAGTTACACGCATTCGTCACCGCCGAGATGCTTGCCAACAATAGGGCCGGGCTCGGTCATCCTTCCCGCCATTGTTTTTCTCCCCCATTTCGTTGTATTTTTTCCTCAATGCCAATTGAGCATTCCAGCCTTCCACCAGGCTGTTACAAATGTTTCTATTTCCACCAAGCTATCACTTTTTGGCGTGATAGCGGTCAACGCGCACAGCCTCGACCGGGAGTCCAATATCCTGTTCGCTCTGCGCACAAGGAGCGAAAGCGTAGTCCGAGTCAATCTGCCCAGTGCAGTGTTCGGAAGCGAATGCATCGCAGTTCCGGGAGGAACTCATATGACAGTAGGAATTATGACGCCCGGCATTAAAACCCCGAGCGATTACATTAACGACGTCATGGCACTGGTGAGGGCCAAGAACCCCGCCGAGCCAGAATTTCACCAGGCCGTACAGGAAGTGCTCGAGTCGTTGCGCCTTGTGTTGGAGAGACACCCCGAGTTCATCTCGGAGCGGATTCTCGAGCGCATCACAGAACCCGAGCGCGTCCTCATGTTCCGCGTGCCGTGGTTCGACGACCATGGCAATATACAGGTCAATCGCGGCTTCCGCATCGAGATGAACAGTGCCATCGGTCCCTACAAGGGCGGCCTGCGCTTCCACCCGTCGGTGAACCTGGGCATCTTGAAGTTTCTGGCCTTCGAACAGGTTTTCAAGAACTCGCTCACCACGCTACCCATGGGCGGCGGCAAGGGCGGTTCTGACTTCGATCCCAAGGGCAAGAGTGACAACGAAGTCATGCGCTTCTGCCAGAGCTTCATGACCGAGCTGGGCCGCCACATCGGCCCCGACACCGACGTGCCCGCCGGCGACATCGGCGTGGGCGGACGCGAGATCGGCTACCTCTTCGGCCAGTTCAAGCGCCTGCGCAACGAGTTTAGCGGCGTTCTCACCGGCAAGGGCCTCGGCTGGGGCGGCTCGCTCATTCGTCCTGAAGCTACCGGATACGGCTGCGTGTACTTCGCCAACGAGATGCTGAAGACCCGCAAGGAAACGCTGGAAGGCAAGACCTGCTTGATCTCCGGCAGCGGCAACGTTTCGCAGTACACGGTCGAGAAGCTGCTCGACTTCGGCGCCAAGCCGGTCACGGTCTCCGACTCCGACGGTGTGGTATACGATCCCGACGGCATCGACCGCGAGAAACTCGCCTGGGTCATGGACCTGAAGAATGTCCGCCGCGGCCGCATCCACGAGTATACGGACCAGTACAAGAAGGCCATCTTCATGCCGACCGACATAAAGCTCGGCTACAACCCGCTGTGGAACATCAAGGCGGATTGTGCCTTCCCGAGCGCCACGCAGAACGAAATCAACGCCAAGGACGCGCAGAACCTTATCAACAACGGCTGCAAGCTGGTTGCCGAGGGCGCGAACATGCCGAGCACCCTCGAGGCCACCAAGTTGTTCCTCGAAGCCGGCGTGCTCTACGGCCCGGCCAAGGCGGCCAATGCCGGCGGCGTAGCTACCTCAGGCCTGGAGATGTCGCAGAACAGCATGCGCATCACCTGGACCCGCGAGGAAGTGGACGATCGTCTGCACAAGATCATGATCGCCATCCACAAGACCTGCTACGAGACGGCCGAGATGTACGGCACGCCCGGCAACCTGGTCAACGGCGCCAACATCGGCGGCTTCCTGAAGGTCGCAAACGCGATGCTGGACCAGGGGCTAGTGTAGGTGACTGCCTAATTCGGAGTGGTAATTCAAACGGGGTGGGCCGGTGCCCACCCCCCAACATCGCCAACTCTTCTGCACACCCGCAGTTGCGATGATGCTGTTCCTGATTTGCGATATACCTTCTCAAATTGTTAACTTGCGACCCGCTTAGGCTAATTCCCCGACTACCGTCATAGGGCCGGGCTCTTAACCGTATCGCAACCCGCTCCGTAGTCCGTGATTCAGCCATTTTGTCCTACTATGAAATTGCATTCGTGGTTGCGACGCAGTGCCATTAGCCTTGGCTAGGCTTAGGCTAGTGTGACGCCGGTTCCGCAACCGTGGCGTGGCAGTACACACAGCTGCGGTTGGGAACGTTCAACGGCGGAGCTTTCTTCGGGTCCGCGCCAGGTGCATAGAGCGCCGCACGCGTGTTGAGGTCAGACGAAGCGATGGTTTGCAGAACTTTGCGATAGGGCCAAGTCTCGTAGTTGTCGGCATACCTTGCGTTCGCGTACATGACTCGGGCGGCATCGACTTGGCCTGCTTTCACCAAGCCGTTGCCGAGATTCAGGATAAGTCCCTCAAACGAGTACGGGGCGATATTCCCCTTCCACCAGCAAGTCTTCTTGCGGCCAACGCCGGTCACAAGGCCCAGATAGGGCTTCATGTCTGGATTCGCTCGGTCGATCTTCGTTCCGATGCACGCATCTATGTCCTGCCAGAGCGAGTCGAGAGCATTCTTGTAGGTTTCGCTATCTCTCGGATCGTCAAGATGCGCCGCCCAACGATTGAAGTTATTGAATTCGGGGAATTGATAGACGGCAAAATCCAGGATTTTCTCACCCTCCGCAATCAGGTCCGGATTCTGAAGCTGCTGTCCCGTGTGGACCGTGGTGATTCCCAGATATCCCGGCAGGTGGTCGTCGTTGATGTAGCCGATCGGATGCGGAGTGTAGTAGTCGAGGGCGAGAGCTTTTTGGAACAGAGCAGCCGCGGTCGGCATGTCCTGCGAAAAAATCTTGAGGTCGGCCTGTGCATTCGGATCCCGCGACGCCTCTCCGAGGTGCCAGAAATGAGTAGCGCCGAGCAGGGCATACAGCGTCGGATTGTTGGGATCGGACTGGATCGCCCTCTCCAGTTCTTTTTGCACTTCGGGTATCGCGTCGTAGTCATTCCCGTGGTAGATCGTCCAGAATCTTTCGATCGCTGCACGGCTGACAGCGTTACTCTGGTCCCCTTGAGCCGGGGCAGACTGTCCGCCGTTGGGGCCAGATGTGTGCCCCACGCTAATCAAGGTGAAGAGAGCGGCCACCACTACGGTCGCCGCCACGATGGGTTGTGCCTTAACGAATGTACTTCCCTGGCCGACAGGCTGCCCGGGACTGATCTGACCTTCTGTATGCATCACGCTTCTCCTTCTTTACTGTCGGCCGCCCGCCTAGGCGCGCGGCTGGTTCAGGGTCTTGGCTAATGTGGGCATGCGCAACATCATAGCCGTATAATGTTGCTTATGTCAACATCGTTCTTTTATCGATTTTCGTGGGGGAGTGCCTTAGACCTGGCCAAGCCGGCTTATGTTGCCGATGGCAACACCGCGGATATAATGCCAAGCGGACAGATGCGTCGCGCTAAGCCGTACCATCACGGAAACTTACGGGAAGCATTGCTGGAGGCTGCGATTCGGTTGATCGCGGAAGTAGGGCCGACGGCGTTTACCCTGCGCGAAGTGGCGCGGCGAGCCGGCGTCTCTCACAACGCTCCCTACCGGCATTTTCGCGACCGGGATGACCTGATGGCGGCAGTGGCTGCACAGGGATTCGGGGAATTGACCCGAGCCATGATCGAAGCGGCAACTGGCAAATCAGATGCGCTCGAACGCCTCAAATGTGCCGGGTTGGGCTATGTGACGTTTGCTCTGCGCCGGCCGGAACACTTCACCGTGATGTTTGACGCTCCGGTCCTCAAGCGCAAGCGTCCAGATTCTGCGGCGGCGGGGGAGGAAGCCTTCGCCACTCTTTTGAATTTCGTCAAGGATTGTCAGGAGGCGGGGCGATTGCCATCCGGAGATCTGCGTGAAATGGCGCTGCTCGCCTGGACCATGGTGCACGGCATTGCCAAGCTCGCTATAACTGGCCGCCTGCCCTTTCGCTCCCGCTCTGAGGTTCTGCGGTTCGGTGAATTCGTCATCGATCAATCCTTGCCGACTGGGCGGTAGAATTGCCGAGTGCCCTGGGTTCGCCCTTCTTTGGGCTAACCGGGGCACCATTTTGGCGAAAAATGGTGTATGAATCCATCCGCCCTCCTACAACCGTAATTTTTTTTCTCTTTACACGTTTTTACTTCAGCGTCTCTGCCCCCGCCTTGGCGCACTGTCCGTCCTGCGCGCTAGTCATACCCGAGAGGCCGATCGCCCCGACGATTTTGCCCTCGATCAGCAGCGGAATCCCTCCCTCAGAGGGCACAACTCCGGGCAATCCAAGAACTCGCCAATTTTCTGCGCCGTTCGCAAGAGCGTCCTGAAATGCCTTCGTCGGGCGCTTGAACGTCGCAGCGGTGCGCGCCTTTTCTATGGACACGTGTGCGCTGCCCAGCTGCGTGTTATCCATCTTCTCGTAGTACACAAGATTGCCCGCCGGATCGACGATAGCTACAGCCATCGCCCAATTGTTCTTGGCAGCTTCGGCAATCGCAGCCGCAGCGACCTTCTTGGCGGTTTCCAGCGAGATCGGGGGCCCATAGGCGTTAGGCATTTGACTGACGGTACTCGTGATCGCAGCCAAAGCGAAGAGAACGAGGGACAGACCGAGTGTGGCGGGTTTCGGCATCGTGGATTCTCCAGAAGGAACAAAACTCTGTGGGATTGCGCCCAACAGCTTAAGCGGTATTGAGGGCTGCGAACAAGCGATTTCCGCTCCGACCCACCGGGCTACGCCGCCTCTACCAGCCCTCCCGCGGCATTCCACGCGATATAATGTGCATTTGCGTTTTACTACGATTTCTAACCAGCGACCCCACGGAAGGACAATATGCCAACAGACGTCGTCATGCCCCAGATGGGAGAATCGATCTTTGAAGGGACCATCACCAAGTGGCTGAAGCAGCCCGGTGACAAGGTGCAGCGCGACGAGCCGCTATTTGAAATTTCTACTGACAAGGTGGACGCGGAGATTCCCGCCCCAGCCTCTGGTACGTTGCAGGAAATCAAGGTTGAGGCGGGCAACACCGTACAGGTAAACACAGTTGTGGGTGTCATCGCCGGCGATGGCGAAGGTGCAGTGGCAGCCGCTCCCGCCAAGCCAACGGCGGCCGCTACCGCCTCACCGGCGCAGGCTGCGCAGCCTGCTTCAGCAGAGGAGCTCAAGGCTAGTCCCGCTTCTCAGGTAGAAGCCGAGCCCGAGGCCGAAGCCGGCGAGCCGGGACGTGTCCGTTCCAGCCCTCTGGTACGCAAGATTGCCAAGGAAAACAACGTAGACCTCAGCAAGGTTCCGGGGACCGGACTTGGCGGCCGTATTACCAAAGATGACATCGAGGCTTTCATCGCTAAGCACGCTGGCGGAGTTCCGGCTGCTCCCACTCCGGCTGCACAAACCCAGGCTCCTCCCGTACCCGCGGCTCCTGCTTACGAGGCCCCGCCGGCTCCCGCAGTCACGACTCCGCTGCAGCCTATAGGTGGCGTGACCCCCGGCGAAGTGGTGCCCATGTCGGTGATGCGCAAAAAGATTGCCGAGCACATGGTGATGTCGAAACGCACCAGCGCGCATGTGCACGGAGTCTTCGAAGTCGACGTCACGCGCATCGTGAAGTTGCGCGAGAGGATGAAGGGAAAATTCGAGCAAGTTACTGGAGCAAAACTGACGTTTACGCCATTCTTCGCTCGCGCTGCCGTGCACGGCATTCGCAAGTGGCCCATCATCAATTCTTCGGTCGAAGGCGACAACATTCGCTACCATGCGTCCATCAACCTGGGCATCGCGGTTGCTCTTGACTGGGGGCTGATCGTCCCCGTGGTCAAGAACGCCGAGGAGCGTAGCTTCGTCGGCTTGCAGCGCGCCATCACCGATCTCGGCGAGCGCGCCCGCTCCAAGAAGCTCAAGCCCGAAGAGGTTCAGGGCGGAACCTTCACCATCACGAACCCCGGCATCTTCGGAGCCAAATTCGGCATGCCCATCATCAATCAGCCGCAGGTCGCGATCATGGGCGTCGGTGGAATCGTCAAAAAGCCCGTCGTTGTGACCGACAAGGACGGAAACGAATCCATTGCCATCCGCTCCATGATGCATCTCAGCATCGGCTACGACCATCGCATTATCGATGGCGCTGTCGCCGACCAGTTCATGGCCGACGTGAAGAAATTCCTGGAGAACTGGAACGAAGAGTTGCTCTAGTGGACCGATCACAATCGACATTTAACGGCAGGGCGTGGTCCCTGCCGTTCTGGTTCAGTGGCGACGTTCGCGCTTTCGCTATGCAATAAGAGTGCCTTTGGGACGCTTTGCTGCGGCGAAGTCGTACAATTCGCTCATATGAATTTTGGGACCCCGCAAGCTGCCAGCACGAGTTTTTTTGCCGAGCCGACAAGGCCGCAAGGCGAGTCGCCGATTTCCGGCCCGGTGCTGGTAATGCCGCCTGCGCAAAAGCCGAATCGCCAGCATCGCTGGCTGCAACGCGTATGGCTCGTCGTGTTTGTTCTTTTCTGCCTCGAGGTTGGCATCTTGCTTACGGTCCTTCCCTGGACGCGTCTCTGGACAGACAATGCGTTATTGACCAGATTTCCGACGCTCAAAGAAATCCTCGGCTACAACTTTGTGCGCGGCCTAGTCACCGGACTCGGGTTGGTCGATATTTGGATGGGGGTTGTCGAGGCGGTGAGTTTTCGCGAAAGCCCGCGCGCCTAAGGCCATGGAGCGTTGCCCGACGGGGCAAGGTTCTCCGCCTCTGATATATCTATCCACATGAACGAGAAAGACCGGCCAGACATACATCCCAATCAGCGCGCTCCCTTAGCCTACGAGAACCGCAGGTTTCTGAACGGTCCGGACGGCCGCAGCCTGCGTATCCTAGCCGAGTACTTAGAACCCCTCTCGAAATTCCGCCGCGAACGAATTCAGGACACGATTGTTTTCTTTGGCTCTGCTCGCATTCACAGTCGCGAAGACGCCGAGACCACATTGCGCAGGTTGCAGAAGGCAACCGGTAACGCCGCTGGCATACCAGACGCTCTGCGCAGCGCCGAATGTGACCTTTCGATGTCGCGCTACTACGAAGATGCGCGCCGGCTCGCTTTCCTCATCAGCAAATGGACGCAGACCATCGCGCAGCCGCGCCATCGCTTCGTGGTCTGCACCGGCGGAGGCCCCGGCATCATGGAAGCTGCCAACCGTGGTGCATCAGAGGCTGGCAGCAAAACTATTGGATTAAATATCCATTTGCCTTTCGAGCAGATCCCCAATGCCTACATCACACCGGAGCTCAACTTCGAGTTCCACTACTTTTTCATGCGCAAGCTTTGGTTCGCCTACTTGGCCAAGGCACTGGTAGTTTTTCCGGGTGGCTTCGGCACATTTGATGAGATGTTCGAGCTGCTAACCCTTTCCCAAACGCAAAAGCTCGCCAAGCACATCAGTGTCCTGGTCTACGGCAAGGACTATTGGTCGAAAGTGGTGAATTTTCAGGAGCTTGTCGATGCGGGCACAATTTCGCCAAGTGACCTTAACCTGATCCAATGGGCCGACACCCCTGAGGAGGCGTTCGAAATCCTCCGCTCTGATCTGGAGCGCCATCACATCGAGCACCCTAGTGCCTCCGACAAGGAGCCCGACATCGCCAAGACCCGACTCTGAGTGGCTGCTCTACGTGAATTAAGGGACGATACCCCCTGGTGCCAGCTGCCCATCCTACCGCCACCCCCACTTTTGTAACTCGCGCGAAATCTATATCCATCGTAAACTTGTGCCCGCATGCATTTGGGCATTGAGGTGGTAGGCCGAAGCGAGGTCGGCCGAGTTCGGCTGTCCAACGAAGACAGCTACGGATTCGATCTGCGCCACGGGGTCTTCGTCGTGTGCGACGGCATGGGCGGTCATGCTGCTGGCGAGGTCGCCAGTAAGATCGCCGTCGATACTGTGCTCTCCTACTTTCGCGACAAGGAACCCCTCGCGGCAGACGCCACCCTCATCGACGCTCCCTTGGGGGCCCAGATGCTTTCCGACGCGGTCAACAAGGCCAACGAAAACATTCTCGAGTATGCCCACGGACATTCCAATGCCTCAGGCATGGGCACCACTCTAGTGGCGGCTCGCTTCGACGATGCTAAGTTCACCATAGCCCACGTTGGTGACAGCCGCATATACTTGATGCGCAATGGTACGCTGCTCCAGTTGACCGAAGACCACTCGCTGGTCATGGAGCAGGTGCGCCGCGGCATTATGACGCTGGAAGAAGCACGCCACTCGACCGCACAACACATCATTACCCGTGCGCTGGGCACGGAAGACAACAGCCCTCCCGATCTGGCCGAATTTCCCGCCGAAAACGGCGACATCCTGATGCTCACCACCGATGGTGTCCTGCGGCATCTGGAAGACAACCAGATTCACGATGTGTTAAGCGACACGCTGTCTTTGAAAATAGCCTGCGACCGCCTCATCGAGCTCGCGTTGGACGCCGGCGGCGAAGATAACGCCACTTGCATCCTGATTCGCGTCAAACGCGAAGAAACCACCCCCGGGCTCTCCAGCGCAAACTAGGCTAGCATCGCAAACGCGCCCTGCAATGATCCCTCTGCTACACTCGTTTGTTTTGTTGTGCTGATCGTAGCACTAGGGGCAGTCATGGAAATCAAAAATGTCGGCGTTGTCGGTGCCGGAACAATGGGCAGTGGAATCGCCCACGTCTTCGCTAAGTCCGGATATAGCGTGGTCTTGGTGGATGTGGAGGAACGTTTTCTTAATCGCGGAATGAAGACGATTCGCAAGAATCTCGAGCGTGAGGTTGCGAAGGAAAAAGTCACGGCCGAAACGCGAGACGCGGCCATCGCCCGCATTACACCGACCGTCAGCCTTATGCAGCTTGCGACGTGCGACTTTATCATCGAGGCTGCCAGCGAGCGCTTCGAAACTAAATCGGAACTATTCAAAGATCTCGATCGTCTCTGCCGTTCGGAAGTCATGCTGGCCTCGAATACCTCATCCATTTCGATTACTCGGCTGGCCGCTGTGACCGGTCGGCCTGACAAGGTCATCGGAATGCATTTTTTCAATCCTGTTCCCGTGATGAAGCTGGTGGAGGTGATTCGTGGCCTAACGACATCGGATGAGACATTCGCTACCGTGCAGGCCCTCGCCGAGAGACTCGAAAAGACGCCGGTGGAGGTGAACGACGCGCCGGGATTCGTCTCCAACCGCGTGCTTATGCCGCTACTCAATGAGGCCATGTATGCGGTGATGGAAGGCGTGGCAACTCCGGAGGCCGTTGACGAAGTGTTCAAGCTTGGAATGGCCCATCCGATGGGACCGCTCACATTGGCCGACTTCATCGGCTTGGACGTTTGCCTGGATATCATGCGCGTGATGCAGGCAGGCCTTGGCGACCCGAAATATCGTCCATGCCCGCTGCTCATTAAGATGGTGGACGCCGGCTGGCTGGGCCGCAAATCCGGCCGCGGTT
>Ga0310916_10000131_pt1 | contig 35166 bp, 23 predicted proteins | sample GREbulkMGLF176_FD_203444 | JGI IMG/M metagenome (GOLD analysis project Ga0310916, IMG submission 203444) | Lab enrichment of tropical soil microbial communities from Luquillo Experimental Forest, Puerto Rico - GRE.bulkMG.LF176 | ecosystem: Environmental > Terrestrial > Soil > Tropical forest >...
ACCGGCGCTGGCGACCTCCGCGACATTCATCACGGGCCAGGCGGTCATACCGGCAGCGGCCTCCGGCATGCCGGACCTGACCTTCCCGATGGCCACTCTGATATTCTTCCAGTTCGTGTTCGCAGCGATCACAGTGATCATCCTCGGGGGCTCGGTGCTGGGCCGCATGAATTTCGCGGCGTGGGTGGTCTTCTGCCCGGTGTGGATGACCCTGGTCTACACGGTCGGGGCATTTAGCCTTTGGGGTGGTGGCTGGCTTTCACAGCTGGGGGTACAGGACTTTTCCGGCGGCTACGTCATCCATCTCGCCGCCGGCACCTCCGGCTTTGTCGCTGCAGCCGTGGTCGGACCACGCCTGCAGCTGGATCGCGAGCAATTCCCGCCGAACAGCCTGCTAGTCACCCTGATCGGCGCCGGCATCCTGTGGCTGGGTTGGAACGGCTTCAACGGCGGCGATCCCTATTTTGCCAACCATGATGCGGGTGCTGCTGTACTCAACACCAACACCGCCACGGCAGTAGCCCTTCTCGTCTGGACCCTGATGGATAAGATGGCCTACGGCAGGCCGTCGATCATCGGCGCGGTCAATGGCATGATCGCGGGGCTTGTCGGCATCACTCCCGCCGCCGGTTTTGTCAATGGCTGGGGCGCCATCATCATCGGTATCGCTGCCGGCATCATACCTTGGTGGTCGATGAATAAGCTCCAGCGGACCAGGTTCATGATGAGGGTCGACGATACGTTGGGCGTCTTTTCCACGCACGGGATCGCCGGCCTGACCGGTGGTCTGCTGGTCGGCATCCTCGCCAACCCGGACATGCTCGAGTACATCGGCACTGAGAAGGACGCGCCCGGCGTCAGCGTTACCGGCTTGCTTTATGGCGACCCGGGAACCCAGCTCCTACTGCAGCTCGCAGGCGCAGCATTCATCATCGTCTACAACGCCATCGCGACATATATCATCCTGAAGGTGATCTCGATCTTTGTGCCGCTGCGCATGGCCGAGGCGCAGCTGGCGGTCGGCGATGACGCAGTCCACGGCGAGACCGCCTATGCGATCACCGTGGGGGAGCCAGCCGAGTAGCGATTACGGCACCGGGTCCGCCGTCGCAACCTCGGCCGCGCCAGGCAGCGGCGGCGGCGCCACGCTGACGATCTGCCGCTTCATCTGGCCGATCTCCGGCTCGTTGAGCGTCTCGGTCTCGAGCAGAGCCGCGGCGGTGCGGTCGAGCAGGGCGCGGTTACGCCGCAATATCGCGGTAGCCTGCTCGAAGGCTTGGTCGACAAACCGCCGCACCGCGCCGTCCACCGCGTGGGCCGTGTCTTCGCCATAGTTCCGCTCCTGCGGCACCGGGAAATTCGGTTGGAGGAATGGCGAACGGTCGCGATCGTAGGCGACATTGCCGAGCGCCTCGCTCATGCCGTAGCGCAGCACCATGGCGCGGGCGATGTCGGTAGCTTTGGCGAGATCGTCCGCCGCTCCGGTCGAGATCTCGCCGAATACCAGCTGCTCCGCGGCGCGGCCGCCGAGCAGCCCCGCCATCTTGTGCTCGAGTTCGGCACGGGTCATCAGGTAGCGGTCCTCCGTCGGCCGCTGTATCGTGTAGCCGAGCGCGCCCACGCCGTGCGGGATGATCGACACCTTGTGAACGGTGTCGGTCCCCGGCAAGGCCAGGCCCACCATGGCATGCCCGAGCTCGTGGTAAGCGACGACGCGGCGCTCGAGCGGATTGAGCAGCCGGTTGCGTTTTTCGAGCCCGGCGACAATGCGCTCGATTGCGTTGTTGAAGTCGCCCATCGTGACCGCCTCGGCGTTGCGCCGGGTGGCGAGCAAGGTCGCCTCGTTGACAAGGTTCGCCAGATCGGCCCCGGTGAAGCCCGGTGTCAGCGCCGCGATCTGCTCGGGGTTCACGTCGCCGGCTAGCCTCGCCTTTTTCAGATGCACCGCCAGGATCTGCTCGCGCCCTCCCTTATCCGGCCGATCAACCAGGATCTGGCGGTCGAAGCGCCCGGCGCGCAGCAGTGCGGGATCGAGGATCTCCGGGCGGTTGGTCGCGGCGAGCAAGACCAGACCGCTCGACGGATCGAAGCCGTCGAGCTCGGCGAGCAGCTGGTTCAATGTCTGGTCCTTCTCGTCCTGACCGCCGGTGCTGAAGGGGCCGCGCGCGCGGCCGAGCGCGTCGAGCTCGTCGATAAAGATGATCGCCGGCGCGTGCTGGCGAGCCTGCTCGAAAAGGTCGCGCACCCGCGCGGCACCGACCCCGACGAACATTTCGACGAACTCCGACCCGGAGATCGAAAAGAACGGCACTCCCGCCTCGCCGGCGACGGCCCGGGCGAGCAATGTCTTGCCGGTCCCCGGCGGTCCGACCAGCAACACGCCCTTGGGCGGCCGCCCGCCAAGCCGCCCGTAGGTCTTGGGGTCCTTCAAGAAGTTGACGATCTCGACCAGCTCGTCTTTGGCCTCGTCGACGCCGGCGACGTCGCCAAAGGTGACCTTGGTCTCTTTCTCGACATAGACCTTGGCGCGGCTCTTGCCGATCGTCATCAGCCCGCCGAGCCCGCCCTGCCCCATCCTGCGGATCGCGAACATCCAGATGCCGACAAAAAAGATCGCCGGCAGGATCCAGGAGAGCAGATCGGCGATCCAGTGGCTCTCAACGACCCCGCTATAGGTGACGCCGTGCTTGTTGAGGCTTTCGGCAAGTTCGGGGGGCTGAACCCGCGTCGTGACGAAGTCCTTCAGACCGTCGGTATCGGCCTCCTTGAGAGTGCCTTGGATCCGATTCTGGGTTATCGCGACCTCCTTTATTTTGTTTTCGTCGAGGAGGGTCTCGAAACGGCTGTACGGGATCGGCGTCAGCTTGGTGCTTTGCAGATAAAGGCTTTGGATGAACAGCATCAGAAGCACCGCAGCGATCACATACCAGAAGTGAATCTGCTGCTTCTTCTCCATGACGAGCCTCCTCGAGCCTTATTTCTGCGGCCCGACCCCACGGGAGACCGCATCCTCTATGTTATTAGGTGAGGGAATGCCGCCTCGATGCAAGGCTTGATCATTACAACACGCGGTTGAGACGTTTATTTACGATGGTTTTATCTGCAGCAAATCTACAGCGAGATCTCATCTTCAGGTTGTAGCGACGCTGCGCCCGTTAGAGGCGGGACCATCGGACCGAACCCTCTTTCGAACCGCGGACACCTCGACGGCCGGGGACGCTTGCCGGGCTTGGTGGCACGGTCGAGACATTACATATGAAATAGGCAATTTTATGACTCTGACAACACCTGTCTTGCCTCCAAGGCGAAGAACGGGATTTGGTATAAATTGTGAATGTCAAGATCGCCGCTCGCGGCATCACGATGAAGTGATTGCAGTTCAGCTATGCGCTTGAAAGACGCGGGGATGTGAACACCTAGGCTAGGCATATCAACGATGTCGAAAGACATCTCGGTGATACTCGCCTCCGCCGGTCCTCACGGCAATCGGGGGCATGAGGGACGGGGAGATCGATTGGTGAGCAAGTCACCTCTTCCGACAAGGCAAGCGCGCAAGGCTGCAGGTCTTGCGATGGTGATGGCATTGGCCGTCCTTTCGCGGCCGGCCTACGCCGCCCCGGCGAGCGGCAGCGACGCCGTCCAAGGGCTTTACGACACCCTGCTCAGCACGATGAAGAATGGCCGCACGCTCGGACAAAGCGGGCGCTTTGTGCAATTGGAACCGGTGGTTCGCCGGACCTTCGACATCGCCTCGATGGCGCGGCTGTCGGTCGGGCCGTCTTGGGCCACAATGAACGAGAGCCAGCGGCAGCAAGTCATCGACGGCTTTGGGCGTTACATCTCGGCGATCTACGCCGACCGTTTTGACAGCTATGCGGGGCAGAAGCTGCAGGTAACAGACGAGCAGCCTGCCGCCGCCGGTATCATCGTCCACAGTCAGATCGTCAAAGCGAACGGCGAGCCCGTCAAGGTCGACTATCTGATGCGCAAGAACGGCGATTCCTGGCTGATCGCCGACGTCTACCTCGATGGTGCCATCAGCGAGGTGGCGACCCGCCGTTCCGAGTTCGCCGCCATTCTGAAGAACGACGGCGTCGATGGCCTGATCGCGGCGTTGAACCGCAAGGCCGATGTGCTCACCCGGACTACCGCAAAGGCGTTTTAAGCCGCCTCGCGTGCCGTAGTTGGAGCGATCCGCCACGGCGTCAGAAACATCGCGGCAGGCTTGAGGGCTTCGCGTCGCGACAATTCACGGACTCCGAAGACGATTCTATCGTGCTGCGCGCGGCTGATCCGGGTGCAGGTGCCAAAGAACTTGTCCCAGATTGAAAGCACAGCGCCGTAGTTTGAGTTCGCCTGATTGAAGATGACTGAATGGTGGATGCGGTGCATGTCGACCGTGACCAGCACCGGCTGCAGCCAGCGCTCCACCCACTCGGGCAGACGGATATTGCCGTGCTGGAGGGACGCCATGCCGAAAACCGCGAGACCGTGGCTCACCACGACGACAACTGGAACATTGAGCAGAAGGATGGCGAGCCAATAAACCGCCGATGCGGCGACATACTCGATCGGATGATGGCGCATCGAGGTGGTGACGTCTACATCGGGATCAGAGTGATGCAGCGCATGAAAGCGCCAGAACAACGGCACCGCATGCTCGCACCGGTGCACGAGATAGCGCAGGAGGTCGAGCAACATGAATGCCGCTATGAAGCTCGCCCATCGGTCGGTGATCGGCCAAGAGGGGAACGCCGCGCCGGTTGCCGCCTGGAGCTGCAGCCGGAAGGTATCTGGCGGGCCGAAAATAAAAGCGGCGAGGACGATATTGAGCAGCCAGATGCCAATATTGCCGAGCCTTCGCCGCAGCGCCGGAAACTCTCGCTGCCGCCGCGGCCGGCAGAACTCCCATAGCGCGACGGCGAGTAGACTGCCGATAACGACGGCGAGAGTTACCATCGCTGCCTTCCCCGGCGGGTCGTCAGGTCAAGCTCCCCTGATGTATCGACCCTCCAGTTTCAGAACGGGCATGTGATGGTGGGTTTGCCGTTCCCCTGAGGCTGGAGCCCCTGAAACAGGAGAGGGAACGGCGCCGAGAGCAACGTCTCGCCAGAGGTCGTGACCGAATAGAATGCTGCCACCGCGGGAATTGGCTGACCGTTGCCGTTGGTCGGCAGGCTGGCGCACAAGCCATAGAAGGTCTCCCCATCCTTCGCAGCACCCCCACTGCAGGTGATGATGTTGGTGTTTGGGTCAAGCGTGCAGCGTTGAGGCTCCAGCGGCGCCGCGGTCGGCGCGAGCCCGATGGACGGGAATATGCCCGGAGGGTTCAGCGGCGTACCGAGATCGTTGGATAGGAACGCGCTGAAGACCGCCGTGTTGATCGGGCCCGGGAGTCCGACCGGTGTGGAGTTGCGAGAGTAGAAATACGCCGGATCGGTGTTAGGCGGGGGCGTTGCGCCGGTGACGAGCAGCGGGATCTCCACCCAGAGGATCGCGTGCGTTTGCGCCGACGTCGGCGACGTGCCAAAGACTACCGCGCAGTTTATGCCAATTTGAGACGCAGGACTTGAAGAGAAGCTGACTGTGACTGGGCTGCCGGGGGGGCTTTGGCCTGAGACAGTACTGGCCGAGCAGTCCCCGGCACTAGTGGCTATGAATTGCAGCGTAATCGGAACCGGAGTCTCGTGAAAGTTTCCCATCGCGTCCTTGCTCAAGACGGTCAATGGGAACGAGAATTGCGCGACAAGCTGGTTTTTATTGAAGGTTTGGCCATTCCGGAAGAGGTCGTCGTAGATGAAATAGACGTTCTTAGGGGAAGGGAGCCCCGTTGCCCCCTTGGGGCCGACCGCCACCGCATAGAGGAAGGCGTCCGCAGTGGTGTCGTAGAGAGGCGTCGCCGGCGCCGTCCCCGAGCTCTGCGAAATGAAGGCAAGCGGCGTCAAGGTCGATAACAGGCTCGACAATCCAGCGGGGTCGAGTGCGATTGAGGTCACAGCCGCATTGCCCGCTGTGACGCTGCTCCCCGGCGCGATATTGTTTTGCGCGCGAATCGCGTCCGGCGGGGCTTCTGTCAGAGCGGCTACCTGCAGGACTGCTTGGGTGACCGTGGGGAGCGTAGTACAGGAATTCATCTTGAGGATTGCGCAGAAGCCAAGCTGAGGTTCCCCAGGGGGACCGCTGAGAAGCGCCTGCAGGCTTCCCAAATCCATACCGCCACCCGCCCAAGCCGCTCCGGCGCCGTACAACCATAGAGCGGCGACCGCCCCGGCGAGACCAGAAATGTTCGAGGATCTAATTGACGCGCGCATCAGGCAGCTCCCGTTTTTCAAGCGGTGGGGCGAAATTCCGCTCGCCCGCCGGCGGATCTTGGCGAATTTCGGTTCAAATGCAACGAATTGTAATGGTTAACAAACAATTTTTGCAGATCTTGTTGCATTTGTTACGTTTTCAAGCGATTTTGATACGTTCGGTCACGTGAGGTTGCCCTCACGCTCCGAACAAAATATCGGCGGCGGAGTGACCCAAGTGTGAACTAGCTCACACACGATCGATAAAAAGTCGGATTTTTTTTACGCATCTTGCAAAGGGAGGCCAGGGATGAAGGGGTCGAAGGCGCGTCTGGATCGGATGGTTTGGTCATGGCTGTTGGCGGCGGCCGCTTGCCTCGCGTCCGGCGCCGCAATGGCGAGGTGCCCCGCCGCGAGTAGTATAGCTCCCGGAGACGGGGACGTTCCCTGTTACATGAAAGTCCAACCGATCGACGTATGTCTGATCGGAGGAACTTGCGCCCCGTTCAACACGACATCGCAGATCGGGCTACCCACCGGCGCTCCCGCGACAGGCACGACCCCGGCTATTCCGGCGGCGGGCTACTACTTCAACGCGATGGGCACGCAAGTGTTTGATAACGCGATGAGTCCGAACCCGATCGGCTTCACCGTCAATCCGAGCAGCGGAGTGGTCATCCCGCCAGCCCAAAACCCCCCGCAGACGGGGGGAGTTGACATCACCCGGGTGCTGATGAGGCATATCGGCGTTGAGTTGGTTTGGATGCCGATGACGGTGCTCAACACGTCAAATGCGAACTTCAACTCCCTGTCTGTTATGCCGACGACGACTACCGTGGCGAGCTGCAACGGGTTCATCTCGGGCACGACCCTCACGATCACTTCTTCGTGTACCGGAAGTCCCGGAACACTGGCTGTATCCGATGGGCTTTCGTCGTCGGCGGCCACGATTGCGGCCGGCACGATTATTACCGGGTTGGTGACCGGAACGGGCGGCGCCGGCACCTACACGGTCAACCCTTCGCAGACCGTAGGATCGTCCAGGAAACCAGTTGCGATCACGGCCTCGACCACCACCTTGAGCAGCCCCGATTTTCTGACCCTCATGGATCAGGCTGCACCCACGCCCCCAGCCACCACCCCGTGCGCCATCTTCCAAATGGTTGTCGACACGTCGGGTAACATCAGCCCCCCGTGCTTGGCTCCGAATACTATCGATACTTATTTGAGCGCAGACCCGACGACGGTCAACCTGGCCTACATCAATAATCTCCAACCAGCGGGCGCGGGGGGCACGCTCTACGGCTTCAGCTGGATCTGCAACAACGGCGTCGTGATCGGAGGAAATACCTTCTTTGCGCCCACTCCCTTGCAAGCCCGCCCGGACACGATCGCGCACGAGATGCTGCACGATCTCTGCCTCGACCATGTGTCGTACGGAGCCGGGCCCTGGGCCCCACCCACGCACCCGACCGCGAGCCCGCCCAGCTACGATGCGCCTTTCGGCGTCGCGCCGCCGATTCCCACCAATCCTCTACTTGGTGAGTGCGATTCGGCCTATCCGGCGTGCGGTGCCAACCTGATGACGACGGGCAGCCTTCGCACCGAACCGACGGTCCCCTGCGTGCTTGCTCCGCTTCTCTCGACGACGGTAACGCCGCCTTCGGGATGCTTGCCTCCCGCTAACGGTCTGACAGCCCAATCGCCGGGTTTGTACACCGGAACGGCCGATCAGGTGACGCCGCTCAACACGAGTTTCGGCTATGGGACGGCCACCCAACAGCAATTGCCGGTGTCACAGCAGCAAAAGGTGCTGGCAGGGTTTCCCCCAAGCGGGAGCGGGCTGCTCTTCTCCAACAATCCGGCCGTTATCCCGCCGATTCTATATAGCGGGTTAGTCAACCCGATACAGCATAGCGGGTTAGTCAACCCGATACCGCGCGAGACAACAAAGGCGCAGTTGGGGACCGGAGGCAGCTCTACCGACCGGGTGATCTTCGATCTGTCCGGCCCCGCCGACGGCACACCGGGAGAAACCCTTGTCGGCTGGGTCCTGACGCTACCCCAGGAGCAAACATTCGCCCGACACGGCGGTTTCGATATCCTCTCCCAATCTCGGCACGACCTCGTCCAGGACGTAAACTATTATCCGAGCTCCATCGATAATCCGCTTAAGCGGAACATCGCCTACCAACCGGGCGCCGACAATAATGTGGACAATCCAAGTATTGGTGCGGCGGATCCTAGCCCGTGCGCGTTCGCGACGGCGGAGTGTCTGGTCGTCAAGTTCCAGCCGCCGGGGCTCGGGGAGCATGACTCGATCAGCTTCTCGAAGAGCATCCTCAGCGGCGACGCTCCGATCACCAACGATGATCTGTGCAAGGCGAAAATCACCTACATCTTCAGCGACGGGTTCGTAACGACAAGCAATTTCGGCCGCTGCCCGGCGGCCTCGCTGCCGCTGATCGCCAGCTCGTGGCATCCGGACCTGTATGTTGCGCCGCATGTGGTCAAGTCGAACCTGCTCCTCGCAGGCCTAGGGACCAACCAGAGCCAGGGATGCACGCCAGACCCCGTTACCGGCCTATGCGGGGACCCATCAAAGACCCCGCCTAAGGACGTCGATCACACCCAGGAAGGGGGACAAACGGGAACCACGTGCAACAACGGAACCATCATGGGCACTATCCCAGGGCCCAATGTGACCGTGTCTCTCGGCCAGACATGCCACTACGCAAATTGTGAGTTCCTGGGGGCTCTGACGGTCAATGGAGGGAGTGCTTATCTCGATAACTGCGTGGTCGACGGCAACATCACCCAGATCGCCGGCACCCTCTCTCTCATCAATACACACGTCTCCGTAGGAAATATTCAGATATCCCAGGCGGCGAGCGCGTTCAGAGTTAATGGCGCCCAAATCGGCGGTAATTTGACGATCCAGGGCCTCGGCCCGAGCGCGCCGGGAACCTTCGACACGGTCTGCGGCACTCAGGTTGGCGGCAGTATAACAGTGAGCAACAACAACCAGACCTCGATCGAGATCGGGGGGCAGCCGACTTGCCCTGGCAATACGATTACCGGCCACCTCACCTGTACAGGAAACTTGCCCGCCCCAACGGGCGATCTGTCGGGGGGCGGAAACACAGCGAACGGCGGCAAGTCGGGCCAGTGCGCCGGTTTCTAGCCGCAACGGAGCGCGGGGCGAGGTAGAAAAAAGCGCCCCGCTGCCCCCCCACTACTCAAGCAATTGAGGCCTCGCTCGCTCTAGCCGCGCGTAGCAGCGCGCGCTCACCGCTTATTCGAACCCGGTCTTATTCGAACCCGGCTTTTTGCAATCCTTCGAGGAGGTGATCGATCCCGGCTTGATATGCGTACAGTCGCTGCACGGTGGTGCGCACAAAGGAAAGGTTCGGGTCGAGGCCTTTCAGATCGGCAAGCGCAGCTTGCGCTTCCTCGATCCGCCCGAGCTGGGCAAGCGCGGCAGCGGCATGAGTGAGACCAAGCGGCCAATTGCGGTTGAGCGTCCAGGACCGTCGGCCGGCCACGACCGACTCCTCGTAATTGCGGAGCTGGTAGTGAGCGCAAGCCAGAGCAGGAAGCCACATAAACAGGCGTGGATCACTGGGGCTCAGGCGAATCCCCTTCTCGACGAGCGGGACCGTCTCTTCAGGATGGCCGGTATAGGCCAGCATGTGGCCGAGCATCACGTGGGCAACGGCATAGCTCGGGTTCAGGTTGCCCGCCTCCCGGTATTCCGTCAATGCGCGATCGGAACGGCCCGTCCACGCGCAAACGAGGCCGAGCACAAAACGGGCCACCGGATACCGGGCGTCGAGAGCGACCGCGCGTTGCGCCAGCTCGTAGGCCTCGGCGTAGTTGCGTTCGGGATCCTCTGCCCAGGCAAGATAGGCTGCGTTGCACAGCGCCAGGGCCAACGCTGCGGTGGCCTGCGGATATTGAGGATCGATCGCCAGAGCGCGCCGGAAATAGGCCTGCGCCTCGATATTGTCCGCCTTGGTGTGCCGATAGTGGTGCCACACGCCGCGCTGGTAGAGCTCGTAGGCATCCTGGCTCTGTTGCCGCCGATCGGCGATGCGCTCGCGCTCGAATTTGAGGATCTCCGGCTCGATGGCGCCCGCGATGGCGTGGGTGATTTCGTCCTGTAATTCGAACAGATCGGTCAGGTCGCGATCATACCTCTCGGCCATGATGTGATGACCGGTATCGGCCCGGATGAGCTGCGCCGTGACGCGCACCCGGCGGCCCGATTTGCGCACGCTGCCCTCCAGCACATATCGCGCGCCTAATTCCTCGCCGACTTTTTTGATGTCGACGGTCTGGCCCTTGTAGTTGAAGGTCGAGTTGCGGGCGATGACCGGGAAAGCGCGCCAGCCGGCGAGCATCGCGATGATGTCCTCGGTGATCCCGTCGGCAAAGAATTCCTGCTCCGGGTCACCGCTGAAATTGACAAAGGGCAAGACGGCGATAGCGCGGCGGTCGTCAAAGACCGGGGGGCCGGCAGAAAACTTCGCGGCAGCGGCCACGAGTTCTTCCGACAGCTCGGCCATTTCGCCGGCCATCCGGTAGACCCTGATCGGTCTTGCGATGTTCTTGAGATCCTGCGGACCGAGATCATCGAAATTCAAATCGACTTTTTCGGCGACTTGGCTATAGACGATCTCCGATACGTAGACGCTGCCCGGCTTGGCCAGCGCCCCGACCCGCGCTGCGATGTTGACGCCGTCGCCGAACACGTCGCCTTCTTCCACGATCACGTCGCCCAGGTTGATGCCGATCCGCATCGCGATCCGCTCTTCCTCGGGCAACGCCTGGTTCATTTCTGCGACCGCATCGCGCAGCCCGGCTGCGCAACGCGCGGCCTCGACGGCGTCGTCGAAGTCGACGAGCACCAGCTCCGCGGTCTCCTTGAAGACATTTCCGCCGAATTCGGCGATCTGCGGTTCGACGATCCCGGTTAGAAAGCGCCGCAGCTCGGCAAAGCTTTCCTTCTCATCGCCCGGCAGCAGCCGGTTGAAGCCTGCAACCATGATGGCTGCGGATCGGCGCCGGACGCGCCCAATATCCTCTGACACGGTCTTTTGCACCTGCCTCAGGTGCGGCAAAATGCTTCGCGGTTGATCAGTCAAGTGTGAACTAGGTCACACTTGACTGACATTTGCCTGAAATTAACAAAAGATTTCGATACCCGGAAGCGCGTATCGAAACGGGATCGGCTTCCGCGATCCGTCGACAACACCGTCGGGGTGGAATTCGTCTGCAACAAAAAGACCGGGCGAGCATCAGCCGCCATAGCGCCGTTCGAGCTCTGCGGCAAACTCAGCCTCCGGCAGAAAGCGGGTACCGCCGAGCCACATTTGGTTGACCTTTCCGTTGCGCCCGCGAATGCGCCGGACCTCCTCGCCATGGCGGGCAAAACCATTGGCGAGGGTGAAGCGGCCGCGGTCCTCGTCGGAAACCGAAATCTCGCCGGCATCGGTGAAGGGGTTCGGAAGCGACGGGACAGCGACCATTACCTTCTCACCCATCGGCACAAGATCGACGGCACCCCAGAGCGCCCACCACCGGCCGGTCCAGTCGCGAATCTCGCTGGCCGGTGCCCCATACTTGGCGAAGGTCGCCAGGATGTAGATCGCTCCGTCCAGCCACCGATCCGCGATTTTCTCCACCGCATTGGCAACCAGCGCCACCACGAGCCCCGTTTCCGGCAGCACCGCGGTGCGGCTGGTGAAGCCTTGAAAGGCTCCGCCGTGACCGAACCACTCCCACTCGGCCGTGCTGCCGCTGCCGATACCAAGGCCATAAAAGCGCTCGATACTGGAATGCGGATCACGCCACTGCGGGCGTATCATTTCGCGTCGGCTGGCGACCGCCAGGACGCTCTCCTCTGCGGCGGGATCGAGTTGCGCGAACCAGCGTGCAAGGTCCCCCGCAGTGCTGACGAAGCCTGTCGCCGGGGCGAGCGCGTTGGTCGGATTGTCTCCCGGGATGACCACGCGCCGGCCGAGCGGGAGCTTGCCGCTGTGGCCCCGAGCGACGGGCGCTTCCCCGTCGATAGGCATATCCGGCTCGGTTTCGCCGAGCCCAGCAGGGTAGATGATCGCGTGCTTAATCCAGCGGCAATAGGGCACTCCCGTCACCGCTTCGATGAGGAGGCCGGTGAGGCCATAGCCGTGGTTCGAGTATTTGAAGCGGGTGTTTGGCTCGATCACCGGTCCCGCGGCAAGATCGGCGCGCAGCTCGTCCGCGCTGAGGAATGGGCGCTGGTCCTGCCACTGGCCTCCATCGGTGCCGTCACGAACGATACCGGCGCTATGAGAGAGGAGCTGCGCGACCGTGGCCGCCGCGACCGCCGGATGGAGGCCCTCGACATGCTGCCCGATGGTGTCGTCGAGGCCGAGCCTGCCTTCTTCGCGAAGCTTCATGACGCCGGCAGCGGTGAAGCTCTTCGAATGGGAGGCCACACGAAAACGGTGCCGCGGCGTCATGGTCTCGCGGCTGACGAGTTCGGCGAAGCCGAAGGCACGCTCGAGGACGATCCGGGCCTTGTGAGCCACGGCAATCACACAGCCCGGCTGCTCGGTATCGCGCAATTGGTATTCGAGCCATTGCGGGATGTAGTCGAGAGCGGGCTTCAACCAGTCATGCATGTGCTGCCTCTGTCCGGCCTGTAAGGTCCCTGCCGCTCCCCGGCCGGCGCGTGAACATTTGAGTGCCGCGAGGCCGATAGAGTTGAACTGTGACCAATCGCCTGGTCACTCGGGGAGGTGTGCCCGGCGGAGCAGATCAAGGTCAGCCTGCAAGCGGGCCGAGTCGGCGAACCGGATTCTGCGCAGGCTCTCGAGGCGAAAACGTGGGGCCGCGCCGACCAGACGGCGCACCGCTTGCGCGGCCTCGTCGTTGCGACCCAGGCGGGCGCAGCCCAACGCTTCGACCCAATGTGGAAAAGCGAAATTCCGGTTGCCCTCGATCGCCTTGCCCGCGTGTGAGACGGCCTCGTCGAACCGGTCGGTCAACAGGCAAGCCAAGCCAAGAGCGGCCGCCGCATGGTAGACGAGAGGTTCCATCGGGCTCAGCCGCAGCGCCTTCTCGGCGTGCTCGATCGCCTTGTCATAGGCGCCGCACAAGCATTGCGTCAGCGCGCCGAAGCCGAGGACAATGGCGGACTTTGGGTTGATCATCGTGGCACGATCGACCGCCGCCAGCGCCGAGTCATGATCGCGGGTTAAGGCAGCACGCACGGCTCCCCCGACCGCGAGCGCCAGCGGAGCATCGTCGCCTCCGGCGATCGCCACCCGGGCCAGGCTCTTTGCCGCCTCCCGGTCGTCGTCCTCCCCGCCCGGCCAATTCATCAAATGGCGCTGCTGCCGGCACCACGCCGCCAGGGCGTTGGCGAGCGGATCGCCGGGGTCGGTTTCGAACACCAGCCCGAGTAGACGCAGCGCCTCTTGATTGTCTTCCGCGGTCTCGGCAAAGGTCGAGGGTATCGCGCGACAGACCAGATCATAGACGTCCTGGCTCGCCTCCGGCTTGCGTCGGGCGCGCTCGACCTCGGCGCCGCGCAGCACCGGGCCGACCGAGCCGATCAGGGTTTCGGTAATCTGGTCCTGCAGTTCGAACGAATCTTCGAGCGTGCCGTCGAACCGCTCGGCCCACAGATGCTGTCCGCCCGCCGCCTCGACAAGTTGGCAGCTGATGCGAACCCGGTTGCCGGCCTTTCTGAGGCTCCCCTCGACCACATAGCGGACCCCGAGCTCACGGGTGAGCTGCTTGGAATCCGCCGCTTTTCCCTTGTAGCTGAAGCTCGTGTTGCGAGCCACGACGGAAAACCACCGGGCTCGCGCCAGCTCGGTGATCAAATCCTCGGCAACACTGTCGAGAAAGAACTCGGCTTCGGCGTCGCCGCCGAGGTTCTGGAACGGCAGCACCACCAGCCCCGGCCTTTCCCCCCGTGCCGCGGCTTTTTTGGGCGCCGTGCTCGCCGGCGCCGCCGTCGGCGTATCCATCACGACACGGAAGGCGCGGACCGGGCGAGCAACGTTTTTAACCTGATGCTCTCCCAGGTCTTCAAAGGCGATCGACAGCCGATCGCGGACCTGGTCGCGCACGGCCCGGCTGACGTTGATCCCGCCGGGGTCCGCCAAGCCCTCCATGCGCGAGGCAGTGTCGACCGCCTGCCCGTAAATCAGGTCGCCGTCGGTGACGACGTCGCCCATCGCGATCGCCGCGCGAAACCATATCCTGCGGTCGGCGGGCATCTCTTCGGTGTGTTGCGGCATTTCGCTTTGCACCTTCATCGCGCAGCGCACCGCATCGACGACGCTGTTGAACTCGACGAGCAGACCGTCGCCCATGGCGCGCACGATGCGGCCCTTGTGGTCGGCGATGGTCGGGTCGAAGAGGTTGCGCCGGATGGCGTTCAGCGCCGCCAGGGTGCCTTCTTCGTCGATCCCCATGAGGCGCGAATAGCCGACGACATCGGCGCACATGACGACGGCGAACCTGTGCTCTACCCCGGAACCGCTCACCTCGCAGCAGTCTCCCTTCGCCGGATTGCTAGTCCGCCATCTTAACAGCGCAAAGGGGAATAATGCTTTAAGAAACTTTCCGCACGGCGGCTTGTGCGCCCGGCCAAGCTCAGACCGTGATCGCCGTTCCGTCGAACTTGGTGATGGTAAAACCTTCGAAGTCCTCCCCGACGTAGTTGTTGCGCTGGTCGCGAAGAACGCTAATGGCCACGGCCTCCCCGAGCTGCAACCCCCACTCGTAATCGGACCGCCAATGAATCCCGGCAAAATCGCGTGCCTGCCCAATGTTTGAGGCGAGTTTGTTGATTTCGCCGTTTACCGTTATGTCGTTGGTATCCGTGTCCCGGTACGGGAGCAGACCCGACCCATCCTCGTTCGCTGTGACTATGGTGCCGTTGTTGAGTGTGTTGAATTGGACGCTTCCGTCGAAGGCGGCCTTGAGGATTGTGGCGCACGCCCCCGCCATCGTCGCGTGACCTTGCGGATAGGAAGGATGCTGCGGCGATCCCTCGGGAAACGCTTGAGGCAAGAAATAAGTGCCATAATTTGAATGCACGTTTGCCAACGTCGCGGAATTCAGTATGTCGGCCTGGACGGGATAGTGCGCCTGCCGGTCGCGGTCATATGGACCAATCCGCCGTAAGCCTCGGGTCTCAAGGCCCGATGCACAAACCATTTGGCATACCAAGCGGCCTTGCAGGCGCGTTGTTTGGCTTCGCCGAGCAAACACAGGAAATGCGGCACGCCAAACGTGGCAAACCCGATCTGCGTCTTGTGTCTCGTGTATGGGTTGCCTTGATTGAGCGGCGCGTTTTGCTCAAACAGCCAAATTCCCGCATTGTAGAACGATATCAGCAGACCGGCGTTGGGGTCGGCGTGCACGTAGACTGTGAGATCTCGACCAGTACAGGTGTAGCGCGGTGCGCTCTCGAACTTATTAGAAGCGAACGGGCCCGCTCCATTCTGAACGTTCAGCCAGGACGTATGGCCCGTCATGTAGTTGATGCCGGGGACATACATGCGCATCGTCCCGCTCAACGCATAGGGGCCGTAATTGAACGGCTTCAGCAGAAACTGCGATACGTAAGGCCCGATAAGATCCTCGCGCGTGAATCCCCGGAACAAGCTTGAAGGGGTGATGCCATTAAACCGGGGCAGACGAGCTAACTCGGCCGCCGCGGCTCGCGTCAGTGGATTGGATTTATAGTCGAGAAAATTCACATCGCGGCAAAGCGCCATCCAGTAGAGTTCGATCGCCTGGTCGGCGAGATCTCGGCTCGCGACCGGGGGAAATGCCGGGATTGCTAATTGGTGCGAATCGGTGCCTTCGAGGTCGAGGGCCACACCCGCCAACGGATTAACGAGTGGAGTGTTGCCGCCGAGCGGAACATCTTCAAACGCCGTCGCGGTGCCCTCGCGCACTGCATCCAAAAGCTTGCCATAGGCATCCGCAACCACCTCGCCGCTCGGAGCGTGCGGCAAACCCTTCGAGAAATTCCCAATGAAGTTCGGATAGGTCTGCTCGTCGCCGTTGGCGGTCTGGGTCGGTACGGCGATGTTTGCCTCTGCACGCGCGGCCTGAAGGCGATTCTGATACGAATCGAGAACCCGGTCTGCGCTACCGCTGGCGATACCGCCGGCCCGTAGTTGACCCGCCTTTGCCGATGATCCGGAAGTAACCGCACCCGACGCCAGGGTCAGCGCCGCCGTACCTCGAATCCGGGTCAGAAATTCCCTACGCGTCGGTGAACTGTTCTCAAAGGAGCAGGCAACAGGCTCCGGCCATGAGACTTGGTTACTCATTTTAACATTACGAATCGTCAGTTAATCACTTGTTTGCCGATTAATATAAGCGAAAAAAATGAAAAAAGGCAATTGCTTTTCCAAACATAATTTTGGCGGCCGAGTCGCGGCAACTGCGGCGTCGTATCGAAATAATTCGGTTCAATGGCTGGCTGGCGAAGCCTGCTAAACAACCAACGCGCGATCGGTTTTTTGGCGCCAGTAACTAAATATGTCGTCAATCGTCTGATCAAGGGATATCGTCGGCTCCCATCCCGTGGCGAGCTTCAGCTTGGTGCAATCGGCCCAGATGATCGGTTCGTCGGTCGGCCGAAGCAGTTTGGGATCAACCTCAGGGACTATATCGCTCCGGGTCGCGCGCTGGAGGACCCGTGACAGCAGCGCGCGCATCGGATAGGCGGTCGAACCGCCGACATTATAAACCTCGCCGCTCTCGCCGCGGTCGAGCAGAAGGATCAGGCCCCGATTGAGGTCGCGTACGTCGACAATAGTACGCCGCGTCTCGAGGTTGCCGACCCGGATCACATTAATTTCGGGATGGCGTTCGAGCCAGACCGTACGGCGCACGAAGTCGGATAGTGCGTCGCCGACCTTGCGCGGGCCTGTGCAATTGAAAATTCTTACCCGCACCGCATCGAGCCCGAAGCCGGCCCAATACTGGTACGCGAGCAAGTCGGTCGCCACCTTGGACACGCCGTAGGGATGCAGCGGAAGCAACGGCGCACTTTCGGAAACGGGCGCTCTCGCTGGATCGATCGCCCCATATTCTGCCGACGATCCAGCAACCACGACGCGAACCTTAGTGCCGAGCCGTCGCACCGCCTCCAGGACATTGGCGGTGCCAATTACATTGGTCTCCAATGTCTCGATCGGACGTTGCCACGACACTGCCGGATAGCTCTGCGCAGCCAGATGAAACACCACGTCGGGGCGGAAATGCACCAGCGAATCGTAAACCGAGCACCAATCCCGAATATCGACCTCCTCGAGCGGGAGGTCCGCCAGGTCGGCGGGATCAACCGTCGGCTTGTAGTAGCTCGCCAGTACATCATGACCGGCGGCAACGAGCGCGCCGCCCAACTGCGACCCCATCATACCACCGCAGCCACTGACCCAGATCCGCATTCGATGAATTCCTCTCAGGAACGTTCCAGAGCCGCGACAACTTGCGCTATGAGGAGACGGCCGCGATGACCCGGTCGAGGCAGGCCATCTGTTCGTCCCAGCGGTAATGCGCTTCCGCGGCGGCCCGAGCCTTGCGCGCCATCGCTGCGCGAAATTCGCCGTCGCGCAATAGGCGGACGACGTGGCCGGCGAATTCCCTTGCGTCGTCCGCCGCCAGAATACCCTCTCCATGGGGAACGACCGTGGCGGTCGCGGCCGCTTCAGAGGCGACGCAGGGTAGCCCCATGGACAGGGCCTCGAGCAGCTTGTTCTGGATGCCGCGAGCCATTCGCATTGGTGCCACAAACACCTCAGCCTCATCCAGATATGGCCGGGTGTCCGGAACCCGTCCGGTGACGGCCACGCCGCGTTTTTTCGCCAAGCGTCGCACCGCCGCGGCCGGGCGGCTGCCGCAAATCGTTAAGCCTGCTTCGGGAACTTGCCTTTGGACGATGGGCAGGACCTCGTCGCAAAACCAAGCGACGGCATCGATATTCGGGAAATAATCCATCACCCCGGTAAAAACGATCGATCCGGGCTGCTTCGCAATGCCTCTCGAACGGAAATACTCGAGGTCTACTCCATTGCCGACGAGACTAACCGGGACACTGGGAATCAGGCGTTCGAAGTCGCGTTGCTCGGCTGCCGTGCACACCAGCGCATGAGAGAACGTGCGGGCGATATGCCGCTCGTACGCGAAGAAACGCCGCTGCTCGATCGCATAGACCCAGCGCAATGGCGACCGCGATCGAAGCGCGAATTGGCCCCACCTCGACGAGTCGAGTTCGGCGAATTGCATAATTCGGGGCACCTCCGGGAAATGCTCGGCATATTGTGCGACATTGCAGCTGTAGACCATGATCAGATCGGGCTGCAGCTCAACAAATTTTTTGCGGATGGCATTATGCAGTTTCGTCTCGTCGAACGCAGCCACCGAAAGCGGTTCCCTGACGAACATCGCCTTGAGCGCGCGCAGCTTGCTCGTCCATCCGATCACCGGCACCGCAGTAACGCTCTGTGCATAGCGGCGCAGACCGGGAATATTATCGAGATCCGGTTTGCCGTCGGCCAAACAGAACACGTGCACCTCATGCTTTGCCGAAAGATGGCGAATCTCGTTGAAGGTGGTGATTTTATCCCCCCGATCCGGCGGGAAAGGAACACGCTGGCATATAAAGAACATTCGCATCAATAACTCCGCGCGGTCCGATTGTAGCCACCGAGCAAAGCTCTTACCTGGATCGTCCAGACTCTGGGTTGGTCGTTGAGAGCAAATGAACCCCCGCAGGATCTCGACCTTATCGCCAAATCATAAAGCTCCCATTGCGTAGGCGATGCCCCTTGGCCGGCGCTTGACGGAGCGGGGGGGAGTGGGTAGAAGGGAGCCGCGCGGCCCGAAAGTGGCCGCGCAAGTCGTTCCGGGTAGCGTTGGATCGAGGTGCGCCATGGCGCGGAGATGTACAATCACTGGCAAAGGAGTCCAAGTCGGACACAACGTCAGCCATGCCAACAATAAGACCAAGCGGCGCTACCTGCCCAATTTGCAGCGAACAAGCGTCCTCTCGGACGTCCTCGGCCCGATCCGGCTGCGCATTACCGCTGCGGCGATCCGCACAATCGAGCACAAGGGCGGCATCGACGCATTTGTGCGCGATACCCCGGACGGCAAGCTGTCACCCGAGATCCGGCGGCTGAAGCGCCGGATCGCTGCTGCAACCGCGCGTGGGTAGGCGCTGTCGGTCCCCCTTCGGGTTGCCCGCCGGCCTCGCGCACCCGGGTTAACACATTGTCGGACCTTTATAGGCTCGGCCCGATCGTGTCACGCCTTCTTCCTTCCTCCCCGCCTGAGGGGCTCTGATGCACCGGACGCGCTCAAGTGCCGCTTAATATTCGATCTCCGCGTTAGGCCCAGCCCCGACGAGGATGGGACTGATCACTTTCGCAGATAATCGAGGGCGAACGAAACAGCATTCACGCACCAGGCTCCGGTTCCACTGTGCGGAACATACTCCATCGACCAGCCCTCGGCTTTCGCGAAACGAGACGATCCTCTAAGCCCGGTGGGCGCTTTCTTCCTTCCGTATCGGGCACTGCACTGACAGGAATGAGCCTCGCGTCCCCATCTTCGTAGACCCGACTATGCGATTCGGAGGCAACTCGTTTCTGAGGTGAAGTATCGCATTGGCGCTGAGCTGGCCACGCGCGCCCGTGACAAAATTGTGCCAACCGCTGCAGTTTATTAAAACCTGTCCGGACCACCTGACACAGATAAATAAACCTACTGCGCGGCCCTGCGAAGCAACCCGATTACCTCGCCGACGACAGTGGCGACTGAAAAATCGACTAGAGGTATCCGAAATGTCGGAACACTGCGACCCAATTAGGTGTTGCCAGTGTTGAAGACTGCTCTCGTAAAGGCAGTGAAGCCTATTATCGAGAGGGAGGTAGACCGTGACACATGACATCAAGTTGATCCGCAGGGATGGTTCTGTACGGAGTTTTCGCCTCTATGATCGACCGACACCAAAGGACGGGGACATCATTACGCTACCCGTTGATGGTCAGCTGACGAAAGCACGCGTAAGCGCCCCGCCGGAAAAACCAGATTTGGTTCAATCGGTTGATGCGCGGAGCCGTTGAAATTTAGCGATCAAATTGCGCCGTCGGGCTGCTGAGACAGAGTCATCGTGGCCGTCGTTCCGAACCCGACCGAAAGGTTTGTGACGAGCTTGGCACGGGCGGATCACTAAATTGTTGGTACAAACTGTCTAGTCGAGCGGAACGCAGCGCTCAATCGATTGTTCACCGGGTAGGGAGGGTTTCAAATGTCGCGACATTCGACATGCAAGAGGCTGCCTTGCACCGCTGGCCTGCTCGGGCTGGTGGTGGCGGTGTCCGGCGCAAGTACGGCTTCCGCGCAAAGCGTGAATGACATGGTTCGCACTCTAAATAACGTGCTGAACCCCGGCGATGCTCAACGACTGGAGGACCAGGCCCGTCGGAGCGGTCGGCCGCAGGAGGAGCGTTACTGGCGCGACTATCGTGCCGGGCTCGAGTCTCCTGGCCGGTACCCCCGCGAGTATCGTGACCAAGATCCTAGGGACTATACCGGCCGGTACGACTACCGTGACCGGCGCGGCGACCCTTTCCAGGCGAGAGCGGCTACCAGCGTGACTATGGCAACCAACGAGATTACCGCTACTATCCGCGCTGAGAGCTGAGAGATTAGGCAACATAGCTGACGATTAGGCTGCATCGTCAAACCGGCCGGCTATGCCGCCGATTATGGCGGTGTCATCCCGACAGAGGCCCGGGTCGGAGGGTGAGGACCAAGCCGGATCGCCGCAGTTTTTGCGGTTAGGCTCAAACCCGCACGAAGGAGCTGTGTACCAAGCGAGGACCCTCGCGTAGCAAACCCCCAACACGTTCGGACGGAAGGTGGGCGAATTGGCGGAAACGCTGGCATCCGGCAGGATCCTGGTGCGCATTTGTCCGATCTGGCTTCCCGAATTCGTGAGCTTGTGCAAGAAGGCCGTTTACAGCTGGCTCAACGACCATGCCGCCACTATGGGTGCGGCAATCGCTTATTACATGGTCTTCTCCCTTGCGCCGATGCTGGTCATGGTGATCGGGGTCGCCGGGCTCGCCTTCGGCAGGGAAGCGGCGGAGGGTGCCCTGTTCGGCGAACTCGCCGAACTGATCGGTCCGGAGAGCGCGGAAGCCGTGCAAGCTCTATTGAAGAGTGCGAGCGGCACGCGATCCGGGATCGTAGCGACCGCGATCGGCATCGGCACATTAATAATCGCCGCCACTGCAGTACTCGGCCAATTGCAGTCGGCTCTAAACGTAATCTGGAAGGCTCCGGCGAGGGGGAACCTCGGCGTGTGGTATCTCCTAAAGTCGCGTCTGCTTAGCCTCTCAGTCATCCTGGTGATCGGCTTTTTGCTGCCGGTGTCGCTAGCGATTAGCACGGCCTTAGCAGCGTTCAGTGATTATCTTGACCGGCTTCTAGCGGGGCTCGCAACGATGCTGCGCCTCGTTCACCTAACACTCTCATTTGGTTTCACGACCGTGCTCTTCGCCACGATTTTCAAAATACTCCCGGATCACCCGGTGGAGTGGCGGGAGGTTTGGCTCGGAGCGGCTGTAGCTGCCCTGCTGTTCACGGTCGGCAAGCATTTGATTAGCCTTTATATTGGAAGCAGCAACATGGCGTCCACCTACGGCGCTGCAGGTGCGCTCATCATGGTTTTGGTGTGGGTCTATTATTCCGCGCAGATCCTCTTGCTCGGCGCCGAGTTCGCGAAGGCCCACAGCGATCAAAGGCAGGCGCTCCGCCAACTTGGGCAGACCACGCGGATTGTTAGTTAGCCTTACAGTTGCCGCATGACAGAGCCGCCATTCGCATCAAATTGAAGCTAGACGACCTATCGACGGATTAATAGCGGCGCCAAGGTACAGACCGAGTTCGCCGCGATAGATTGCCTCGACGCGATGCGGCAAATGTACTGGGCCGTGCTCGATGGTAAGAAAGGCAAGCGCGATCACCTCGGGAATAACACGTTTGCTCGTTCGTTGCCGCTTTGGGGATTGGGATGCGGGTTCGATGGCCTTTCCTGACGATCGCGTTGGCGATGGCGGTGGTTCCCGGCCCATCAGTGCGTGCGGATATAAATTACCGCGCCGAGATTACCGGCGTCGAGGATAGCGAACTCGCCGATCTATTGGACAAGATCTCCGAGCTGAAGACGCTCCAGGACAAGCCCCCGGTTTCGGAGGAGGCGTTACGCCGGCGCGCCGACCGCGATCTCGGCCGGCTCGCGGACGCCGCGCACAGCCTCGGCTACTGGGATGCGGAGTTCTCGTACGACATCGACACAGAAGCGGAGCCGGCAAAGGTCACGGTTACGGTCAAGCCGGGACCGCTCTATCATGTCGCTTCGGTCGAGGTGCACGGGCCCGGCGGGCAGCCCCTCGCAGTCCCCCGAGACGAAAAGAAACTGCCGCTCAAACCCGGCGACCCGGCACGCACTGCTCCGGTGGTGGCGACCGAGACCGCGCTGCTGACGGCGCTCGGCGATAGCGGGCATCCCTTCGCCAAGGTCGAGAACCGCCGCGTCGAGATCGACAAAGACACGCAGACGATGGACGTGACCTACACTCTCGATCCCGGGCGTGTGATGCGCTTTGGGCCGCCGGAGATCAAGCGGCTCGAGCGACTCGATCCCGACTATGTCGAGGGCCGCATCCGCTGGCAGCGCGGCGAGATCTACGATGCGAAAAAGGTCGAGGAAACGCGCCGCGCGTTGATCGAATCCGGATTATTCAGCACGGTGCAGATCACTCCGACGGTCGATCCCGAGAATCCCCAGGATGTGCGGATGACGATCGATGCGACCGAACGACTGCATCGCACGGTCGGCGCCGGGCTTGCTTACAACACTAGCCAAGGATTCGGGGCTCGCGCCTTCTGGGAAAACCGCAACCTATTCGGCTATGCCGAAAATCTGCGGCTTTCCGCCGAGGCGGGCCAACAGCTCGACGCGTTCCGCGTGAATTTTCGCCGTCCGGATTCTTTGGCGGTCGATCAGGACTTCCTGGCGACCGCCGAGGCCGCCAACGACATCCCGGTCGCCTATCGCAGCCGCCGCGCGATCGCCACAGCCGGGATTGAGCGCCGCTTTGATCACCTGTTAACCGGTGGAGTCAGCTTCGAGATCGAAAAGGCGAACGTCGTCCAACTCGCCGATGTCACACCGAGGACCGGCACGCAGCGTTACGAGCTGGTCGGCCTGCCGGCCTACCTAAAACTCGACGAGACCGATAATTTGCTCAACCCGACCACCGGCTATCGCGGGCAGCTGAACGTCACACCCGCCCATACTTTCTCGGGCTCGCACCTAACGTTCAGCACGAACCTGCTTTCGGGCAGCACCTATTGGGCGCTGGGTCCCGAACAACGTGCGGTCCTCGCCGGCAAAGTCGCGCTCGGCTCGCTCGACGGCGCTCCGCTGTCCCAGCTTCCCTCCGACCAGCGAATTTATGCGGGCGGAGGCGGATCGGTCCGCCCTTACGGCTATCTAATGGCGGGACCACTCGCCCCCAACAATGTTCCGATCGGCGGAAGGTCGAGCCTGGTGCTCAATCTTGAAACCCGCATCAAGATCACCGAAACCATCGGCGTCGTCCCGTTCGTTGATGCCGGCAGCTATTACGAGAGCCCGATGCCGCAGCTCGGCCGCACCCTGCTTTACGGCGTAGGCCTGGGTGCGCGCTACTACACCGGATTCGGGCCGCTACGGCTCGATCTCGCGACCCCGCTGCACAAGCGCCACGGGGACTCGCCGATCCAGGTCTATATCAGCCTCGGTCAGGCGTTCTAATGCGAGGGGCGGTGAAAGCGCTTCGCTGGTTCGGTGGCGCGCTCGGCCTGCTAGTCGTGGTTTTGCTTGCCGCATGTGGCCTGGCGCAGACTCGAGCTGGTCAGGTTTGGCTGGCAAGGGCTATCGCGCAAGCCGTCAGCAGCCCGGATTTCTCGGTCACAATCGAAGGGCTCGGCGGGACCGTGCCGTTCCGCCCGAGGGTCGACCGGATCGAGATCGCCGACCGCGACGGCCCTTATCTCGCCTTGCATGATTTCGGGCTCGATATCTCGGCAGCCGATTTACTGGCCGGCCGTCTGCACATCCGGTCGCTGAGCTTCGCCGAGATCGATATGGCGCGGTTGTCTACTGCACCATCAACGACGCCGTTCACCGAATACCTCAAAGTCCCGCATCTACCGATAGGCGTCGTTCTCGACCTGGTTTCGATCGGCCGGCTGGTGCTGGCTCCAACAGTGTTGGGCGAGCGCCTCGTCGCGACCGTGGACGGGAATGCGCAGCTTCTCGGCGGCCCCCAAAAGGCAGTCGAAGCGCACTTGCGGGTCGATGTGCCCGAGCTCCCGACGCTTGGAGGGCCGCTCGGTAGCCGCCTTGCTGGCTCGGCATCGCTGGCCGCCCAAGTAACGGGCACCGAGAGCCGCCCCGAGCTCGTGCTGAATTTGTCGGGAGCCGGCTTTCGTTTCGGCTCCGCAGGGGCGGAGCATATCGAGGCGAATGTCTCGGCCGCGCCAACCGGCACCCTCGACTCGCCGAACACGCGGATCGAATTTGGGGCGAAGGGCCGGGTAGAAGGGCTCTTCGCACCTGAAGGAATTGCGGTCCCGCCTGAACTCGGGCGCGACATCGACTGGTCGCTTGCCGGCAATACAGTTCGCGACGGCAGCACCGTCGATCTGACCCGCCTATCGGTCGACGGCCTCGGCATCGCACTGACCGGCGCGGCGCAGATCACCGAACTGGGGCGGGGCATCGAAGGACAGCTCCGTTTAGCCGTCGCCGATGTGCGACCCTTCTCCGGCTTCGTCGGTCACCGGCTTGCTGGCTCGCTAGAGCTTTCCGCCGAAGCCGCGAGGGAGACCGCGGGGGGCTTCAACGCGACGCTCCAAGGCACGGCAAACGGGGTCCGGACCGGTATCGCGGCCGGCGACGCATTGCTCGGGGACTCTGTGACGTTGACCGGCTTTTTACGGCTCGACACTGATGGCAGACTGATCGTAGACCAGCTCGCGATCGCCGGCGCCGCAGCGAACCTGTCAGGGGACGGGAGGTTTGACCCCGCTTCGAACCAGGTCGCCGCATCGCTCGCACTCGAATTGCCGCATTTGAAGCCCTTCAGCACCGCGCTCGGCACCGAGTTGGCGGGTGCCGTGTCAGCCCGCATCAATGCCGAGGGAACGCTCGATCACCTGCGGCTCAGAAGCGAGATCAAGGGGGACGACATCGCCGCCAGCGGAGCAAGGCTCGACCGCCTGCGGCTTACCGGAGAGGTCCCCGATCTCTCAGAACCCAAGGCGACGCTCGATGGCCCCTATCGCGCATACGGCCTCGACGGGACACTGGCGCTCGCGGCCGAGCTCAGCGGCGGTTCCGAGATAGCGCTGCCGCGCTTTCGGCTCACGGCAGCCGACAGCGCGGTCGAAGGCAGCCTCCGTGTCGCCGTCGCGACCGGTCTGGTCCGAGGCTCGATCAGCGGACGGGTACCCGATCTCGGGCGCTTGTCCGGGCTCGCCGGGACGGCTCTCAGCGGCAATCTCGCGTTCAGCGCCGGGCTCGACGCGCGTGGCGGCCAGCTGCTCGATCTCTCGCTGACCGGGGCGCGGCTCACAGCCGGCGCCGGGTCCTCGCGCATCGCGATCGGTCGGCTCGACTTGGCAGCACGGCTCGCCGATGTCTGGCAGGTTCCGTCGGGAACGGGGCGTCTTTCACTGAGCTCAGCCAGCCTCGGCAGAGCCGAATTTGGTGCTGCGAACCTCACGCTCGACGCCCCGCGATCGGGCCGCTTCGCTTTCCGGGGGGACGCCAAAGGCAAGCCGTTGAGTGTGGCTTTCGCGGGCGACAGCGACCTCGAACCTAACCGAATCGAGCTGCGTCTGACCCGGCTCTCCGGATCGCTCGGCAGCGACCGGCTGTTTCTCGAACAGCCGCTGACATTATCCAAACGCGGCGCTGACCTCGCCTTTTCCGGCCTCGCCGCCGATTTCGGGGCCGCTCGGATCACCGGGAGTGGTGGCGTCCGGGGCGAGTTGCTGGCGCTTGCGCTAAATATCGCGAATTTGCCGATCGCCTCCGGCGCACAGCTCATGGGCTACCCTAGAGCGCGAGGCACTCTGACGATCGCCACAACGCTCAGCGGAACCCTGCGCGCGCCGCGCGGCCACATATCCGTGAACGCGCGCGGGCTCTCTCTCGCCGCCTCGAGGCTTTCCCGTCTCCCGACCTTGGGGCTCGGTGTCGACGGTGATTGGAACGGGCGAAACCTCGATTTGAAAGGCCAGGTCACGGGTCTCAAAGGAGACACCATCAGCCTCGCCGGCTCGGTGCCTTTGTTGCTTATCCCGTCGCCGCTCGGGATTTCGGTGCCGGCGGGGGGCCAATTGAGCTTCCAGCTCCAAGGTGCCGGGCGGCTCGAAAATCTCGCCGACCTGCTGCCGCTCGGCGAGGACCGGGTCAGCGGCAGTTTCTCGGCCGATGTCGCGGTCGCTGGCACGATGGCCTCGCCATCGGCAAACGGCCGCCTCAGGATCTCGGACGCGCGGTACGAGAACTTCGCAACGGGTGCCGTTCTGACCAACATGCAAGCCGACGTGGTCGGCGATCGCGATCACTTCACCTTGACTTCGCTCGCGGCCGGGGACAGCGCAAATGGGAGCCTTAAAGCGCAGGGCAATGTTGTGCTGAAAGGTCCCTCCGGCCCGACCGCAGCGTTTTCCGGAACGCTTGCGAATTTCCGGGTCGCTGCCCGCGACGAAGCGGTCGCCACAGCGAACGGGAACGTGTCGATCACCGGTCCGCTGGCCGCGCCAAAGGTCACGGCACCGCTTACCATCGAGCGCGCCGACATTAGCCTGCCGGAAAGCCTGCCACCCAGCGTTGTCGTGCTGAAGGTCGTCGAAGTCAACGGCAAGACTGGGAAGCAACTGCCGGCCCCTCCCGCAGCCGAGCCACCAGCGCTGACTGGGACGCTCGACATCAACATCGACATGCCCGGCAACGTCTTCGTGCGCGGGCATGGGCTCGACAGCGAGTGGCGCGGAAAGCTTGCGATCACCGGCACCAGTGCCGCACCTGCCATAAACGGGTCGCTCGAGCAGGTCCGCGGCAGCGTCGATTTTCTCGGCAAAACTTTCACCTTGACCCGCGGTAGGATCACGTTTGACGGCAGCGACAAGCTCGACCCGGTCCTCGACATCGTCGCCGAGGCAAGCACCGCCGACATTACCGCCCAAGTTAACATCGGCGGTTTTGCATCGGCGCCTACCGTGACGCTGACCTCGACCCCGGTGGGGCCGCAAGACGAGATCCTGGCGCGCGTGTTGTTCGGCAAGAGCGTCAGTCAAATCTCCGCCGGAGAGGGACTGCAAGTTGCCGCGGCGGCGGCCAGCCTCGCGGGCGGCGGTCCCGGCGTTCTCGACCGCTTGCGCGGCGGCCTGGGCCTCGATTGGTTCAAATTGGGCTCCGGAGCGACGGGGCCGACGACCGGAACGTTGAACCCCCGCGGTACAAGCACGTCGGCGACCAGCGGCACCGCGCTCAGCGCCGGGAAGTACATCGCTCCCGGGGTCTCCGTCGGGGTCAGCCAGGGTATCTCGCCGCCGACCAGCAAGGTTACCGTCGAGATTCAGGTGCTGCCGCATCTGACCGTCGGAGGCGAGGCCGGGCAGTCCGGCAGCACCGGCATCGGGCTCAACTACAATTACGATTACTGACCGGTCACTCTTTGGTGATCGGCCCTTGCCGAACGGTGCCACCGGCTGGAAATTGGGACGCAGGAGCAAAGGGAGGACGCAATGGACGCGATCGACAGGGAATCAGAAGTGCTGTTGCCGAGGTTGCAATGGAGCCGGCGCGGATTTGTCATGACCTCGCTGGCCACCGGCTTTGCGCTGTCGGTGCAACCGGTGTCGGCCGAAGCCATCCACACCGATACAACCGGAATTGAAGCCGGCGAGGTCAAGGTTCCGGTTGCGGACGGATCGATTCCGGCGTATCGCGCGATGCCGGACAAGGGCGGGCCGTTTCCGACCGTCCTTGTCGTCCAGGAGGTGTTCGGCGTTCACGAGCACATCAAGGACCTCTGCCGACGCCTCGCCAAGCTCGGCTATTTCGCGATCGCCCCCGAGCTCTATGCCCGCCAGGGCGACCCGTCGAAATACACCGACATCCCGACCTTGATTTCGGAGATCGTGGTCAAGGTGCCGACCGACCAAGTGATGTCAGATCTCGACGCCACTGAGTCCTATGCCAAATCGACCGGCAAGGCGGACACCTCCAAGCTGGCGGTCACCGGCTTCTGCTGGGGCGGGTTCGCTACCTGGATGTATGCCGCGCACAACCCCGACCTGAAGGCGGCGGTGGCATGGTACGGCGGCGATCGCAAGATCAGCGAGATCGTCCCGAAGAACCCGGTCGATATCGCTGGCCAAGTCAAATGCCCGGTGCTCGCGTTCTATGGCGGCCAGGATCAGAGCATTCCGCCGGAGACGCGAGAAAAGCGGGGCGCGGCCTGCAAGGCCGCGGGGAAGACCTGTGAAATGAAGGTCTATCCGGACGCACCGCACGGCTTTAACGCCGACTATCGCCCTTCCTATCGTCCCGACGACGCCAAGGACGCCTGGGGTCGAATGCTCGCCTGGTTCAAGGAACACGGGGTGGGCTGAACTGAACCTCGCACCACTGCTATTCGACGTTGCCCGCCGACAGCCGCAACACCCGGCAGTCACTGACGGCATTCATACCTGGAGTTACGGGGAGTTCGCCCACCGCATCTCGTGCCTGGCGGGCGGGCTCGCCGCACGCGGTCTCGAACCCGGCGACCGCGTCATGCTGTGCATGGAAAACTGTGCCGAATTCCTGGAGGTGCTGTTCGCCTGCTGGGCAGCCGGTCTCTGCGCGGTGCCGGTCAACGCCAGGCTGCACGCCGACGAGGTCGCGCACATCGCGCGGGATTCAGGCGCTCGCCTCCTTCTCGCAACACCGGCTCTCGCCGAAGGGCTCGCCCCGCTCGAAGGATCGGTCGAGACTTTGTCGGCGATCGTCTCGACCGAGGGCGAGGGTTACGCGGCGCTCCTCGAGCGCGGCACGCCCATGCGGCCTGTCGAGGGCAGTCCCGCCGATCGGGCGTGGCTATTCTACACGAGCGGAACCACCGGCAAGCCCAAGGGGGCGGTGCTGACCCACCGCAACCTGCTCTTTATGAGCCATTGCTATTACGCCGACATCGACGCGCTCGACGAGCGCGATACCTGCCTGCATGCCGGCCCGCTGTCGCATGGTGCGGGGCTTTACGCGGTGCCGCATCTGTTGCGCGGCGGCCACCAGGTGGTGCTGCCGCATTTCGACGTCGACGTGATCGGCGACGCGCTGCGGCATCATACCCGGGTCTCGATGTTTGCCGCACCGACGATGCTGACGCGGCTGGTGCACGCGCCGGCGGTCGCTGCCGCCGACCTCGCCAATTTGCGCACGATCTTCTACGGCGGAGGGCCGATGTATGTGGCCGACCTCCAGCGCGCGCTCGGGATATTCGGTCCGCGCCTCTACCAGCTCTACGGCCAGGGCGAGTCGCCGATGACGATCACCGGGCTCGATCAGCGCATGCACGCCAACCAGGCGCATCCGCGCTGGCGCGAGCGGCTCGGCTCGTGCGGCGTGCCGCGCACCGGCGTCTGCGTCAAAGTGGTCGACGATGACGACCGCGAGCTCCCGTCGGGCGAGGTCGGCGAAATCGTCACGAAGAGCGACTGTGTTATGAAAGGCTATTGGGAGAACCCGGAGGCCACCGCCGAGGCCCTGCGCGGCGGCTGGTTGCACACCGGCGACCTCGGCAGCTTCGATGATGACGGGTTTCTGACCCTGCGCGACCGGTCGAAAGACATGATCATCAGCGGCGGCAGCAACATCTATCCGCGCGAGATCGAGGAGGTGCTGCTGCGCCATCCCGACCTTGTCGAGGTCTCGGTCGTCGGGCGGCCGCATCGCGAATGGGGCGAGGAGGTCGTGGCCTTTGTCGTGGCGCGCCCCGGTACCGAGATCTCAGTCGACGCACTCGACCGGCTGTGCCTCGATCACATCGCGCGCTTCAAGCGCCCGCGCTACTACCGCTTTGTCGGCGCACTACCAAAGAACAACTACGGCAAGGTGCTGAAGACCGAACTGCGCCGGCGGCTCTCCGAAGAGGCTGTGTCAGCGTGACAGCACTCGGTCGGCCCAGAGCGCCAGCCGCTCGCTGATCGATAGATCAGCAGCCGGCGCCGCGCGATCTTCGACCGGCGGACAAGGAGCCTGGCGTTGGGGTCGCGGCGGCAGGTATTTGTTGACCGGCCGGTAGCCGAGCTCGGGCAGGAGATCCGCGCCGTGGCGGTCAGCTACCATTCGTGAGACGTCGGAATCGGGATCGCCGAGATCGCCGAAATGGCGCGCACTGACGGGGCAAACCATTACGCAAGCCGGCAACCGGTCCTCTTCCGCCAGGTTTTCGTTGTAGATCCGGTCGATGCACAACGTGCATTTCTTCATCACACCGGCGTCTTCGTCGAACTCGCGAGCGCCATAGGGGCAAGCCCAGGAGCACAGCTTGCAGCCGATGCAGATGTCTTCGTTGACCAGCACGATCCCGTCCTCGGCGCGCTTGTAGGACGCGCCGGTCGGGCACACGGTGACGCAGTCCGGCTCCTCGCAATGCAGGCAGGATTTCGGGAAATAGACGGTGCGCGCGCCCTCCCCGTCGCCTTCCTCGTACGAGTGGACGCGGTTGAACCAGACGCCCCAGGGCTCCGCGCCATAGGGGTTGAAATCGGGCAGCGGTCCCCAAGAACCGCCGGTATTCCACTCCTTGCAGGCGGTGGCACAGGCGTGGCAGCCTACACAGATATCGAGGTCGATGACGAGCCCGAGCTTCTTCTGGCCCGGTCGCGGCTCCGGCAGCGAGGTCATGGTTTATGTTCCCATGTGGCTGCCGTCCGCGCAAGGCTGCGGGCAGGCTGCGATGCTTGCTCCTCCCTGAGAACAGGGAGAAAAAAGATTCGGCGTCACCAAACCCTGGCGCTCGTCACGAATAATGGCTTCTTATCAGATAGTTAGAAAACCAAACCCAGGCCCTGCCGCGGCATTTAGCAGGGAGCCGAATTCGGGGTCTGAGGGAGCGAGCAGGGAGAAATCGCGCCCGATTTCGACCGATCGACGCTCCCTGCTCGACAAGGCATTTCATACGCCCCGATTCTGGCGTCAAGATGGCGGCTCCGATGGCCGACGGGGTAGCATCGCGGCTTCGTCGGGATGAGGCAGCACATGACGGGCGACGGCCGGGTTCCCCCCTTGATCGATGACAGCTCGCTGCCGGATGAGGAGCGTGCGCTGCTGGAGCTGACCTATGGCTGCGCGTCATCGGCCTGGGTCTATGCCGTTCTGGCCGAGCACCAATGGATCATCGCCCAATATCCCGAGCAGGCGCAGATCGATGTCTGGGGCGACGATCCCCTTGCCGTCGCCGCCTCCTCCTTGGCGCCGCGCGAGGCGGCGAGGCGCGTGCCGGGCGGCTGGCGGTTGAGCGGGCATTACCCGTTTTCGAGCGGCTGCGACTATGCGCAATGGGCGATCATCGGCGCCTTTCTTGGGCCGAAGGGCGACCCGCGAGGAGTCGCATATCTGCTGGTGCCGCTCGCCGAGGCCGAGATCGTCGACGACTGGCAGGTACTCGGCCTTCTGGGCCGGCAGCAAGTCGCTGGTGCTCCATGACGTCTTCGTTCCCGAGCACCGCTCGGTCATGGTCAGCGACCTGTTTGCCGGTACCCCGCCGGGTGCCTCGGTGCACCCCGATTATCCGGTGTTGCGTGCGCCGCGCGGATTCCTCGTGTCTTATTCATTGCCGCCGGTCGCGATCGCGCTCGGCCGCCGCGCCCTCGACATCGCCTGCGCCGCACTGGCGGGTCGGGTGTCGCGCGGAGTGACCCGGGTCGCCGAATCCGAGGTCGTGCAGATGACGATCGGCGAGGCCGCCGCGGCGATCGACTCGCGACCCTGCTATTGCACACCGGGCGAAGCGAGCACCGCCGCGGTCAGCTCGGTCCCGACTTGATCCGAGGATCATGCGGTAGCCAGGTCGCTTGGCGCGCCAGTGCTAATTGAGTGGAAACAGCAGGCTGGGCGGACGAACCCGTGGAGTTTACGGAAATGGTGTAAGCTTTAGCAGCGAGGCATCTCTCATGTTATCGATTTCGCTCATTTGTAGGCTCCGCCCTGGTCTCCCCTGCACCCGATTTTCCCTGAGGGATCGGACGATTTGTCGTTACGTTTTGGCGAGCCTTTTTGTTGTCGCCGGGTCTTCCACCGCACTACCTCGCATCGTTTGCGCTGCGAGTATCGCACCAGAGATCCTGGCTTTCTATTACGGGTGGTACGGCAATCCGCAGGTAAGCGGGGAATGGCGCCATTGGAAAAATGTCGATCCGGTCAACAAGCGGATCGAGAACGTGACCGACTTTCCGGCATACGGCATATATGACAGTCACGACACGGCAGTCGTCGACCGGCAAGCCGAGGCGGCGCGCAGCGCCGGGATCACTGGCTTTATTGCGAGCTGGTGGGGGTACGACAGCTTCGAGGATCGCGGAATGCCGCTGCTGCTTGCCTCCGCGGGGAAACACAAGCTCTCGGTCTCCGCCTATTACGAAAAAATTGCGGGCGACGATGCCGCGAGCCGGATCAAGGCTGCGGTTGGCGACATCAACTACCTCCTAACCCATTACGGTAGCGACAAGGCATGGCTGCGCACCGGCGGAAAGCCGGTCTTGTTCGTCTACGGCCGTGCCTTGCACGAGCTTTCGCCTGCTGATTGGCGGGAGGTCATTGCCCAGTTGGGGCGCGACAACCCGGGCGGCGTCGTGCTCATCGCCGATTCACTGGACCGTGAGTTTGTTTCAACATTCGACGGGGCAAGCACCTACAACATCACCGGCCAGACGCAGCACAAATCACCGCCGGAGATTCAGGCCTGGGCGCATGCCACCTATCCGAAAATGGTCGCGGCGGCAGGCTCCGGGAAAATAGCCACCGTGACTATTATCCCCGGTTATGACGACCGAAACCTTTGGCGCCTGCCGCCGCGTCCGGTAACCGATCGCTGGGGCGGGGAGACGTACCGGGCGCTCTGGCACGAGGCGATCGCCGCGGCACCGGATTATGTCTTGATTACCTCATGGAACGAGTGGCACGAAGGCAGCGAACTCGAAGCCTCGGTCGAATATGGATCGCGCATCCTCGACAATACGGCGGCGTTCTCGCGAGAGTTCCTTGCCAGAGAGAGGTGACCCATCTACAGCGCGAGCTTGCCGGCGACGAGGGTCGACGACACCGTAGCCGTGTTCGACCCAACCTCCTGATGCGCGGGCCTCGCCGATGATGCGGATGGGCCGCGCGCCTGATTGCGTGGCTTCGTCCCGACCGTGATCTCTATGTCCTGGACGAGTGCCTCTGCGGCACCGCACGAGCACTGGCGGGTCGGGTGTCGCGCGCCGGATTCGCGGGCTTTATAGACGCTGCGGGTTGATCGAGATCGAAGCCGGGAGGTCGCTGCCGATGAAAATCGGCCGCAGGATGTGCGACTGAAAACGCCAGAGCCGGTCGGCACCGAGCACGCATTGCGCCTCGAAGTCCGCAATCATCGCAGGCGGCCTTGTCCACTGAAACGGCGGGCGACCGTCAGCGCGATAAAGGCTCATCACTCCGACCGTCGAGGCGCGACCAACGTCGTTCTCGAACACCCGAAGATTATCGACCAGGTGGCGCGTGGTGGTGTTCCCACGCTGTCGGCGCTGGGTGTAAAAAGCGCGGATTTTATCCGCCCCTTCGAACCGGTTGTGGCCTACGACGTAGAGCGCCTCCGGCAAATAAAACTCGTGCGCCCGGCTACCGCCGTTGAGATCAACGTCGGCCCAGTAATTGATCATCAGCCGATTGAGCGCGTACCACAGCGCCAGATCATCGGTGTCCAGCATGGGCTTTGCGGTCCTCCCAGAAGATCAGGCGACATCTCCCGAAATTCTCAGTCGGTGAGTGTCGCTGTTAGCGTTCCCCAGTCATGTTTGCGCCGGCTCGCGCACGGCGTCAATCCGCCTGGCGATACTTCTACTTTCGCCGTGCGATGGTTGGTCGCGGAAAGCAGGTTGACATCGTCGCCGCATACCAGCCATGCTATTCATGCAGAGCACGCAACGGAGCGACAGGGAAGGGCGAGAACCCAGTCGTGGGCTGGTAGATTTTAAAGCGCAGGAGTTCCGGTAATGCCGCAGCGAAATGCCAACCCCAAGCACTCAGACGAGGTTCGCGAAGCGATAAAGGCGGCCATCGATGCGATAGCCGAGTACCACGGCGTGGTCGCTGCGTCCAATGCGGAGGTGGTTGCCAAGATCACCCAGGTCGCGCGGGCGCTCGGATGGCCGGATCACGTCGTTTCCGGGGTGGTCCAGCAACTCCAAAGCACTGCCGAAATGCAGATCAAGATGATCGATCACACTTTGGAAGTTTGGCGGGAGCAGATAACGTCGTGGCCGAGTCTGACCTCGGAGGGCCATTGGCCCGACGCGGGAGCCTTCAAAGCGATGTCGGTCAACCCGGTCCAGTTCTGGACACGCGTGGGGGAGCAGTGGCAGAAGAATTGGGCACAGACGATGATGTCGCAGTGGGCGAAGTCGGCGAAACGGAATATTCCTCCCAAAGGCGACGATCGGGAATAACTGTAATAATCCTATCCCTCACTGAGTGATC